>Ga0318546_10000276_pt1 | contig 18322 bp, 15 predicted proteins | sample GRESIP169b2f19_FD_203514 | JGI IMG/M metagenome (GOLD analysis project Ga0318546, IMG submission 203514) | Tropical soil microbial communities from Luquillo Experimental Forest, Puerto Rico - GRE.SIPMG.169b2f19 | ecosystem: Environmental > Terrestrial > Soil > Tropical forest > Bulk soil...
AGCCGAGGCGCAAAGCAAGATCGGCCTCCGACGACGGAAAGAACAGCTCCCCTAGGAAACGTTCCTGAGCCTCGCGAAAGCGAACGATCGGGGCGTCATGCAAACTGTCGAGGTCGAGTGTGTAGCGGTCGAAAGTCAACAGAGATAGCTTGTGGGTCTCGGGATCAAATTGCTGCCGGTTGCCGTTGACCATGACGATGCGCGAACCCCCTGACATATCGGCGAATACGCCGCGCTCAGCGAGAATCGTGACCGGTCGATGCGGCTCGCGGTTGTCGTTGATCAGCAGCCCGAATACTTCACCCTGCTCGTCGCGGCTGCGGATATAGATTGTCAGCTTATCGGCGATCGTTGTGAAGGTTCCTTCCTGAAGCAGGCTGGACACAAAGCGGTTGCGGATCTCAAATTGCAAATCCTTGAAAGCACGGTTCGATGCCGGGAGGAAATAGGCGGAGAGGCTCATCAGGATGAGAAAGGCAATCCCCGCCAGGATCAACACGGGCTTGGCTAGTGCCAGATGGCTCAATCCTGCCGAGCGCATCACGACAAGTTCGCTCTCAGCAGCCAGCCGATTGAAGGTAAAGAGTACGGCTATAAACACCCCGATCGGCAAAACGATGTCAAGGAACCGGGGCAGAATCAGCAATGCAAGGTAGAGAAATACCTCAATTGACAGGCCACGGTTGACAATCAGATCTATCAGTCTGAGGGATTGAGCGAGCCAGATCGCGGCGCTGAGTGCTGCAGTCACGAAAATCATGACACCGAAGCATTGGCGCAGAATGTAACGCTCGAGGCTGGTCATCATCGTTGGCGGATCATAAGGCGCCGACAGGGGACCGGCTAGGCCCCGTTTCCCCTATCCAGCGCTCCGGTGCATCCAAGCAATTCGCGGTTGCTATAGGTGAAGTCGCCGGGCGAACGACAGACATCGGGGCGGCAGCCGCAGCGAGGCTAGGTGCTCGCGTTTGATCGGGACCGGCACGACTACGACTTGTAGCCGGCAGCTTACCGTTCCTAAAATTGCCTTCTTCGCATGAGATACTTCCAACCGATGATTAGGTAATGACGGGCCACGGGTTCGATGAACGAGGCGCCGATCAGTAATGGTGTTTTGACAAGAGCGCCGCAGCGGTCGGGCCGAGCTACTAGGTGTTTCAACCTGCGAGAGAGTCTGTGCTGTAGATTTGCTGCAGATATGGCGTCTAGCGCTCGACAAACCAATTAGCGGTTGTAGTTTTGGCGAGATGGGAGCGGTTTCTCGGCTTGTACCGGAGCAAACGTGGTTCGAGGATCGCGGTCTCCGCCGTTGACTTCCGGGCATGTTAGATTTATCGCGGAACCCCCGATTCGACCGTCGGCTGTGCTCCACTCGCTCCCGTCACAATTTATTGAGATCATGCGATGAAGATCAGCTTTGCCGAACCTGACCAACCCCACTCCGGTGCGGTCGTCGTCGGGGTATGGGATGAGGGGGTGCTGACGCCCGCGGCGAAACGGCTCGACGAGGCGACGGGAGGTGCGATCATGCGCGCGCTTTCTGCGGCCCGGCGTTTCGACGGCAAGAGGGATGAGCTTCTACCTATTGTCGGGCCGGCTAATCTACCGGTGAGCCGAATCCTCCTCGCCGGTCTCGGCAAACCTGATCTCGCAAATGCCCGGCTGTTCCAGCAACTCGGTGGCAACCTCATCACTCATCTGAATAGTGCCGGGGAGACAGAGGCAACCGTTGCGATCGATGTCGGGGAAGACGGCCCGATTAGCCAAACCGAGGCCGCTGCCCAGCTCGCCTTTGGCGCTCAGCTCAGAGCTTATCGGTTTGACAAATACAAGACAAAACAGAAACCCGAGCAGAAAGCGTCGCTCGACCGACTAACCGTGGCGACCGCTGCCCCGGGCGCGGCGGAACGTGCCTATGAGCCTCTCGACAAGACGGCAAGCGCAGTTTTCTTCACCCGCGACCTCGTCTCGGAGCCGGCCAATGTGATCTACCCGGACACGCTTGCAGCACAAGCCCGGACCCTCACCGATCTTGGGGTGGTCGTCGAAGTACTAGACGAGAACAAGATGCGTAAGCTTGGCATGAACGCCTTGCTGGGGGTGGGGCAAGGCAGCATACGGCCACCGCGCCTTGTGGTCATGGAGTGGCATGGTAGCCCGCCCGGTGGTGATAAACACAGTCCACCGATCGCATTTATCGGCAAGGGCGTCACCTTTGACACGGGTGGCATCTCGATCAAGCCTGCCGCCGGGATGGGGGACATGAAATGGGATATGGCAGGCTCCGCCGTGGTCATCGGGCTGATGCAGCTGCTCGCGGCCCGTAAAGCCAAGGTCGACGCGGTCGGGCTGGTTGGTCTCGTCGAAAACATGCCCTCCGGCACCGCGCAACGCCCAGGCGACATTGTTACCTCGATGTCGGGGCAAACAATCGAGGTCTTGAACACCGACGCCGAAGGCCGGCTCGTGCTGGCGGATGCGCTGTGGTATTGCCAAGATCGCTACAAACCTCGGCTGATGATCGACCTAGCGACGCTGACGGGTGCGGTTATCGTCGCCTTGGGTCATCATTGTGCCGGCTTGTTCTCGAACAACGACGAGCTTGCCAACCAGCTGATCGAGGCGGGTAAAGCTGTCGGCGAAGAAGTCTGGCGGTTGCCCTTGGACGAGAGTTATGACCGCGAAATCGACAGCGATGCGGCCGATGTAAAAAATATCGGCGGCGGTCGCGCCGCGGGAAGCATTCTCGGCGCACAGTTTATCCAGCGCTTCGTGAACGATGTCCCCTGGGCGCACCTCGATATCGCGGGGACGGCATGGTCCTCCAAGGATGCGCCGACCGTGCCAAAGGGTGCCACCGCGTTCGGGGTCCGGCTCCTCGACCAATTAGTCGCGCAGCACTACGAGAAGAAGTAGGGGTTACCCCCTTGGGAGAGATTGGCTTTTATCACCTTTCGTCGAGATCTCTTGAGCAATCGCTGCCCAAGCTGCTTGAGAGGGCATGGATACAAGGCTACCGGATTGTGGTCAGGGCAGCTTCACCGGAACGTGTCGAGCATCTCAGCACCGCGTTATGGACGCATGAGGAGGCGTCCTTCCTGCCGCACGGCTCGGCTCGTGACGGAAACGCCGCCATGCAACCGATCTGGCTTACTGACCGCCCCGAGAACCCCAACGGCGCCTCGCTCCTGGTAGTTGTCGAGGGAGTTGAAGCCGAGAACCTCGGATCCTTTGCACGATGCGCGGATCTTTTCGACGGCAACGACGCCGGTGCGGTTGAGGCCGCTCGGGCCCGCTGGCGTCGCGCCCGGGAGGCTGGCCACGAGCTGACCTATTGGCAGCAGACCGCGTCTGGCTGGGAGCAAAAGACGTGAGAGCGGACCGCCTCTCAGAAATTGCGGCTCGAACGGGCGACGGATGCACACAGGGCTTTCCGCCGAGCGAGAAATTGTGATGGGCATCGAACGGACTCTGTCGATCATCAAACCGGATGCGACACGCCGCAATCTGACCGGGATGATCAATAACCGCTTTGAACGGCGCGGACTACGCATCATCGCGCAGAAACGGATCCGACTCAGTGAGGCGCAGGCCGAACGTTTTTATGAGGTGCACGCTGAGCGTTCCTTCTATCGGAGCCTCGTGGCATTCATGACCTCGGGCCCTATCGTCGTTCAGGTGCTCGAAGGAGAAGATGCAGTGGCGCTTAACCGAGAGATCATGGGAGCGACCAACCCTGCAGGTGCCGCTCTAGGGACGATTCGTAAGGATTTCGGCGAGTCGATCGAGGCGAATTCGGTGCACGGTTCGGACTCGTCTGAGAACGCTGTTCGCGAGATCGTCTTCTTCTTCTCCAGAATTGAAATATGCCCCTAGGTTGAGCCACGGCGAGTGATCGCGCGTCCTAGAAATCGGTAAACGCGGAAGGAGCCGACGGTTACCAGGCGAGACGAGCGAGCCTCATCCCCAGAATCTCTGTTGACCTCCGATCGCACAGCCTGGCGCATAGCCGTCTACTGCGAAGCAGGCCTCGACGTGGCGGCGTTGCTGTTTTTTCCGCTTCTCGTTCTCGTGCCGAGAGGTGTCGCCGCGCTTGTTACAGTAGCGGGGTTGTGCGGAGGAGGTCTGGTTCTGTCCGCAAGCGGGCCCAGGCCACGCACGGTTCTAGCCGCTGTGGGGGCGCTGCTCGGATGTCTCCTCGTCTGGGGAACGGCCTCGGCTATATGGTCGGTGGATTGGCGACGCAGCCTCGTCGTTGCCGTTCGGCTCGCCGGCATCTTTGCTGTTGGCCTTATACTGACCGATGCGGCGAATTGCATCAAGTCCGCGCGCCGACTGACCTTTTTCTTTCTTGGCGGGCTCACCCTCGGGGTGGCAATGGCTGCGGCCGACCTCGTCACCCGCGGAGGGCTAGGTGCGCCGTTCACGGAGCGAGTCTATCAACCAGCTGCTCTCAACCGTGCGTCGGTCTCGTTTAGTATCCTGCTGTTGCCGATGACGGCTGCGCTGCTCCACAGCGGCTTGACGCTCTCCCCCTTCCTGTTGGCGGCCGCGACGGTCGCCACGATTTTTGCGCTCGCCGGGACGACGGCGAAGATCGCATTGACGGCCAGTCTGCCGATAGGCCTGCTCATCTATCTGTCACGCACACGCGTGGCCCATGCGGCCGCTCTCGTAGCGGTTATCGTGATTACTACCGCGCCCCTGACCTTTGCCCGCTTCGGGCGATCCCCTCTGTTCACGGAAACGGCGGATGCGGTCAAGTCCTCGGCTGGGCACCGGCTAATGATCTGGTCGTTCGCCGGCGATCGGATCGCCGAGGACCCAATTGCCGGCTGGGGCCTAGATGCGTCGCGTTCGATCCCGGGCGGCAAGGACCTGGTCAGACCTGGCGAAACCTGGATGCCGCTGCATCCCCACAACACGCCACTGCAGGTTTGGCTCGAACTCGGCGCGCCCGGCGCTGTGCTTTTCGCGCTGTTGGTTGCGCTCGCGTGGCATTCTCTCGCCGTCGCTCCCTGGTGGCGGTTGTATGCGGCCGCAACCGGCGCAAGCCTAACGATCGCGCTGTTCGCCTGTGTTACAACCTATGGGATCTGGCAGGAATGGTGGCTCGGCACCTTATGGTTTTCGCTGTTCGGGATTCTTAGCATGGCGCGGATAGCACCCATCGCGGCGGTGCACGCGGAAACTGATGGCAAAGGATTCTGAAACCGTTGGCATAATGGTGCGATTTTCGCGCTGCTAGCTGAGCACTACAGGAGAACGATAGCCATCCCGACGAGGATGATGACGATGACGGCGATCGCATACTTGATCAGCCTGGTGAACCCGATCCAAGTTCGACGATGCCGCTCAAGTTCGGGATCGATCGCCGTCACACCTGCCTCGCCTGTTGAAGAACCAAGGACTAGCTATAGTCCAACCGAAGTTTGGCACCAACCGATCGTGCGAGACTTCCGACGGGATTCGCACGGATTCAACATCGCAAGCTTCGGAGCCCGCCACCGTTCGATCTCTACCTTGCCCGCGACAACCCGCACACGGCCCTCAGCGAGCAAACGCACGGTGAGCGGATAAAGTCGATGCTCGACGTTAAGAATCCGAGCAGATAGGCTCGCGGCGTCGTCATCAGAACGAGTCGGCACAACCGCTTGAGCGATGATCGGGCCTGCGTCGACCTCGGGACGAACGAAATGCACGGTACAACCGGTGAACCGTACGCCCGCCGCCAGCGCTTGACTTTGCGGGTGAAGGCCGGGAAACGCCGGTAGCAACGAAGGATGGATATTGATCATCCTATCGTGCCACGCTTCAACGAAAGCAGCGTCTAGCACGCGCATGAACCCGGCCAAGCAGACCAACTCGACCTGCTGGTCGCGGAGCAAGACCTCAGCTTGAGCTGCGAACGCCTGCCGAGCGTGATGCGGGATGATGGCGCTACGTATGCCGGCTGATTGCGCGAATGCGAGTCCTGGCGCCTCGACACGGTCGCTGACAACTGAGACGATTTCCGCGGGATAGGCAGCATCGGCGCAGGCGGCTAGCAGAGCTCGCAAGTTCGACCCGCGGCCCGAAATCAGCACGCCCACCCTTAGCCTGGACATGGCCTCCCCGCGGCAAGGGAGGATATTCCCGGCCCGGCGGTTCGGTCGGTCGGGCGGTGGATGGCGTCCTCTTAGAAACTGCTGTATGACCGCCTAGCTACGGTTGAGAAGTTGACAAGATATCGGATCGGAGGCGGTTTGCAATGGGTCTGCCGCTGGTTTCCGCGATCACGGGAAATCAGGCTCTCTGGCGCCCAGTGGGCGGCCTGTTATTGCTCCTCAGCGTGATGGTGCAGGCGGGACTCGCGCGCGCTGAGGATCAAGGTGAGGGCTATTCAGCGACGGTCAGGGTCGATGCCACCGGCGACAGCGTCGCTGCCGCCCGTGAGCTCGCTCGCGTCGATGGGCAACGGCGAGCGCTTGTGCTGGTGATCGATCGCCTGTCCGGCACCCCTGACAGCCTCAAGTTGCCGAAGCTCGATGACAAGGCCATTACCGATATGGTCGAAAGTTTCGAGGTCGCGAACGAGCGGATGTCAGCGGTTCGTTATCTCGCCGACTACACCTTTCATTTCCGCCCATCGAAGGTTCGGCGGCTGGTGCATAGCACTGAGAGTGCTCCCGCCGAGGTGAATAGTGGGCCGCCCGCTGCCGAAGGCGGTGGCAAGCCGCTCATCATCTTGCCCGTCTATAAGGACTCGGGCGGAACAGTGCTGTGGGACGACCCTAACGCCTGGCGCGAGGCCTGGGGGCGACGCTCTGCCGATTCCGGGCTTATCCGCCTAACCATTCCCCTTGGTGACGCGAGCGACTTGTCGATCATCGATGCCGGTCGTGCCGAAGCCGGCAATCCCGATGCCTTGACAGCGATCGCCCGACGTAATGGTGGTGACGAGGCGATTGTCGCGGTGGCGACTGCCAGGCGTGACGGAGACAACCTCGTTGGCCTCGAACTGAGCATCAAGCGCTACCGATCCGGGCGCCTGGTGGATACCCACGGGACGACACTCGACGCCTACCCCGGCGAAGACACACGTGATTTTCTTAAGCGTGCGGCAGATACCATCTCCGGTGAGATCGCGAGCAACTCGAAGAAGAACCCAAGTGCGAGTTACGACCAGCAGGCCAGCCTAGCAGCCAGCGTCCCGATCGAAAGCATCGGAGAGTGGGTGCGGGTGCGAGACCGACTTGCCTCGGTGCAGGCAGTCCGCAGAGTTGATCTGCTATCGCTCAATCGTCACGAGGCGAAGATCCAGATCAAATATGTCGGCAGCTCGGATCAGCTAAGGTCCAGTCTTGCCGGAGTCGATCTCGGTCTTGACGGTACCGATCCGATATGGCGGCTCCAACTCTCAGGAGCGACGGGCGCGCGTTAGGGTAGCCCGATCGAGCTACATGAGTGTTTGTGTGAAGGACCTTTGTGCGTACACACCGTCCTGTGGACATTGTGGGTGTCGTCCCGGTCTCCGGCGACCCTCGTAAGGTTCGATCCGGGCCATGACGATGAGCGGGCTCGGGCTAAACCTCCCAAATCTCATTTCGCTAGCGCGTCTCCTTTTGGTGCCGCTGCAGATTTGGCTGATTTACGTTGGCCGGTATGGACTCGCATTCTGGATTCTTGTTGCGGCGGGGATCTCGGACGCTCTCGACGGGTTCATCGCCAAACGGTTCGATCGCCGCACCCGGCTTGGTGCGCTCCTCGATCCGGTCGCGGACAAGGCGATGCTCATCAGCGTTTACATAACGCTCGGTGTGGCACATCAACTGTGGACTTGGCTCGTCATCCTCGTCGTAGTTCGTGACGTCATGATCGTCTCCGGATTCCTGCTCATGCAAGTATTCGCTGTCTCAAAATACTACGACCCGCTATATGTGAGCAAGCTGAACACCGGTGTTCAGATAGGCTTGGTCGGCTTTGTTCTCGGACGGCTTGGCCTCGGAACTGGTGCCGCCGGCTGGCCCGACTTTGTCCTGAGCCTGACGGTCGCTGCGACGACGGTAGTGTCGGGGCTGTCCTACCTCGTGCGGTTGGCGCGTAGAATTGCACGCTCGGAGCAGGCATTGTGAGAGCTTGGGATCTCGCGCTACCCGGCTCGGACGATTATCTTTTTCCAATGATCCAGCTCACTCTCGATCTGCCCCGGCGTACGGCCTTCGGACGATCGGATTTCATGGTTTCAGAAAGTAACATCGAGGTCGTGGAGCGGATCGACCGATGGCCGGATTGGCCCTCGGCAGTGCTCGCGCTACATGGTCCGCCCGGCTGCGGCAAAACGCATCTCGCTCATGTCTGGCGGGAACGTGCATCGGCGGTCCTAATCGCGGGAGAAACGTTGACAGAGGCGGTGTTGCCCCGCCTTCTCGAAGAGGTTCCTCGGCGGATCGCAATCGACGATGCGGATAGAGCCTCGGAGCCCGCCCTGCTCCACCTTTACAATTCTTGCATCGAGCACCAGGGCAGCCTGCTGATCACAGCCTGCCGGCCACCAGGATCGTGGCAAATAGTGCTCGGCGATCTAGGTTCGCGGTTGCGATCGGTGCACGTTGTAGAGATTGCCGCCCCGGGCGACGCCCTGCTCGGAGCCGTTCTCATCAAGCATTTCGCCGACAGTCAGCTACGCGTCGCGCCTGACGTGATCGCCTATTTGCTCAAGCGCATTGAAAGATCCTTCTCGGCCGCCAAGAAAATTGCTGCCCTCCTGGACCGCGCTGCTCTGAGGAACGGATGCCCGGTTACCATCCCACTTGCACGGAAGGTGTTGGCAGACTCCTTTTGTCAGCCTTTGGCGCCGTGTAGTGGTTCGGCGACGACGTAATCGACCAGTTCGTAACGCGAGCGCCCTAACGCCGACCAACAATCAGCGATCCGGAAGCTCGCGCGGGCGGCGGTGGGGAATTTCCCCGATGCGAGAACCCGAAAGCTGACCGAGCTTGTATCGGCGAGGGTGATCGCGAGTTCGTGAAGCCCTGGGTTATGACCGATAAGAAGTACGTTTCGGTCGTCTTCATCCAACCGTCGCAACCGGTCCATCAGCTTTTCTGGGCTAGCGGCGTAGAGCTCGTCTTCGATTACGATGCGCGGCCTTACCTTGTAGTCGGCGAGGACGAGTTCCATGGTTTCGCGCGTTCGGACGGCGCTCGAGCAGAGAACGAGATCAAGCTCCCCAACCGCCGCCCGCAGGCGCCGGCCGACCCGTCGCGCCGCCTCACGACCACGGCGGTTCAACCGGCGCTGGTGATCCTCAACATGCTTTTTCCAGCTCGACTTGGCGTGCCGCAGCAGGTGCAACTTATGCATGGTCGGTCTCCTCACCTGGCAATAATCCCAGGGGTTGCCGGGAATCCGCATGACCGAAGGTTCCGCATGTTCGGCTCGGCCCGCCGGGCCGTCGACCCGGACAGTCCGGCGACGACATGACAGGCCCGAGTCCGCGCGATAGAATTTCGTTTCGAACATCCATCGGGAGAGCGGCAGTTGAGAACCACCGCACGGCCGGCCGAGATCCAGTCGGTCGACTTCCATGCCGAGGCACGTTTCATCAATCGAGAGCTCTCCTGGCTCGCCTTCAACGAGCGCGTTCTCGCCGAAGCGGACAACGTCCGCCATCCGCTGCTCGAGAGGCTGCGCTTTCTGTCGATCTCGGCGAACAATCTCGACGAATTCTATATGGTGCGGGTGGCTGGGCTCAAAGGCCAGTATCTCGCCGGCATCAAGACCCTGAGCCAGGACGGGCTGACCCCTGCCCAACAGCTCGAGGCGATCCGGCAGCGAGCCGGCAAGCTGATGGCCGATCAGCAGGTCACATGGATGGGATTGCGCCGAAAACTCGATGACGTCGGCCTCGCCGTTGTCGAGCCGGCCGATCTCGAACCCGGGGACCGTTCCTGGCTCGAGGAGCGGTTCATGGCAGATGTCTTTCCGGTGCTGACGCCGCTGGCGATCGACCCAGCCCACCCCTTCCCGTTCATCGCCAATCGCGGCTTCGGCTTGGTCTTGGAGCTCGAACGGATAACCGATGGCGCCCGCTTGCAGGCGCTGATCCTAATCCCGTCCTCGGTCGATCGTTTTATGCGTCTGCCGGGAGAGCGGGTCCGCTTCCTACCGATCGAGCAGATGATCGCCTTGTTTCTCGATCATCTGTTCCCGGGTTTCGCCGTGGTGGCTCAGGGGGTCTTCCGCGTCCTACGCGACAGCGAGGTCGAGATCGAGGAGGAGGCAGAGGATCTGGTCCGCCTTTACGAAACGGCACTCAAACGGCGCCGGCGCGGTCACGTGATCCATCTTGCGGTCGATTCCACGATGCCGGCAGATCTGCGCCGCTTCTTGATGGAAAGGCTCGACGCCGCCCCGGCGGACGTCTTCGCCAGCGATGGGATCCTCGGTCTCAACGACACCGAGCAGCTGATCATCGACGAGCGCCCCGACCTCGTTTTCACCCCCTATCACGCTCGCTTTCCCGAGCGTATCCGGGATTTCGGCGGGGATTGTTTCGCCGCGATCCGGCAAAAGGACATCGTCGTCCACCATCCTTACGAAAGCTTTGACGTTGTTGTTCAGTTTTTAGGACAGGCTGCCCGAGATCCGGCGGTCGCGGCGATCAAGCAGACACTCTATCGCACCAGCGAGGACAGCCCGATTGTGCGCGAACTCGCCGAGGCTGCCGAGGCAGGGAAGTCGGTGACCGCGCTGATCGAGCTCAAAGCACGCTTCGATGAGGAGGCAAACATACGTTGGGCGCGCGATCTCGAGCGTGCCGGCGTCCAGGTGGTGTACGGCTTTCTGCAGCTCAAGACTCACGCCAAGGTCTCGCTGGTCGTGCGACGCGAAGGAGGTGAGCTCCGTTCATATGTCCATTACGGAACCGGCAATTATCATCCCTACACGGCCAAAGTTTACACCGACCTGTCTTTTTTTACCTGCGATCCAGCGCTATGCAGGGACGCCGCCCGTCTGTTCAATTACATGACCGGCTACGCCAGCCCGGCCAGCCTTGAGAAGGTGGCAGTCGCGCCCATCGATTTGAGGGCCCGGCTCTGTGAGTTGATCGAAGCCGAAATCACCAATGCGAAAGATGGGAAGCCGGCTCAAATCTGGGCCAAAATGAACGCTCTCGTCGACCCGGCGATCATTGATCTCCTCTATCAGGCCTCACAAGCAGGAGTGAGCATCGATCTCGTCGTCCGCGGAATCTGCTGCCTGCGCCCGGGCATACCGGGCCTTTCCGACAATATCCGAGTCAAGAGTATCATCGGTCGCTTTCTCGAGCATGGGCGTATCGTCTGCTTCGCCGGCGGCGAGAAGCTGCCCTCGGATCGGGCCAAGGTGTTCATCAGCTCGGCCGATTGGATGCCCCGGAATTTCGACGGGCGTGTGGAGGCACTCGTACCGATTGAGAACCAGACCGTGCATCGCCAGGTTCTAGACGAAATCATGGTGGCGAACCTCCGTGACACCCTGCAGAGTTGGCGCCTCTCGTCAGATGGGAGCTATGAGCGCGTGCCGGTCGATGAGGAAGGCTTCTCGGCCCACACTTATTTCATGACCAACCCAAGCCTGTCGGGACGCGGCACAGCGCTCAAACGGGGCCAGCCAAGGCTCGTTCGCTGAATTGATGTCCGACCCGGACACGATTGCGGCCACCGGCCGCATCGCCGTTATCGACCTGGGCTCGAATTCACTAAGGCTGGTCGTCTTCGAGCGGATTGGCGGCGCCTTATTTCCTCTTCTGAACGAGAAGGTCATGTGCGCTCTCGGTCGAGGGATCTCCTCAACCGGCCGCCTGAATCAGGACGGCATAACGCTCGCGTTCGTCAACTTACGCCGGTTTGTTGCCCTCGCCCACGCCCTTGGCGTGGAGCATCTTGCGGTGCTCGCAACAGCAGCCGTGCGCGATGCCATCGACGGTCGATCCTTCGCTGCCGAGGTCGAGCGGCAGTGCCATGTGCCGGTCAAGATTGTCGGAGGCGGCGAGGAGGCGCGATTGTCAGCCGCCGGGGTGCGCGTCGGAATTCCCGATGCCGAGGGGCTTGTCTGCGATCTTGGCGGGGGCAGCGTCGAATTGGTCCGAATAGGAGCAGGAAGCCCTTTCCCTACCCGCGACATCGGAAAGACGGGCCCAGGTATAACCTTGCCACTCGGACCGCTACGTTTGACCGAACTCGGTGACAGCACCAAGACCATCTCCGAAGCGGCGGATCGTGTGCTCGCTCAAGCCACGGTCCTACGTGCGGCATCAGGCAAAAATATGTATCTGGTTGGCGGCGCTTCGCGCGCTATCGCTCAGCTACATATGGAGCACACACGCTATCCTCTTCACATTGTTCACCAGTACACAATTAGCCGCCGCGAAGCCGAAGCCTTCTTCGACATAATCGGGCGACAATCGCGCAAATCGCTCGAAAGGGTAACCACAATCGCGCGCAAGCGCCTCGAACTGGTGCCTGCAGGAGCACTAATTCTCCGCAAGTTGATTGCCAAAGCAGCCCCGCAGCGCGTCATTTTCTCTGCGTTTGGGCTGCGTGAGGGCTATGCCTACGGCCTCATTCCTGCCTGGGAGCGGGAGCCTGATCCGCTGATCGCGGTCTGCGCGGCGATCGCCCGCAGGCAGAGCCGCTTCCGCCTCGATGGCGACAGATTGCAGGAATGGGCGGCGCCGCTGTTCCGAGGCCAGTCCGACGGTGCGCGACGAATTCATCGCGCGGCCTGCTGGTTGAGCGATATTGCCTGGAGCGAGCACCCCGACTACCGCGCCGAACACGCCTTCACCCGGAGTCTGCGGATGCCGTTTGCCGGGATTCGTCATGCGGATCGCGTATTCGTCGCTTCGGTGCTGCATACCCGCTATGGCGGCGCACCGGATGACGCGGTCAGGGAGCCAACCCGCCGGCTACTTGATGAACTAGCCGACGGAGAGGTGCGCACTCTCGGTCTGGCACTTCGCCTCGCCTACACGCTGTGTGGTGGTGCGGTTGATCTCTTATCCGAGGTGCGGCTCGGCCGTGAAGGTAATAGCTTGATCCTCGAGATTCCGTCCGAGTGTAGTCTGTTTCTCGGCGAAACGGTGCAGCGCCGCCTCGACACCCTCGCCCGATCGCTCAGCGCGACCCCCGTGGTACGCCGGCGCGACAGCAGACAACGGGCTCAGAGTTAGCCTCGCCCGTATTGCGCTACCCTTCCGTGCCTGGAGGGGCGCTTTTGACGACCGAGATCGGAGACATAGAATTGTCAAGTTCGCATCCTATGATGCGCTGATTTCGCGTCGTGAGGCGATCTCGGTAATGGACTATATTACAATCAAAAAGGGAATTGACCTGTTTTTAACCTGCAGATGCAGGCGCGCCGCCAAGATAACATAACTAAAAATTGTAAGATCGGTGCGGGCACACAAGCGAGAAAGGAGCCTATAACGGCTCGCCGCGGACTAGGCGGGGCAGATCGCCGACTAGTCCCATCGCGTGGCGCATCAGGAAGCGCGTGAGGGGTGGCAGGCGGTGAACCGCGGCAAAGCCGAGATCGCGGGCAAGCTGCACTGGGGCGATCGAATTCGAGAACAGACGGTTGAGCCCGTCGGTAATGGTGGCGAGTAGCAGAGTATCGAAGCGACGCCATCTCTGATAGCGACCGAGCACCGTGTCGGCGCCGATGTCGAGGCCGAGCCGCCGCGTGTCGACCACCAGTTCGGCAAGCGCGGCAACGTCACGCATGCCGAGATTAAGGCCTTGGCCGGCAATCGGATGGATCACATGCGCCGCCTCGCCGACGAGCGCCATCCGCCGCGCCACGTAGCGCTCCGCAAGCATCAGCTCGAGAGGGTACGTCCAGCGTGGTCCGACCGGCTTCACCGCTCCGAGAAAGTCGCCAAAACGCGCTGCAAGCTCCCCCCCGAATTCTTTATAGGGAAGCGCGATCAGCCGTGCGGCGAGCTCTCCCCGTTCGGTCCAGACAATCGAGGAACGATCGTCGGTCATCGGCAATATTGCGAATGGCCCCGCGGGCAGGAAGTGCTCTACCGCGATACCGCCATGGGGGTACTCGTGCTGAATCATGGTCACGATTGCCGTCTGCTGATAGCGCCACTTGACGACGGGAATACCCGCTGCGCGCCGCAACCGCGACTTCCTTCCGTCGGCCGCAACCAAGAGTCGAGACCTAACCCGGTGCCCATCGCTCAGAGTAACGACCGCAGCGAAAGTCGAGGTGTCGGCCGAACCGACTGCGAAGCGAGCGAGGAACGACAGGGTCCGAAGGGATCGGGCACGTTCGATCAAGACACGGCGGAGCACCCGGTTTTCGACGACATAGCCGAGCGGCACACCGGTCTCGAGCTGGCGATGGTCGTAGTGGAGAAACAGCGATGATTCATCGTCAGCGACTCGGATTTCGCTGATCGGCTCGGCCCACGGGCCGATCTGCGGCCACAGGCCGAGAGCGACCAAAACCCGGTGCGATCCATAGGCAACCGCCGAACACCGGCCATCGAAACCCTCGTCGAGGACCGCTGCGGGATCCACCGGATCTACGATCGCGACCTCGAGCCCAGCCCCAGCGCAGGCGATCCCGAGCAGCAACCCGATCAGACCGCCGCCTGCGATCAACACCTCGACGTCCTCTTTCACCGCAAAAGGATGCAGTGCAGGCGGCAAGCTGTCGAGATCTTGTTCGGGTCAGCCGCCTTCGCGAAAGTCATTAATCACATAATCTTGGTACCATTTGTGCTATCAAAGGTTGGACAGGCACGGAAAAGACAGGCACTTGAGGAGGCAGCATGGCCCAATCGATAGCATATTCGGCGCGCGGGACTGCGCGACGTATGCGCGGATGGGCGGACGCACTGGCGACGCTGAAGCGCCGCTTGCTCGAGTCGCTCGGTTTCGCGCTGTTGCTCGCATGCTTTTTGCTGGTGCTGGCCTTGCTGACCTATGACCCGCGGGATCCGTCGTTGAACACAGCAATCGATGCGGCACCACATAACTTTCTCGGTTATAGCGGGGCTGTTCTTGCGGATCTCCTGCGACAGAGTTTTGGCCTTGCTGCTTTTTTGATCCCGCTGGTGCTGGTAGGCTGGTGCTTTCGTCTGCTGCTAAATCGCCCGCTCGTATCGCTCTTGCTAAAAGTGGCGCTGCTTCCGGTTGTTCTCGTGTTGGGAGCATTCGCGCTGTCGGTTCTTGATCTGGGTACCCTCTCGACGGAGGCGAAACTCGGCGGCGCGATCGGATGGAGTCTGCAAGGTCTGCTGGTGCGTGTTTCCTTAAGCTCCGCAGCGTTGCCAATCTCGGTGGCGGCGGCCGGCATCGTCGGCCCGCTGTTGCTATTTATCATGGGGCTCTCTTTACGGGACTGGTGCGACATCGGTGAAGGAGCAGGCCGCAATATGTCTCGCATCGGCGCTTTTTCCGGTCGCGGTACGATCGCCGCAGTGGGGGTCGCCGATCGACTGTTCCGCTATTGGCGGGATGGACGCCGCCCCCAGACAAATCCGAGCGTCTCCGGCCGGTCTGGGTCAGTTCAGCCAGCTGTTGTGGCCGTCCGGCCGGAGCGGAGCGAGCCACGCCTCGATCATAGCCCATTGGGTACTGCTGGCGCGGGGCGCGACCGCGGCGGGCTCATCCGCTTCATCGCGCCCAGAGCAAAGCCGCTCGCATCCGGAAAGCGTGCCGATCAGGCGCTCCAGCCGACACTCGATCTCGTACCAAGCGAGCAACCGTCGCTGCCCTCCCTCGAACTTTTGGCAAGACCGCAGGTAATCAAGACCGAGGAGATCGACGAGGAAGCGCTGGGAAAAAACGCTCGCCTTCTCGAGACGGTGCTCGAGGATTTCGGCGTCCGCGGTCAAATCGTACAAGTTCGTCCTGGCCCCGTTGTGACACTTTACGAACTCGAGCCAGCTCCGGGGATCAAGGCATCGAGGATCATTGGACTCGCCGACGACATCGCGCGCTCGATGAGCGCTATCTCGGTGCGCGTTGCTGTTGTGCCCGGACGCAACGTGATCGGCATCGAGTTGCCGAATCGCAGAGCCGAGACTGTCTTTCTACGCGAACTTCTTGCCTCCCCAATCTATGACAAGCATCCTGGACGTCTCGCTTTGATATTGGGAAAGGATATTTCCGGCGAGCCAGTCCTCGCTGACTTGGCGAAGATGCCGCATTTGTTGATCGCGGGCACCACAGGGTCAGGAAAGTCAGTCGGCATCAACACGATGATCTTGTCCATCCTGTACCGGATGCCACCCAACCGTTGCAAGTTCATCATGGTCGATCCGAAGATGCTCGAACTTTCAGTCTATGATGGGATCCCACATCTCCTTGCCCCGGTGGTCACCGATCCTCGCAAAGCCGTTATGGCGCTCAAATGGACGGTGCGAGAGATGGAAAACCGCTATCGCAAGATGTCAAAGCTTGGGGTGCGTAACATCGAGGGCTTTAACGGCCGGCTCACTGAAGCGCAGCGTAAGGGCGAGAGCCTAATTAGCAAAGTGCAAACGGGCTTCGATCCTGAAACTGGTCAGCCGATCTTTGAGTCACAGCCCTTCGACACTAGCGAGCTGCCGCTGATCGTCGTCGTTGTGGACGAGATGGCGGATCTGATGCTGGTCGCTGGCAAGGAGATCGAAGCCGCGATCCAACGGCTAGCGCAAATGGCGCGCGCTGCCGGTATCCACATTATCATGGCCACTCAGCGCCCGTCGGTCGACGTTATCACGGGCACCATCAAAGCGAATTTTCCCACCAGAATCAGCTTTCAGGTGACATCAAAGATCGACAGCCGCACGATTCTCGGAGAAGGAGGTGCCGAGCAGCTCTTGGGCCGCGGCGACATGCTCTACATGGTGGGGGGTGGGCGCATCACGCGCGTCCACGGCCCATTTATCTCGGACGAGGAGGTCGAGCGTATCGTGTCGTTTCTCAAGACGCGCGGAGAGCCCGATTACATCGACGAAATCACCGAGGATGATGGCGGCCCGCTCGAACTGCAGGGAGACGAGGACGACCGTGGTGTTGGCGACGTGCTCTATGGACAAGCTGTTGCTGTAGTATGCCGAGAGCGCAAAGCCTCGACCAGCTTCGTGCAGCGCCAACTGCAAATCGGGTACAATCGCGCGGCCCGTATTATCGAGCGGATGGAAGCTGAGGGAATCGTCAGCACTGCTAATCACGTAGGGAAACGCGAGGTCTTGGCTCGTGGCCGCGATTGATCACACTCGACCGTGGGGGTTGGTCTCCTTATGACGGAGTTTGCGCAATTCCAATGAAACGTAACTGGTCGAAATCGTGAATAGTCTCCTTAGCCGGGACAGAAGGTCGACTTTAGTACCGCGATGTTGTCTTAGACGTCGTGTTCTTGTTGCGTGTCTGTTGTCGGTGCTGCCCATACTGCAGACCGCCCTCACAAACGCAGCCGTTCCGCCGCCGCCAGCGACGCTGACCCCAATGGACATGGACGACTTGCGGCGTATCACCGCCTATCTGAATGGCATACATTCGATGACCGCCCGGTTCCGACAAGCCTCTTCTAGCGGCGGTACAGCTACTGGAAGCTTATGGATGGCTCGACCCGGCCGGATGCGGTTCGAATACGATCCACCTTCGCCGATCCTGCTGATCGCCGATCGGTTCTATGTATATTATGTCGATAAACAGCTCGCCGAGATGTCAAAGGTCGGGTTGAAATCGACGCCGGCCTGGTTTCTGTTGCGCGACCCGATTACTTTTGACGATCTTGTCATTAACCGTTTCGAACGAGGCACGAATTCATTGGCAATTACTGTCACAGAGCCGACAGAGCGGGAGAGCGGCAGTCTGACTATGGTCTTTACGAGTCAGCCGCTAGCGTTGCGTCAGTGGACGATCGTTGATCAACAGCGGAAGACAACGACGGTCTCGATCTTTGACTCACAGTTTGGGGTGGCACTAGACCCAGAGTTGTTCGTGTATCACGACCCGTTTGCCTCCGGCCGCCGACAATATCAACCCTGAGCTGTGTGGATGCCTTTCGATAATATGCCGGTCGTCGGCGTCCCCACGTGTCTTCGTGCCGTGAAAGAGGGAGTTTTCCACGGGGTCCGCGTGCACTGATCGATGCAGCGGGATGCTTGCCGCTATTGATCCCGGCAATCGGGTCGAGGGTCTACGTCTGCGTGCTGCTAGACCGCCTCGACGGATTGTTGCTGACCGGCAGCGGCAGCCCGTCGAATGTCCATCCCAGCCACTATGGCGCCGAGCCGAGCCACCCTGAAATCCTGCACGATCCGGAGCGCGACGCGACCACCCTGCCG
>Ga0318546_10000317_pt1 | contig 17502 bp, 23 predicted proteins | sample GRESIP169b2f19_FD_203514 | JGI IMG/M metagenome (GOLD analysis project Ga0318546, IMG submission 203514) | Tropical soil microbial communities from Luquillo Experimental Forest, Puerto Rico - GRE.SIPMG.169b2f19 | ecosystem: Environmental > Terrestrial > Soil > Tropical forest > Bulk soil...
CACGCAAGTTGGCAGCAAGGTTGTCGTTCCGCCAATGGAGCGGCGCCACTTCGCGCTGTCCGCCTTCACGCATTAGGTGAGCACTGAACCGCGGCCGCGTCGGTGATGACGCGACACGAAAGGGGGTCGACATGTTCAAACTAATATTGGCGATTGCCGCAGCTGCAGCGTGTGCCGGTGTTGTTGTCCTCGCTCCGGAGTTTGGTTCCAAAAGTGCGATGGCCGCGACGCGATTGGACGAATCCGGCGCATCAACGCAAGGATTTGTCGTCACGAAAGAGTATCAGCAGTCCGACGGCGGCTGCGTGCAACACTGGCCATATTACGAACAAAGCTGTCTTCGCGACGCGGGTTTGCCGAATGGGGTTGAGCGAGTGGTTCGCGTCATAGCCATCGATCGCGCCGGCAAACATTGAATAGGCCAGAATTCATAGACCGAGGGAAGTCATGTCTAAGCGCTTCAGAAATGGATCAATGCAATTTGCTAGCGCAGTCATGCTAGCTGCCGTGTTGGCCGGAGTGGTCTGCGTTGCAACATCCGGCCTCGCCAATGAGACAAAATTTGCAACCACATCAGTCGATCGGATGCATAAAGGCGATCGGCTTTCCCCAGCGTCCAGCATCGCGTGGCCACAAGATAATTCGAAAACCACAACGGCGCCAACAATTGTGCCGACGGGGTGTGATCGGGAATTCAGCCCGGTGGCTGAACCGGAACGTTCACGAATATTTGGTCGATGCATTACATGATACTAATTTGACCCTCTTCTCTTACGGTGCGTATTTTCAAACCAGCTCGGACGGGTTTCAGGATCAAACTGCTGGCAACAATCGAGCCGCTGCGGTCCGCTGGGATCAAAACAAGAAATGACGCTCTAAAATCGTGACGTCCGTTTTACTCCCAAAAGCGGACGTTGCCGACCGCGACTCGGATATCCGCGAAGTGCCATCCGAATGCAAGGACGAGACCTATCTGGCAGCCGCCACCTTCGGCCTCACCTCAGTACAGCGCATCAGTATGTGCGTTTGGGTCACTAAGGTAGATAGCGCTCTCTGACATTGAGGTCCGCATCTACTCCAATACCAGACGTTACTCTTTTCCGTAGCACAGCAATTGTTGCCGTTCGTCCAACCAAGACCGTTCATCCGCCAGAGCCAGCACGTCCAGGTCTTGTGGCGTCGCGACTGCATCGTCCACCCATTCCCGCAGCAATGGACCGCCGTTGATCACATCGATGGCGAGCTTGCCACGCTCGTACTCGTACGCGAAGTCGCGCCACAGCTGATAGTCTGGATACAGACGGCGAATGGCCTTGAACGCGAGCGCCTGAATACGCCACGGCTTGAACGCCTGGTGATCGTAGCCGATACCTTCAGTGTGGGTCTGAACGCCGTTGCACAGCCTGCCGGCATGCTTTTGGAAGGTGGGCTCGAACCAACAATCACGTAAGCGGCAGCCGCGCAGCCAATGCGGTGCGAGCGAAGCCATTTTCTTGATGACGGCACGTGCATCGATATCAGGAGCCCCAAATAGTTCGAGCGGTCGCGTGGTCCCACGGCCTTCCGACAGCGTCGTGCCTTCTACCATCACCGTGCCCGCATAGGCGCGAGCCATCCACAAATTCGATGCGTTTGGACTGGGATTGATCCAAGCCCGCTCGCCATGCGGCCACCCGAATCCGGGTGCAGCATCGGGCTGCCAGCCTTGCATCGTAATAACACGATAGTCGACATCGAGCTTGAGGGTTCTGGTGAACCAGCAACCAAGTTCTCCCAGTGTCAACCCGTAGCGCATCGGCAGCGGTCCCGCGCCAACAAAGCTTTGCCATCCCGCTCGCAGTATCAAACCTTCTATAGGCCGACCAATAGGATTCGGCCGGTCCAACACCCATACCGCTTTTTGATTTTTCGACGCGGCTTCGAGGACATAGCGGAGCGTCGTGATGAACGTATAAATGCGACACCCCAAATCCTGCAGATCGACGAGGATGACATCACAAGTATCCATCATCTCATCTGTCGGCCTGCGCACCTCGCCATACAAACTAAACACCGGGATGTGGTGTATCGGATCGTCGAAGTTCGGCGACTCGATCATGTTGTCTTGCTTGTCGCCGCGCAACCCATGCTGCGGACCGAACGCCGCGGTGATCGTCAGATCGCTGCATGCGGCCAGCGCATCAAGCGAGTGTGTCAAGTCTGCCGTCACCGAGGCGGGATGGGCGAGCAATGCAATGCGTTTGCCACCGAGCGGCCGGCGCAAGGCACGTTCGGTTATGATTCGATCAATGCCAAATTTCATATTCATTATGATTTCAGACAATCTCAAGGGCAAAGCAATCTGAATGATGGAAATCCGCATTCCCGGGTGGATGAGCCAATGCCCAGTATGATCGATGGCCGCTAGTTTCCTCGATCACTGCTGAGAGCCCTAACCGCAACGTCGAAGCTTGCGAGAGCAACGCCCTATCCAGCTCCAATGAGGCTTGTAAGACGTAGCGTTTAGAGCTCGACTCCACCAAGATCTCGGGCGCGTCGATCTCTGTCGCAACGCGCATGCCGCTTCGGTAACCGCTGAATCGGTAGGCCGCCCACTGGGTCGACGGCGCGAAGTTGAATTCATAATACGCAGCGCTCGGTGGAACGGCGACAAAGGCCTCGAAGCAGGTATGCCGCCAGAGCTCGTCGGCCCTTGTCGCAGCAGCCGTGGGCGGCATAGCAAGGTCACTTATCCTACCGGCCATGAGATAAGCAAACACTAGACTGCGGGCGTGTGGGCGCGCAACTTCCACTTCGATTTGCGTCACTGCGAAGCAAGACGAATTCGGATGAAGTCGCAACGTCTGGCGCATTCCGGCAATCTAGCGGTCTAGGCTGATTATGACAGGCATGCAAGCTACAACATCGGCTGACGCAGTGAGTGTGCGTCGCTCAGATGCTCGCGCAGCAAAACACCAAGTTCGCCGAGCGGCTTCCCGTCTATTATCTTGAGGGCGTGCCATAAACTCACTTGGTTCGTCGTCAGCACAGGCTTTCCCAGATCACGCTCCAATTGATCAATGATGCTGAACGTACTCCAGTTACCACACGCTAGTATAACCGCGTCGGCTTCCGGCCTGTTCACACGACGCCCAACGTCCAAGGCAGTTTGTGGATCGAGGAGACCTATCTCGAGATTGCGGATGAACCCCAGCGCCTCCTGCGCAAGAACTTCGACTCCGTTTGCTTCAATAAACGCTGCGACGGTTTGGTTGACGGGGGCGCTCCAAGGCGCGCCAAGTACGATCCGTTTGGCACAAAGTACGCGCAACGCCTCAAGCAACGCGGTTGAGGCCGTGGTGGCCGGCTTCCCGCTTGCCGCACTTATTCGCTTGATCAGCTCCTGGTCATATCCAATGCCGTTGCGCGACGAGGGCGCAGTCGCTGGAAAAATGATTACGTCAACGTCCACATCAGCCAGCTTTTGGCTCTCGACCTCGATCTCCTGGACGATCCGCAGCGTCGACTCCGCCTCTACGTTGTTCAATCGCATTCGCGCTACGTGAAGCGTGATGTCTTCCGGCAGTACTCTGCGGAAATCCCGCTCCTGCACTGAGCTTGAAGATGGGACTAGCAAACCGATACGCCGAAAGTCCTGTCGCTGCGACATAGGAATCTCCTGGGACATCGAGCGAAGGTTGTCACGTGCGAAGCGCCAGACGCCAATTAAATCCATTAACCACCGGCACTACCCGTGGTCACTTCGAAGCTTACCGCGTCGCACCACGACGATTTCAGCCAGGACCGAGATCGCAATCTCCTCGGGTGTGATCTTGCCGTCGGCCAGCGCATCATATGCCGCCTTCAAGACTGCGGCACGGGCGCAGACACTGCCGATGCAACCTTCCGAGATCGTGCCGTCCGGCAGAATCACCGCTTTCGCGCCAGCCTTGGCCGCAGTTGCCGCCACGGTGCGCACGACGGTCGCCAAAGCGAACGGCTCCGCTGAAGATTTCCGTGCTGCTGTGGATTTAAGGATGTCGTCGGCACGGTTCATAAGATCCTCACGAGATAAGGTTCCAGCGCGGCGAGGCTCGCGAGATTGTGTGCGGGCGCAAATAGATCGACATATGGCAGGGCAGCCTGCATGCCGCGCGCCTGCGGCGAGTAATCACGCCAGCCGATCAGCGGATTGAGCCAAATGATCCTTTTGCAGCGCCGGCGAAGACGACGCATTTCCTGACCAAGCTGGTTGGGCTCGCCGGTGTCGTAACCGTCGGAAACAATCATCAACGCGGTGCGCGAGTTAATGACGCGCCGCGCGTGCCATCGGTTGAATGTGGCAAGACATTCGCCGATCCGCGTGCCACCGCCAATGCCTTGTGCCATCAACGACAGCTTTTCTACCGCGCGCGTCACGTCGCGATCGCGTAGCGACGGCGAGACATGGGCAAGTCTCGTGTGAAACACAAACGCTTCGGCCTCACGAAATTCATCAACCACGCCATGCAGAAAACGGACGAAAAATGCGGTGTACAAATTCATTGAGCCAGAAGCATCGAGCAGCACAACGAGCCGTACCGGTTTACTCTTGCGCCGCCGCCAGGCGAGGTCCAGCAACGTGCCACCGTGCGAAATATTGCGATGAATGGTACGGCGCAAATCAAGGCGTCTTCCGCGCTTTCGGATTTGTTCGCGGCGGACCAGCCGGACCCGCATGATGTGGGCGAGACGAGCGGCAAGCGCATGGGTCGCAGCGATATCGTCGGGATCGACGATGTGGCGCAGGTCGGTCGTGGTCAGGACTTCAGTGCGTGATGCGCCTTCGCGACGTCCGCGGCTATCGGCCGGCGTCTCGGCATTGTCATCGCTCCGCCGCTCGGCATGATCGGTCAGGCCGAGCGCCTCTTGCGGCACATGGGCTTCGGCGACCCGCCTCGGTGGCGCACGCGGAGCGCTCGGCATTCCTGCCAGTACCAGCCGCTGCCGCATGCTGCGGCCCAACCAAAACGCATCGAAGACTTCGTCGAAGCGCTCCCAATCGGAATGAGTCGCGCAGAACAGCGCTCGGAGCGCCGGCTTGAGCAATGTCGGCTGGATGGCGGCGGGCGACGTGAGGATGGCCAATGCGTCGCGGGTTTCAGCGAGGCCGATGCGAAAGCCGTTGTCTCGTAGCGTCCTGCCGAAGCCGGCTAGGCGTCGGCGCGCCGGCGCGCTGAGGGAGTCCCTCCGTTCACCTTTGCGCAAAGGGGTATCGAGAGCTGGGTCCCCGTGCGGACGGCGGACCTCTTGAGGGTTGCCCGTCATCACGCCACCTTGCCGAGGAGCCTCTCGCTGACCTCGCGGGTCACGCGAGCGCGATCCTCCTGCGTCTTGAGCAAACAGATCATCGTCTCGTAGATAGCTTCGGGTTCCTGCCGCAGATCGTGCATTTCAAGGCCGAACAAAGTCGCCGCCCAATCGAGCGTCTCGGCCACGCCCGGGACCTTGCGCAAGTCTTCCTTGCGAACTGCGGCGACCATGCGCGCGATCTGCAAAGCGAGTGCGGTATCAATGCCCGGAACGCGCGTGAGGATGATCTTTGCTTCGCGATCGACGTCGGGAAAATCAATATAGTGATAAAGGCAGCGCCGACGCAGGGCGTCGGATAATTCGCGCGTGCCATTCGAAGTGAGCACGACCCGCGGGATCGCGGTCGCCTTAATCGTTCCGAGCTCCGGAATGCTGACTTGAAAATCGGAGAGAAGCTCAAGCAGAAAGGCCTCGAATTCCTCGTCGGCACGATCGACTTCGTCGATCAACAGGACCGGAGGCTTGTTGCGACGGATGGCCGCGAGGAGTGGACGTTCCAGAAGATATGTTTCAGAGAAAATATGCTCCTCAATGGCATCGGCATTTTCGCCAATGCTCTCGCGCGCTTTGATAGCAAGGAGCTGACGCTGATAGTTCCACTCGTAAAGAGCGGCGTTCTGATCGAGCCCTTCGTAACACTGCAGGCGGATCAGTTCGGCGCCATGCACGGCGGCAAGCGCTTTGCCTACCTCTGTCTTGCCGACTCCGGCTTCGCCCTCGAGCAAAAGCGGCCGTTTTAGGAAATCCATAAGCCACAACGCCGTGGCAATGTCGTGATCGGCGACGTAGCCAACAGCAGCGAGTTTGTCTGCGATTTCTTCATGCTTGAGGGTCATACCAAGTCATTTTTTAAGGCGTCGCAAAACGGCGAGCCCGGAATCGATAATTGCAGACATAATAATTCAGCTTCACTCGCGCCATCGCCAAACGACGGCGGCTATGGATTCCGGCCGTCACTCTCTTTTCTCTTTCGGCCGGAACATACTCATGCATGCAGCCCGAGCTTCTCGGCCGCCATCCAGGTGCGCCAGTGGTCGTGTGGCATTTGAATGTGCGTGGAGCCGAGGAACGCGAAAGCATCATTAATGGCATTGGAGAAACATGGCACGCCCCCGACATTGGGGCTCTCGCCAACGCCTTTGGCGCCAATCGGATGATGGGGCGACGGCGTGGTGGTCCAGTCAGTTTCCCAATGCGGCGTTTCGACCGCAGTCGGGAGGAAGTAGTCCATAAATGAGGCGGTGGTGACATTGCCTTCGGCGTCGTAATGAATCTCTTGGCCCATCGCGATGCCGAATGCTTCGGTCAATCCGCCGTGAATCTGGCCTTCAATGATCATCGGATTGATCCGAGTGCCGCAGTCGTCGAGTGCGTAGAAGCGGCGCACCTTGGTTTGGCCTGTATCAACATCGACATCGACGACGCAGATATAGGCGCCGAACGGGTAAGTGAAATTCGGCGGATCGTAGTAGTTGATCGCCTCCAATCCAGGCTCCATGCCGGGGGGCACTTCATGATAGGCGGCCCAGGCCAGTTCGGTCATTGTCTTGAAGCGTTCAGGATTGCCCTTCACCCGGAAACGGTCGACGTCCCATTCCAGATCGTCATCGTGCACCTCGAGCATGTAAGCGGCGATCATCTGCGCTTTGGCCTTGATCTTGCGGCAGGCCATGGCGGTCGCCGCGCCCGATACTGGCGTCGAACGCGAACCGTAGGTTCCAAGACCGTAAGGCGCGGTGTCGGTATTGCCCTCTTCGACCGTGATGCTGTCGGCCGGCAGTCCAAGTTCGGTCGCGATGATCTGGGCATAGGTTGTCTCGTGACCCTGGCCTTGCGATTTAGTGCCGAGCCGACAAATGCCGGAGCCGGTAGGGTGGATGCGGATTTCCGCCGAGTCGAACATGGCGATACCGAGAATATCGCAGGCGCGAGACGGCCCGGCACCGACGATCTCGGTAAAGAACGCGACGCCGATGCCCATCAGCTCGCGGGTCTCGCCGCGCTTGAAGGCCTCGCGCTTGGCTTTCTGCTCCTCGCGGAGTTTCTTGTAGTCGACCGACTCCATCGCTTTCTTTAGGGCCGTTTGGTAATCGCCGGAATCGTACTGCCAGCCGAACGCGCTCGTGTATGGGAATTGCTCGCGGCGGATGAGGTTCTTCATTCGAAACTCGGCTGGGTCCATGCCGAGCCTTTGCGCTATGATGTCCATAGCGCGTTCGATGCAGTAGGCAGCCTCGGTGACGCGGAAAGAGCAGCGATAGGCGACACCGCCCGGCGCTTTGTTGGTATAGACGCCGTCGACCAGGCAATACGCCGTTGGGAAATCGTAAGAGCCTGAAATAATTGAGAACAGGCCGGCTGGCCATTTGGTGGCGTTAGCGCAGGCGTCGAACGCGCCGTGATCGGCGATGGTGTAACAGCGCAAACCGGTCACTCTGCCGTCCTTGGTCGCGGCAATCTCAACATCCATGTAGAAGTCGCGCGCAAAAGCGGTGGTGGAGAGATTCTCGATCCGGTCTTCGGTCCATTTAACCGGCCGCCCAGTGACGATGGAAGCCACGATCGCACATATATAACCGGGGTAAGCGCCGACTTTGTTGCCGAAACCGCCGCCGATGTCAGGCGCGATGACGTGGATCTTGTGCTCGGGGATTTTGGAGATTAACGAGCCCACAGTGCGGATCACGTGCGGTGCCTGGAAGGTGCCCCAGAGCGTCAGCTCGCCTTTAATTTTGTCGAATGAGGCGACGCACTGGCAGGTCTCGAGCGGGCATGGGTGTACCCGCGGATAAATGATCATCTCCTTGATGGTCACATCGGCCTTGGCGAAGGCCGCATCGGCCGCAGCCTTGTCGCCGGCCTGCCAGGAAAAAATATGATTGTAGTGCTTGCGTTTGCCGTGTGCGCCGCTGGTCTTGTCTTTCAGATCCTCGCGGATCATCGGGGCGCCGTCTGTCATCGCCTTCAGCGGATCGACATTGACTGGCAGCGGCTCGTAGTCCACCTCGATCAGTTCGACGGCGTCGGCTGCCGCTTCGCGGCTTTCCGCAACAACAAATGCAACCTCTTGGTTCTGGAACAGCACCTTGCCGTCGGCGAGCACCATTTGCGTGTCGCCGGCGAGCGTTGGCATCCACGCCAGATTCACGGTCTTGAGCGTCTCGGCTGTAATCACTGCGACGACGCCGGGCAACGCCGCCGCCTTGGTTGTGTCGATCTTCTTCACGCGAGCATGGCCGTGTGGTGAGCGCACCAAATCGCCATAGAGCATGCCGGGCAGCTTGACGTCATCGACGTAATTGCCCTTTCCCTGAACAAAGCGGATATCCTCAACGCGCTTCCTCTTGCAGCCCATACCTTCGAGTTTGGCTGCGCGCTCGGCGGAGGTAGGGGTTATGTCGTTCATTCTGCGGCCTCCTGGAACGGTGAGCCGTTGAGCTTAGCGGCGGCGAATTGAATCGCTTTTACGATGTTCTGGTACCCGGTACAGCGGCACAGATTGCCGGAAATGCCGAAGCGGATTTCCTCTTCTGAAGGATTTTTGTTTTCCTGCAGCAGCCGATAAGCGCGCGTGATCATTCCAGGGGTGCAGAAACCGCATTGCAGGCCGTGCATCTCGCGGAAACCTTCCTGAATAGCATGCAGTGTGCCGTCAGCATTGGCGATGCCTTCAATGGTGCGTATATCAGCGCCGTTCGCCTGCACCGCGAACATCGTGCATGACTTCACTGACTTGTCGTCGAGATCGACAGTGCAGGCGCCACAATGGCTGGTCTCGCAACCAATATGCGAGCCGGTTAGATTAAGCTCTTCGCGCAGGAAGTGGATCAGCAGTGTGCGCGGCTCGACCAAAGCTTCGACGACCTTGCCGTTCACTTTCAGTTCGATTTGGGATTTGGCCATCGTTGACTCCCTCAGCCACGGGCGCGTGACTTGGCGCGGTCAAGCGCGCGGGCGAGCATCACGCCTGCCATTTTCGTGCGGTATTGCGCTGGTCCATGGGCATCGCTCGCCGGCGATGTGATTGCTTCCGCTGCCGCCACCGCTTTCTTGATAGTGGGAGCATCGAGCGCCGACCCGGTCAGGATTTTTGCCGCCTCCTGCGCCCAGAGCGGCGTGTCGGCCACGTTGGTTAAGCCGATAGAGCAGCTTTCAATCTTGCCGCCCTTCATGGTCAGAACCACGGCGGCCGCTGCGGTCGCATAGTCGCCAACTTTACGTTTGAGTTTTTCATAGGCCCAGCCGTGCCCGGCGGCTGGCATCGGAATGCGTACGGCCGTCAGCACTTCGTCGGCTTCGAGCGCGGTGAGATAAACGCCCTGATAAAACTCGCGCGCCGCAATCCGCCGTTGGCCGCTCTTGCCGGTGACGTCATAGGAGGCACCGAGGCACATCATCACGGCTGGCATGTCATTCCCCGGATCACCGTTCGCGACGTTGCCACCCAGAGTCCCTAGATAGCGGACTTGCGGGTCAGCGATTTGGAGCGAAGTCTCGCGAAGCAGCGGAATTTTGTCGGCGAGGTGATTGGATGCGATTAGCTCGTACTGCGTGGTCATGGCGCCGATGACGATGTCGTTGCTGTCAGCTCGCACGCCTTTGAGTTCGCCGATGCCGGCGAGATCGACCAGGTTGCCCGGCGAGGCGAGGCGTAGCTTCATCATCGGGATGAGGCTGTGGCCGCCGGCGAGCGCACGGCCATTCTCGCCGAGTTCGGTCAGCAGCGCGACGGCTTCTTGGACGGACTTAGGACGATGATAGGTGAAGGCTGCAGTTATCACGGGCAGTACTCCCCCGCATGTGCCGCGTTCGCAGTTATGTCGCGATGTTACGGCTCAGCGGTATGGAATGCTGCACCAATACGGTCGACAATGCCATAGGCACTTCGGCTCGCCGTGCCGTGTCAACGAGGGGAAACTCTATATCGCGCTTGGCATAGCGGCTGGTGTCCGCTTTGGATCAAAAGAAGATATGACGCTCTGAAATCGCGATGTCCGCTTCACCTCCGAAAGCGGACATCCCCGCGGGCGATCGCCATGTACACTTTGTGCCAATTTGAGATTCATGCACTGCAACAAACGACGTCAGCCACTGTCGGATGTGGCGGCTCCATCGTTTTGTACGAGAAGTGGCAAAGCGCCTACTCGCACGCCTTAGCGGCCGCCTCAATACCGGCCTGCATATAGTGGCGCCAGAGCGGAGCAAGCCCTAGGCGGACGAGCAAATAGCAACCACGACGTGGCTTGAACTCGTACGTCCAGCGGATGACCGTCCCCTCGCCGTCGGGTGTGAACGTCCACTCGCCGCGCACGCCTTCGACTAGCTTTCCCAGGATGTTGGTGAAGCCCGTCACCTCATAGGCAAAGCTATGATCGACCGTGTATTCGGTCAAAGTCTCGTTCGCTGTAGTTCCATCGGAAAGAACTGGATTCCGCGAGGCACCGACATGATCCCATGCGCCAGTCTGGTTTTTCACCCCTTGCACAGCTGGAAACGGTCCCCAGCCCTTAAACACCAGTGATAAATCGATTGGGACATTGACCTCGAACGCGTGCTCCGGGGAAGCTGCGGTCCTCGTTTGCAGGGTCACTGCCAACGTCTTGTCCCTACTCGTGATGAGAGTCACGGTTTTCTCCTCTCGACGAAACTCAGTTTCAGTCGCTGGCGGCCAGAACACCAAACGCCGCGTGACTGCCAATTCACCGGTCAGAAGATGTATTTTTATTTGCCCTGCAATGATCGAACGCACGCTTCGAGCGGTTGACATCTATCGCGCCGGCGAGACCATGGTGACATGCTCGCGCTGTCCGATTCGCAGCTTCGCGCCATCTGGGCCGCCGTCGATGGCTTACCGGCAGAGAAGCGCGGCATCTTTCTCGGGCGCCTCGTCGCGCAACTGCAGCTCCGTGGCTCCCATTTCACCACCGCCGACCTCGAAGACGTGGTGCAATTGACCCTGACCGGCTTGATCCAGCAGTCGGCTGCTTAAGAGCAGTGAACTTATTTGGCTTGCTGAATGCCAGCTCAGCATTTTCGCGGCACCGTGACGTCCGCTTAGGGTCAAACGCAGACATTTCGTAACGGCGGGCCCATGTCTGCTTTACCGCCAACGCGGACATTCGACAGCGCGATTGTGATGTCCGCTAAGTACCAGAAGCGGACATCGCGCCTCGTGTCGATGGGCGTGCTTTCTCACGGGTGTCGAGCCATGAACTATACTTTGGTCTAGGGTCGCATCGAAACAAAACTTTGTCCTAAAATCACAAGTTTTCATCGACTCGACTGATTAAATCCCGCGTCGGGTTCGGTACATCGCGGCTCAGGGACCGCCTTGTCCATGCGCTATCAAAGCTCCAACAAATCCGCGCCAAAGCCGCCGCTATGCCCAAGCTGTGCGCAAATTATGCGGCTCGATCGAATAACGTCCCAATGTGACGACTTGCCCGATCTTTGTGTTTTTGAATGCCGAACCTGCGGCGTGTGGCACATCGAGCAAGCGAGCTTGGCTGATTTGGCAATGGTTTCGCGTCGCGATCTTACTGTGCCCGTGAGCCGATAGCTCCAGCGCGAATACGTCGCGTCAACCGCTAAGTGCCTTGCGTCCTATACTTTGGTCTAGGCGCATTTTACCAATCGTCGTATGTGTTTTTGTGCCTCGCTTTGCTTTAATCGCTCGTGGAAAGGTCCTGTGTGAGGATGAGGGATCGTTCCGATCCTCAAAAACTAAGGCCGCCAGGGCGGCCTTTTTTATTGGGGGTGAACCTGTGTCGCTTGCGCCAGATTCAGCAGATTAGCCCAATTGCATGAACCCCCAAATTGCTATCAGGGCAGAAACTACAAGAGCCGCCCATGACAAATTCATGGATACACTGTGTGGCCCAATCTGTACCGTCCACCGGTTAACTATTCTCACGACATGCCCGACCGCCACTAGCATAAAAATCAGGGCCGAAACTACCACATAAGATTTCGACATCGTTGTATCCCGTTAAGAGCCTAGCGATGCGGCCCGACCTTGATACGGATTAAGGTTGCAATCTAGTCAATACTCGATTGGGGAATCGGCGGGGAGGCGAAAGCGCTCCTGTGTAAATTTATTTATCAAAGCCGAGCACGTTCTTGACAGCATCCATGACGGTCGTTTCGCGGTGTTGGAAGCAATACGAGTTAACCTTCTCCTCATCCTTTTTGATCGTTTGGAGTTCGACGATCGTGTTGTTGCGCTTGCCATTGTAGTATCCGCTAAGCCACAACACGACGTCACGCGAGGGCGACGCTAGTTTCTCCATCAAAAACTCTTCGCACGTTATTTTAGAAACGTCCAGCGTCTCTTGTGCTTGCATCGTCTGGATCTGCGCAAACAGGAATAAAGCGCTGGTGACAAGCAGCCGAAGTTTCACGGTCACCTCCATAGGCTTGCGGACTTGGCAGACAGTCGCACTAGGGCGTTAGATGCCCCGCGCATGCTCCCCCATAGCACGTTGCAGCGTTGGCATGACACCCCCGATGTCCGCTTTGGGTCAAAACCAGACACGCCGCTCTGAAAACGCGACTGTCTGCTTTACCCAGGACAGCCGACATTCACCAGCGTGTCTTTGATGTCCACTGAGTACCAAAGCAGACATGGCAACGCCTAGGTCTAGCCTCGCCATCAAAGGCGGCTTGATGATACACTTGGTAGTTTAGCTGTCGGGTGATTACGGCGGACGCCCATCGCTCGAAACGCCGTGCCTAAGCAAAGGCGCTAGTCATGTCATTCGATTTCTCCTCACTTTTTTGGGTCTTTATCGTAATCATGGTGCTGCAGCCTTTATTCACAGCACGATGGTACGTGGTACGACGCGCGCAGGCGATTCGTGCAATTGAAAAACTACACGGGGCGCGTGTTATCACGATGATCCACCGTCAGGAGAAGCGCAGCCTTTTTGGCTTTGCCGTTTCCCGGCACATCGATCTGGAAGATGCCCAGACAATCATTGCAGCAATCAAAGATACGCCGGAGGATATGCCGATCGATTTTGTGATCCATACGCCCGGCGGCCTTGTGTTGGCAGCGATGCAGATTGCTCGTGCACTGGAAGCCCATAAGGCCAAAGTAACCGTCTATGTTCCGGTCTATGCCATGTCGGGCGGAACTCTGCTTGCACTCGCTGCTAATGAGATCGTGCTGGGCGAGTTCTCGGTGCTCGGTCCAATTGATCCTCAAATTGTTGGATTGCCGGCTGCCAGCATAGTCAAAGCTCGCGACTCAAAGCCGGTGGAGAGCGTCTTCGACCTCACGCTGGTTCTTGCCGATGTGGCGGAAAAGGCTCTGGTCCAGGTCAAGCAAGGGGCAGTAGAGCTGTTGACACCACGGATGGAGCGGTCCGCAGCGGATGCTCTCGCGGCAAAGCTTGCGGGCGGACATTGGACGCATGACTACGCGCTTACCGCCAGTGAGGCGCATGCCCTGGGTCTCCCCGTCAAAATAGGTATGCCGGCTGAGATAATGACTCTAATGACTCTCTATCCGCAGCCTATTCAACAATCTGGAGTCGAGTATCTGCCAATCGACATGCCGCGTCAGCGGCGAGTCTGATGGCGATTTGAATGTCTGCTTTGTGGCAGAAGCAAACGTTGTGACTACCGAGTTCTCCTTCACTTTTTCTGAACCCTATAAGCATCATCGAAGCCGCGCGCTGATCCGGAATGCCGATAGATACCGCCCGGCGAAGCGCGCTACGCCGCTATTACACCTTTGGGGAAGAACCCACCGTGACCGCTTATACGCGGCCCCCGACCAATTCTTCGGGTTGTGGTCAGCCCAACGGCTTCCCGCCGCCATGGTCAATCGAGGATAATGTTCAACTGATTCATCGTGAAGGATGACAGAGCATTCAATGCGCCCACGGTTCCTCGACAAGGACGAATTTGCCCAAGTCGTTCGTAATACACCGCTAATTTCGATCGACCTGATAATTCACGATCCAGATCAGTACGTGCTTGTCGGGCTCAGAACTAACGAGCCTGCCAAAGGCAAATGGTTCGTGCCCGGCGGTGTCGTCAGAAAGTACGAACGATTGGCGGATGCGTTCGCTAGGATTGTCGAAGCTGAGATTGGGCTTGAGGCATCAATTGGTGACGCAAAATTCCTAGGCGTCTATGAGCACCTGTACGACAGTAACGTCTTCGGGGAGGAAGAGTTTGGCACGCACTACGTCGTGCTGGCGCACCAACTTAACCTAGATCACCGGCCGCCGATCGTGGGCGATCAGCAGCACGGCCGCTTTCGTTGGATAAGGCCGAGAGAGCTGATTTCATCATCCGACGTTCACCAGAACACTCGGGCATATTTTATTAAGGGGCAGTCACCATCGATCAGCCCGACCCGGTGATCGGCGGCCAAGCTTAATAAGGCACATGCTGTAGTCGCTTAATAAGAACGGCGCCTCGGGTACCTAGTCAATGGAGACGGTCCCTGCGAGGACGGGTACGGACTAGGTGAACAAGTGTTGCTCCCGAGACGGTCGGCCAAGCATTGTTCGAATGTTGCGTACCGGCAGTGCGGTTCACCGTCGCCATCGCCATTAATATACATACACCAAGCACCATTTTGCGCCTCAGCGGGTTTTTCGATGCAGACGACAGCTGCAAAAACTCCCAGGATGAACAGCAAAAGCCTCATGGCTAACTCCTACTCGCCTCGCTGAAAACCCCAGTAGGCCATATTTTATTTCCAGCACTGCGCGGCGCACGGCGGATTACAGTGAATATTGCCAAGCCGCCGGGGTCATTGCCCAAGACTTGAAAGCGTATCGTTGAGCGACCGGACGATCCACGCGGTTTTTGTCAGGAGTACCGCCAAAAAACTGCGCGAGACTACTTTCGGCAGCTGCCATCGAATGCATGGCAGTAATATCCAGCGTGACAGTAGTGCCAAACGCGCGAATTCCTAGCGTGGCACTCACAGGTCTTCACGGTTACAAGGCCCTCGCCGCAATGGGCAAAACGCTTGAACTTGACGGCAGCAAGTGCGCTCTGCGCAAGCAGGAAGGTGGACGCGCACGCAAGAGCGATGCACCAATTTTTCATACATTCCTCGTGCCTCAATGAGGCATATTGTACACAGCGGTGATTTTCGGAGTCGACGAATTTTTGGCACGTCGTTGCTGCTCCCTAAACGTCAGTCGGCAGCGAAGTTGCTGAGCAAGGATGAAGCAAGCCGGTTCGCCGTGACGTCGCCAAGCTGCCGGAGCTTCTTCAAGGTGCTAAACTTACGACCTCGGTCTAAGGAGGAATTTTGTGATGCAAACGACGACGAAAATGATCTTAGCGATTTCCTGTATCGGCGCAGTCGCGGTTGAAACGCTCACGCCTGTTTATGCTCAACATCGCCATCGGACATGGAATGGGTGCCCGCGAGGTTGGACAGTACAGGGTGGGAACTGCGCGCCCTACAGATAGGGTGGTGGCTCGTACACCTTGGGTGGTGGCTGGAACACCTGGAATGGATGCCCACCCGGTTACACGGTACAGGGCGGAAACTGCGCACCCTACCGATGGGGAAGGTGAAGCAGGCGGCGAAACAGTGCGGCTCGCAACGCGCGACGAAACGTAGCAGATCGCGGTCAATATCGATCAGCTGGGATTTCGTCACTCAGGGGACACGAGCAAGAAGTCTTGCGAAATAGGTGAACGTTGCGCACGCGTGGCGATGGTTAGCGGATTGAAAGTCGAGCCAGCCAGTGCACCCGAGCTCAATGTTCTAATGCAAAGCCATGCGTCGATGCCAATCAGAACAAATACAGCGACAGCAGCGGCGAACAAAACGATCTTGCGCATGTGACTGCCTCTGCATTCAAGTAACCCTTCTACCTGGCAGGATGCAGGCTAGCTCGATTCGCAGCGCTGGCATGTAACCTCTGTCACAGTGCAAATATGCGCGTGTGCTGTTCGCTTGGCCGGATGAGCCGGAATAGTGCAGAAATCTTTCCAACAAGGTGTTTTATCATAAGCACCGCGAGCATGGCGGAACAACTGCAGTGTTCATCCCTTTTGGGTTAGCTGGAAACCAAACAACACGATTATTAGCCCGATTAATTGAAGGACAGTTGGCACCTCTCCAAGAGCCAACCATCCGATGAGCAATACAAATGGAGGCACCAGTGAAAAAAATATGGCCGCACGTCCAGCTCCAATGACTGCAATCGATTTGACAAACAAATATAAAGCTGCCGGTCCTGCCAAGACGCCCTGCAATATTGTTTGAAGAAGATTTTCGCGCCAACCTAGAGAGAGCATGTGCGCAAAGTCGCCAGTGATCCAATAGATTGGAATCCCAAATAGTGACAGCACGCCAATTGCCGCCGCTGCGGGTAGCGGCTCAATCCGCCACAGCCGGAGCAGCGTGCTGAAGTAAGCAGACATAAATCCCGCCAGTACTAGGAGCAGATCTCCGGCCACACTCTGTTTGCCGAGCATTGCCGCTCCTTCACCGCCGATTACTATGAGACCAGCAGTGATAATCAGCGCGCCGAGTAGCCGGGAGGTTATAAGCTTTTCTCGCAATACCAGCGTGGCGAGAAGCACGCCCCCCAGTGCTCCGCACGACGGTTGAATCACCCCGCCCTGTCCTAAAGGTACAAACAGAAAACCCGCATAGCCGATGATTGCGAAGACAGGTCCGCCGAGTATCGTGAGTAAAATGGCGCGGCCCCACCCGACACCAATCAGATCGCCAATGCCAAGTCGTATCACGACCGGCAGCAGTACAAGTCCGGACCAAAGGTACCGATGAACGGTGAGCTCCGCTGGGGAAAAACCCGCGTTAAGTCCGTGCCGAATCCCGACAAATCCGGTGGCCCAAAATACGGATGCCACGATGCCGCAAATTACGCCAATAGCAGTTGGGTTTGACTGGCTCTTCGACTCCAAGCACCCTCCGATTCCCACGACGCTCACTCGCTCAAATCACACGGGGACGCTCGTGCCGCTGGACAAATGTTGCGAAGCAACCTTTTGGGCAGCCACGCTTCGGGTTTTCTAGATCGAACGGTTGATGCCGCCATCGATGACGATCGTCTGACCCGTGAGATAGCCGGCTTGCGACGAGCAGAGATAGGCGCAGAGATCGCCGATTTCGCTCGGCTTTCCCATTCGTTGCACCGGGATCGTTTGGGAGAAGAGCTTGAA
>Ga0318546_10000369_pt1 | contig 16473 bp, 12 predicted proteins | sample GRESIP169b2f19_FD_203514 | JGI IMG/M metagenome (GOLD analysis project Ga0318546, IMG submission 203514) | Tropical soil microbial communities from Luquillo Experimental Forest, Puerto Rico - GRE.SIPMG.169b2f19 | ecosystem: Environmental > Terrestrial > Soil > Tropical forest > Bulk soil...
GGAATGGGTGTCGACACACGAGGCCGAGGGCATCATTCACTACGGCTTCAGCAAGAAGGCCGTCAACGCCTACGTGGCAACGCAGGGCTATCCCATGCTGAAGAAGGGCATCCGGATCAACGCGATCTGCCCCGGTCCGACCGACACACCCCTGGCCCAGGCCAACGCCGACCTTTGGCTCACCTTCGCGCAGGACTACCGCGACGAAACCGGCTCTAAACACCACACGCCGGAGCAGATGGGCGATGTGATGTGCTTCCTCAACAGCGCAGCCGCCTTTGGCATCAACGGCATCACGCTGCTGGTGGACTACGGGCACACCATGGCGTCGCTCACGGGCGCCTACCCGCCGGGCAAGCCCATCATCGACCTGATCATGGGCAGGGTGCAGCTGACCTGAGGTTTCGGCGCGATAACCTCGGGGGCATGGCACACATCGTCGTCATCGGCGGCCACGGCAAGGTCGCGCTGCAACTGGCCCGCATCCTGACCGAGCGCGGCGACGAGGTGAGTTCGGTCTTCCGCAACCCCGACCACTCCGCCGACGTCGCGGCCACCAACGTTCAGCCGGTAGTCGCCGACATCGAGCGGCTGGACACCGATGCGCTCGCCGGCTTGCTGACCGGGCACGACGCGGTCGTCTTCTCGGCCGGGGCCGGCGGCGGCAACCCGGCGCGGACCTATTCGGTCGACCGTGACGCGGCCATCCGGGTGATCGATGCCGCCGCCCAGGCCGGTGTGCGGCGGTTCGTGATGGTGTCGTACTTCGGTGCGGGGCCGGATCATGGCGTATCTCAAGGCGACTCGTTCTTTCCCTACGCGGAGGCCAAGGCTGCCGCGGATGCCCACCTGCGCGTCAGCGACCTGGATTGGACGGTGCTGGGACCTGGCCACCTCACCCTTGAACCGGCCACCGGCCGGATCGCGATCGGAGAGGCAAAGGGTGCAGTCTCACGTGCGGACGTCGCGCTAGTAGTCGCCGCGGCACTGCAAGACGATTCGACCATCGGTCGCACCATCGAATTCAACAACGGCGGCGTCCCCATCGCCGAGGCGCTGGCTCGCTGACCCGGCTCGGGCCTCGAGCCGCGCCGGTCGGGGGCCTGGTCCCCTGGCCTAGTCCGACAGCACCTGGACCGGGACGTCGTCGTCCCAGGGCTGTCGGCTCACCATATCGGCGACTTTGACTGTGCCGCGCTCGAACTCGCCGGTCGCGGCATCGACCAGCCGGTACTCCTGCGTCTGCTTGTGGATCGGCTGCGCGTCCAGCAGGACCACTCGCACTTCACCCGGCGCGAAGTGGCAGCGCCTCTGCATGGCGTCGATCAGTTGTTCGTTGTGCATGTGGCCGTCGCCGAAATTCCAGCCAATGGCGGTGCTGCAGATCCGCTCGCCGTCGGTGATGACGTAGTCGTCTTCGTTCTGGTCAGCCATCGCGCGGTGCGCCAGCGTGAACAGCGCGCGGCCGTGTGTGTTGAACCCGCGGAACGCGTACCCCATGTAGATCGGAATCTGCGCCGCTTCCGGGCTGCCGTAGAACCGCTCCAGTTGGGCCTGCGGCATGCTGGCGATCGCGATGATGCCCCGGCCGATCTTGTCGTTCGCCGAGGGCTTCATGCACCACAGCGTGGTGTCCCAGTTGCCGGCGTAGTACCGCATGCCCGGCAGGAAGGAGATCTTGCGCGGGAAAATGTTGCCCAGCAAGACGATTCCCGCGATGACGACGAACAGGATCGCCACCGGCACTGGGTGCTTCAGGTCGGCCAAACCCAACCGGGCGTGCGCGACGAACAACGACAGCACACCGAAGATCATGAAGACGTTCCACTCCAGCGGCACACCCATCGGGATGGACAGCAGGATTCCCAGGTGGAAGCACACCATGACGGTGGCGGCCACCGTGGTCGGCCAACCGCCGTGGGAGAAGAACAGCACCAGCGGCACCAGCATCTCGATAGCGGTACTCAGGTGCGCCAGCCACCGCGACAGCCACCCCGGCCGCAGATCGTCGGGGAACTTCTCGAAGAAGCGCCGTTTAAGCCACCGGGGGCGCACAAGCGGGTTGTTGGACATCATCGTGGAGATCACGAACGGGAAGTGCCTGTTGAGTTTTGACGTCGCTGCGCCAACCCAGATCACCAGGAACACGATCTTGGCCGCGACGATCATGTCGACTCCGCCGAAGAGGAAAGTCACCGTCAGCGTGCCGTAGACCTCGCCGCGGGCGGCCAGAAAGATCACCTTGTCGCGCAGCCCCGCCGCGCCCAGGAGCAGCAGGATCAGCACGATCTCCGACGTCGGCAGCAGCCCGACTTTCGTGCCCAGCTCGGGTATCGGGCCGGTGCCGTCGGAGAACAACGCCCAGAGCGTCATCAACATCAGCGCCGCGTACAGGAAGACATCCACCGGCTTGCGGATGGTGCCCTTGGTCAGCGGGACGCGATCCGGCCAGGGTGGCAGCCGGATGGTGCCGAACCGCAGCCAGTACAGGATCGAGCCCATCGGCGGAAAGAACCGGTTGTTCAGCGGCCCGAATCCGCAGCCCAGTCCGATCACCTCGAACAGCATCGTGTACAGGACGACCTTCTCGAACACGATCGGTTCCGACCACCACGACGCGACGTTGGTGAAGCCGTCCAGCCCCCCTAGGCCCTTGGTGGTCAAGGCGAACAGCCATCCGCCAAGGATGTAGAGCAGGATCTTGACGACGTAGAACAGATGCAGCGCGACCGGCGTGCCGAAGCCCACCTCGGCCCAGTGCCTGGCCATCGGGCGGATCTTCTCGCTGCGGGTGCCCTTGTTCCATTCAGCCATCTCGATCTGCGGCAGGTCGGGCTTGAGAAATCCCATGGTTTGAAAGACTAGAACGCGTTCTAGACGAGCGTGCAAAGGTTGGGCAAAGAGTGCTTTGCCCGATAGCGTGGAGTCGGGTCGGCAAACCGCTTAGGAGATATCCATCATGAGCGGACTCCGGTCCGTTGCTTTGGCAATCATTACCGCCTCCTTGCCGATCGCCATCGTCGCCGCAAGCGGTATAGCCCGAGCCGACGCCCCCGCACCGGGTGACAAGTGCACTGCGCTGTATGCCACCACTCACGACGTCAACGGCCGGATGATGTGGTGCAACCCGACCATGACCGGCGACCACACGTTGGTGTGGCAGTACGGCGGACACTCGTAAGAGGCGTTCGAGTGTGCGCTCTCGGCGGGAAATCGGCGAAATCTCCGCCCTGGACACATGGTCAAAGCCTTAAGCGCACAACGGAAGTCGCCGGAAGATCCCCGGTGGGATAGCCGGCGCGTCGTCCAGAACACGCGGATTGACGGCCACATTCAGCGCGTCCAGGACCAACATATTCCGCACACTAGGCAAGAGAAATCCGCGTGAACCCGCCAGTGCCGGTGTCGCGATCGGTGTAGTTTGCTGCTGGGGCGGGACCCGAACTGAGCCAGTGAGGAGCCAGTCGTGTCAGACGTCGATTTTTGCGTGGTCGGTGCGGGATTCGCAGGTTTGACGGCCGCCCTCCGGTTGAAACGAGCGGGTCGTTCGGTCGCCTTGTTGGAGGCGCGTGACCGGGTCGGCGGTCGCACGTTCACCGAGTACCGACCCGACGGAACGTGGGTCGATCGTGGCGGCGCGTGGGTCGGGCCGGGTCAGGATCGCATTTATGCGCTGATGCACGAGTTCGGTGTGCCGGAATACAAGCAGCACCACGACGGCGACGCGATGATGATCGTCGACGGCAAGAAGCACCGCTACGGCGGCACGATTCCGTGGACCATGAGCCCGTGGGCGGTCACCAACCTTGGTCTTGGTTTGCTCACGATAGAGAGGATGTGCAAATCGATTCCGCGCGAAGCCCCCTGGGAAGCCAAGCAGGCCGCCGAGTGGGATCGCATCAGTGTCGGGGAATGGATCGAGGCGAACACCATGTCGAGGCCGGCCCGCGAGATGCTGGACATGGCTTTGGGCGGCACCTACACCTCGGCGGGCTCGGAGACGTCGCTGCTGTGGATGCTGCTGCAGATGGGGTCCGGCGGCGGTCCCACTTTCGTCATATCCGGCAAAGGCGGCGCCCAGGATGCCCGCCCGGTCGGCGGGATGGGCGCCATCTATCGCCCGATCGCCACCGAGCTCGGTGACGCGCTGCACCTTTCGCAGCCCGCCCGGCAGATCGCCCAGGATGCCGACGGCGTAACGGTCAGTGCGGACGACCTGACGGTGCGGGCGCGCCGAGTCATCGTGGCGATCCCGCTGGCGGTCGCCACCTCGATCGCCTACGAGCCGGTGCTGCCGGTGGACCGGGCGCTTCTGCACCAGCGCATGCCAAGCGGCGCGGTCCTCAAGATCTCGATCGTCTACGACGAGCCGTTCTGGCGTGCCGACGGATTGTCCGGCCAATCGGCCGCCCCGGGATCCCCGGCGACCCTGACCATCGATGCGTGCACGGACACCGGCAACCCCGGGATCATCTGCGTCATCACCGAGGGGCCCGCAGCGCGTCGGCTGACGAAGCTCGACGAGGCCGAGCGCAAAGCGGTGGTGATCGGCGAACTCGTCGACCGCTTCGGCAGCAAGGCTAACGCGCCGCTCGAATATCACGAGCAGAACTGGACTCTGGAGCGCTACTCCGGTGGCGGCATGATCGGCCACGCCCCGACAGGCGTCCTGACCGAATTCGGTTACACCCTGCGCGAGCCGTGTGGTCGGGTCCACTGGGCGGGGACCGAAAGCTCGGCCGTCATGTGCGGGTGGATCGATGGTGCGATTCGCTCCGGCGAGCGAGCCGCTTCCGAAGTGATGGAAGCCGAAACGGCGGCGGTCGTCTAGGACGGTGCTGATTTAACGGCACGGGTTTCGGCGCGTCTGAGTGGGTTTGGTGTGGGTGTGCCGCGAGGATCGGTGTGTGGCGTTGGGACGTGAGGATCGGCAGGGCCGATTCGATGACGTGATGTTGTTGGTGGGTGATCAGCTGCCCGAGGGCAGTATCTATCGGCTGCTGGGCGAGCACGGCGGTGCGTTGTTCGGTGATGGGTATTTCGCTGACTTGTTTAAGCACTCGACGCGGGGTCGCCCGACGGTGCCGGCGCGGGTGGTGGCCACGGTGATGCTGCTGCAGGCCTACGAGGGCCTTTCAGATCGGGAAGCCTGTGACCGGTTGGCCTTTGATCTGCGCTGGAAAGCCGCCGCCGGGTTGGCCGTGGGCGCGGAGGCCTTTCACCCCACGGTGTTGGTCGGGATGCGTAACCGGCTGCGGGCCTCGGATCGGCCGCGGCGGTTGTTCGACGATGTCAACACCACGGCACGGGCGGCGGGACTGTTGCGGGGCCGGCGCCGCGTCATTGATTCCACCCCGTTGTTTGATGCGGTGGCCACTCAGGACACGGTGATTCAGTTGCGGGCCGCGATCCGCAAAGTACTCACCGCGGCGGATCGGGCCGACCCGGAGGTGGCGGGCGCGGTGCGCGAGGTGCTCACGCGCGATGATGACTACGCCAGTTTGGGTAAGCCGCCGTGTGACTGGGATGACCCGGCCGCCCGCGAGGCGCTGGTGGATGCGCTGGTCAAGGATGCCCAGGCTGCGCTGGCAGCGCTGGATGGCCGCGAGCTGGAGGGGCCGCTGGCTGAGGCTGCCGAGCTGCTGGGGGTGGTGGCCGGTCAAGACGTCGAGGCGGGCGAGGATGGGGTGTTTCGCATCGCTCGGCGGGTGGCCCGGGATCGGGTGATCTCCACTGTCGATGTGCAGGCGCGCCACGGGCATAAGTCGCGGGCACGGACCTTCGACGGCTACAAGAGTCACTTCAGTGTGGATCCTGGCGAAGAGCTGATCACCAACGTGGCGGTGACCGCGGCCAACACCGCCGATCGTGAGGTCATTGACGAGCTCCTGACCGAACCCGCCACCGAGACGTGCGCGGCCGACACCGAAGCTGGCGGCGGTGCGCCGCCCGCCCATACCGAATCGGGGGCCGGTGAGCCGGCCGCCAACACCGGCGCCGACAGTGGTAGCGACTCGGCCGCTGGTTGCGAGCCGAAAGACGTTGAAGTGTACGGTGATTCGGCTTACGCCGACGGAGCCACCCTGGATGAGCAGACCGCACGGGGCCGCGACATGCGCACCAAGGTTCCCCCGGTGCGCAACGCCAACGGCTATTCCAAAGACCAGTTCACGGTTGACTTGGCCGCCGGCACCGTCACCTGCCCGGCCCGCCACACCGTGACCATCCGCGACGGCCGCCGCCACCGCGTCGCCCGCTTCGGTGCACTTTGCGGCTCCTGCCCGTTGCGGGCGACCTGCACGAAATCCCGCCGCGGACGGGTGATCAACATCCATCCCCATGAAGCCGCCCTACAGCACGCCAAAGCCCGCCAACGGGATCCGGCCTGGCAGCACGACTACCGGACCTATCGCCCGGTGGTGGAACGCAAGATCAGCCACTTCACCCGCCGCCCCTGGGGCGGCCGAAAAGCCCGCTGCCGCGGCAAAAAACGCATCCTGACCGACATCCTGACCCGAGCCAGCGCCCTCAACCTCGACCGACTGGCCACCCTCGGCCTGCACCACGGAACTACCGGCTGGGCCATCGCCTGACCCAGACCCGACCACCGGGTAGTACCAGCACCTCGACCAACAACGCCGTCCACGGCACACCACTTCCAGCACACCAACCACACCGGCAACCCGCCCCGCAGAGGGCACTACATCAGCACCGTCCTAGGACGGTGCTGATTTAACGGCACGGGTTTCGGCGCGTCTGAGTGGGTTTGGTGTGGGTGTGCCGCGAGGATCGGTGTGTGGCGTTGGGACGTGAGGATCGGCAGGGCCGATTCGATGACGTGATGTTGTTGGTGGGTGATCAGCTGCCCGAGGGCAGTATCTATCGGCTGCTGGGCGAGCACGGCGGTGCGTTGTTCGGTGATGGGTATTTCGCTGACTTGTTTAAGCACTCGACGCGGGGTCGCCCGACGGTGCCGGCGCGGGTGGTGGCCACGGTGATGCTGCTGCAGGCCTACGAGGGCCTTTCAGATCGGGAAGCCTGTGACCGGTTGGCCTTTGATCTGCGCTGGAAAGCCGCCGCCGGGTTGGCCGTGGGCGCGGAGGCCTTTCACCCCACGGTGTTGGTCGGGATGCGTAACCGGCTGCGGGCCTCGGATCGGCCGCGGCGGTTGTTCGACGATGTCAACACCACGGCACGGGCGGCGGGACTGTTGCGGGGCCGGCGCCGCGTCATTGATTCCACCCCGTTGTTTGATGCGGTGGCCACTCAGGACACGGTGATTCAGTTGCGGGCCGCGATCCGCAAAGTACTCACCGCGGCGGATCGGGCCGACCCGGAGGTGGCGGGCGCGGTGCGCGAGGTGCTCACGCGCGATGATGACTACGCCAGTTTGGGTAAGCCGCCGTGTGACTGGGATGACCCGGCCGCCCGCGAGGCGCTGGTGGATGCGCTGGTCAAGGATGCCCAGGCTGCGCTGGCAGCGCTGGATGGCCGCGAGCTGGAGGGGCCGCTGGCTGAGGCTGCCGAGCTGCTGGGGGTGGTGGCCGGTCAAGACGTCGAGGCGGGCGAGGATGGGGTGTTTCGCATCGCTCGGCGGGTGGCCCGGGATCGGGTGATCTCCACTGTCGATGTGCAGGCGCGCCACGGGCATAAGTCGCGGGCACGGACCTTCGACGGCTACAAGAGTCACTTCAGTGTGGATCCTGGCGAAGAGCTGATCACCAACGTGGCGGTGACCGCGGCCAACACCGCCGATCGTGAGGTCATTGACGAGCTCCTGACCGAACCCGCCACCGAGACGTGCGCGGCCGACACCGAAGCTGGCGGCGGTGCGCCGCCCGCCCATACCGAATCGGGGGCCGGTGAGCCGGCCGCCAACACCGGCGCCGACAGTGGTAGCGACTCGGCCGCTGGTTGCGAGCCGAAAGACGTTGAAGTGTACGGTGATTCGGCTTACGCCGACGGAGCCACCCTGGATGAGCAGACCGCACGGGGCCGCGACATGCGCACCAAGGTTCCCCCGGTGCGCAACGCCAACGGCTATTCCAAAGACCAGTTCACGGTTGACTTGGCCGCCGGCACCGTCACCTGCCCGGCCCGCCACACCGTGACCATCCGCGACGGCCGCCGCCACCGCGTCGCCCGCTTCGGTGCACTTTGCGGCTCCTGCCCGTTGCGGGCGACCTGCACGAAATCCCGCCGCGGACGGGTGATCAACATCCATCCCCATGAAGCCGCCCTACAGCACGCCAAAGCCCGCCAACGGGATCCGGCCTGGCAGCACGACTACCGGACCTATCGCCCGGTGGTGGAACGCAAGATCAGCCACTTCACCCGCCGCCCCTGGGGCGGCCGAAAAGCCCGCTGCCGCGGCAAAAAACGCATCCTGACCGACATCCTGACCCGAGCCAGCGCCCTCAACCTCGACCGACTGGCCACCCTCGGCCTGCACCACGGAACTACCGGCTGGGCCATCGCCTGACCCAGACCCGACCACCGGGTAGTACCAGCACCTCGACCAACAACGCCGTCCACGGCACACCACTTCCAGCACACCAACCACACCGGCAACCCGCCCCGCAGAGGGCACTACATCAGCACCGTCCTAGGTGCTGGGATCGACAGAACGGGTCAGCTCGAACCGATGGATGCGGAGGCGGCCAGTCCGCAGCGCTGCCTTCAACGGAAACGGGATACGCGTGTGGCGCGTGAGGTCACCGATTGGAACTGAGGCGCCGGTGCGCAGTTCCCAACCGCCGAACCGGTTGCGCAGATCGGCCTCCGAGATCCCGGCGATGATGCCGGGGATTTTTGTGAAGCCCGCCACGAGCAGCGGGGCCCCGGGGGCGGCGACGCGGGTGACGCCGGTGGCATAGCCGTCCCGCTGGTCGTTGGAAATGCCGTAGTAGCAGCCGCTGTCGACGATCAGGCTGAAGCCGTCACCGATGTCGAGGTCGGCGAGTCTGGTCACGTCGCCTTGCAGATAGCGCGGTTGCACCGCGGCGTCGACGGCGTGGGAGCGGGCTTTCTCGATGGCGCGACCGAGCATGTCGACGCCGATCGCCTCCCAGCCGTGCCGGGCTAGGTAGCGGGTGTTGCGTCCCGCACCGCAGCCGAGGTCGAGCGCGCGGCCCGGTTCCAATCGCTTTGGTCCTTCAACGAACGGCACGATCCAGGTGTCGGCGATGTCGGCAGCCCCGAGCGACGGGTTCAACCCGATGCGGGACAGCGCCTCGTACAGCACACGTAAGGCGCCGGGATTCATGCCGTATCCGCCCGGCCTGAGCTTGCACGCTCAGGCGAACGCGCTCTGCCCGGTGATGTGCCGGCCGACGATGAGCGACTGGATCTCAGCGGTTCCTTCGTACGTGACCAGGGCCTCCATGTCGCACAGATGGCGCATGACGTGGAAGTCGAGCGAAATGCCGTTGCCGCCGAGGATGTCGCGGGCAATCCGACATACGTTGCGGCCCTTGACCGTGCAGTAGTACTTGGCCAACGCGGCCATCGTCTCTTCGACCTTGCCCTCGTCGATGAGCCGGCCCAGTCGGATGGCGTACAGCTGCATGGCGGTGAGGTCGCCGAGCATCTCCACCAGCATCGACTGGACGATCTGGGTCCTGGCGATCGGCTTGCCGAACTGCTTGCGCCGCAACGCGTAGTTCAGCGCGATCTCGTAGGCGGCCAGGGCGTTCCCGGCTCCGCCCCATGCGACGAAGTTGCGGGTGCCGGCGAGCACCTTGCCGACATCCTTGAAGCTGTTGCAATTCTGCAGCCGGGCATCTTCGGAAACCCGGCAATTGGTGAGGGTGATGTCCGCGTTCTGCACGATCCGCAGCGACATCTTGCCGCCGATCTTGGTCGCCGCGTATCCGGGGTTCTCCTTCTCCACGACGAACGCCTTGACTTGGTTGTCCGCGGTGTCGCGGGCGTAGACGACGATGATGTCGCACCACACCGCGTTGCCCGGCCAGCGCTTGCGGCCGTTGAGAACCCATTCATCGCCATGGCGCTCGGCGGTGGCCTCGAGGATGACGGCATCGGAGCCGTGTTCGGGCTCGGTCAGCGCGAATGCGCCGATCTTTTCCATGCGAGCCATGGCCGGTAAGTAGCGTGCCCGCTGTTCCTCGGAACCGAGAATGTTGATCGACTGCATCGCCAGCCCGAGGTGCACGCCGAAGAACGTGCAGATGCTCCCGTCGATGCGGGACAGCTCGTAGGTGATGAGTCCGTTTGCGACGGCGCTCATCTGAGTGCACCCGTGGTCGCCCAGGTTGTGGTCGCCGACGATGTTGAGCGCGGCGATTTTCGGGATCAGATCGAACGGGAACTCGCCGCGTTCCCAATACTCGTTGACGATCGGCAGAACCTCGGCCTCGCCGAACGCCCGGACCTTGCCCATGATCTCTAATTCGTGGTCGGTCAGCTGATCCTTCATCAGGAAGTAGTCGGTACCCCGGGCGCGGCCGATGTCCTCGACGAGCGCGGCGGTGGCGGGATCGGCTTCCTTGGCGCTGTGTGTCTCGAACGAGGTGAATGACTTTGGCATCGTTGTCATGGTCGCTCTCCCGGTTCACTCAAAAATTGGTCGATGGCAGGTGCGAGTTCCTCCGCGTTGTGCACGAGGTCGATGTGTCCCCCGGAATGTAGGTACAGGCGCGAGTGCGGCAGCAACGCGTGCATGATTCGCGCGTTGACCACCGGGATGATCGGGTCGTCGGTGCCCGCCACGATCAACGTCTGCTGGCGCACCGCGGGCAAACCGAACAGGCTGGTCCAGACCGAACCCGCGAGGAGCTGGTGCAGGTAGCCCATCTTCGACCCGGCGCGCAGCTGCCGCACGAACAATTGCGCGACGTCTTCACCATGCCTCCGGACGGTACCGCCGTACAGCTCGCCGGCGATCGATGCGGCGTAGTCGGGATCCGAAAACCTGCGCGGGGTAACCATTTTCGCCAGTATCCGTGGGTGGGCCGGCACCATCAGCGCGCCGGTGCCAGTCGAAACCAGGACCAGACGCCGGCACCGGCGTGGGTTCTGGAAGGCGAACTGCTGGGCAAGCGCGCCGCCCCAGGACAGCCCGAGTACATCCACCACCCCGATTTCCAGCTTGGACAGCACCCGGCCCAGCACCCAGGCAAGGTAGGGAAATCCGTAGGGCAGCATGGAGGTGGGCGATCCTCCCGTCCCGGGAACGTCGAATCTGATTATCGTTGAACGCGGATTCAGCTGCTCCACCAGCGGATCGAGCACCTCCAGGCTGGCCCCGATGCCGTTACACAGCATGAGCGGCACGCCGGTTCCTTGGCGCACGTTCACCCGGATCCGCTGCCCGCCTGCGGCGACGTAGCGCTCCTCGCCGATCGCGCTCGGCGATGCGACCGTGAGGGCCCTGCGACGTTGCGCGCTAGGCATGAATCACTTCTCCATCACGTAGGTGCCAGGGGCCGGACCGAGTGGCGGAAGATCTTCTCCGCCAAGCGCTTTCGGAGCGTCGACCTCCGAGCCGCTGCGCTCGGCGAGCCAGCTCACGTAGTTCGGCCACCAGGAGTCGGCATGCTTCTCGGCAGCGTCCAGCCACTGTTGGGGGTCTTCGGCATCGACGGGGCCCGTGCGGAACGACGCCTTGGGGTTGCCGGGCGGGTTGACCAGCGCCGCGATGTGACCGTTGGTGGACAGCACGTAGCGGTTGTCCTTGCTGCCGAGCAGTCGGGCACTGCGATAGGTCGCCTGCCACGGGGAGATGTGGTCGGCGATGCCGCCGACAACGTAGGCGTCGGCGGTGACCTTGGACAGGTCGACGGGACTGCCCAGCATGCTGACCCCACCGGGAGTGACCAGCGCGTTTCGTAACCCCATCATCACCAGGTCGTGGTGCAGCGCGGCGGCCATCCGGGTGGTGTCGGCATTCCAGAACAGCACGTCGAACGGCGCCGGCTTGCGGCCCTGCACGTAGTTGTTCACCACGTACCGCCACACCAGGTCGGTGGGCCGCAGCCAGGCGAACATCTCGGCCATGTCACGCCCGTCGAGGAAGCCCTTCCTCGCCGAAACTCGAATCGCCGCCTGCGCCGCGCGCTCGCTCATGGCCGCCGCCGCGAACCCTGCACGGGTCTCATCCAGCACGGTTACCGCCAGGTTCAGACCGGCGACGCGGTCACCCTCGCCGATCTCGGCGAGGTGGGCCGCCGTCATCGCCGCTAGGATGCCGCCCGAACAGGTGGCCAGGAGGTGGGTGCTGTCGGTCCCGGTGATCTTCTCCACCGCGTCCATCGCCTGCACGATCGCCGCGCCGTAGGTGTCGAAGCCCCAATCCCGATGGCGCGCTTGCGGATTGCGCCATGAAATTGTGAAGACTTGCTGGCCCTGCTGGACGAAGTACTCGATCATGCTGCGCCCAGGCGCGATATCCATGATGTAGAACTTGTTGATCACCGGCGGAACCATCAGCAGTGGAATGGTGCGCACCTTGGGTGTCTGCGGGGCGTACTGAATCAGCTCGAACACCGAGGTCTGCAGCACGACGGCCCCTTTGGTGACAGCCAGGTTCTCCCCCACCGCATAGGCGTCGGGCTCGACCATTGCCGGCACGCGAGGCTTCGAAAGCATGTCTCGGGCAAAGGCTCTCACGCCCCGCACCGCGCTGAGACCGCCGGTGTCGATCAGCGCCTTCCAGCCGAGCGGGCTGATCAGCGGGTTGTTGCTGGGCGCCAGCCCCTCCACAAAGTTATCTACGACGAACTGCATCTTCTCGTTGTCGCGCCAATCCAACGCGGCGTCCGCAAGCAATCCTTCAGCAGTCTCCGAACCCGCCAGATAGCCCTGCATGATCCTGTGCAGAATCGGATTCTCTTGCCACGCGGGATCGCTGAAGCGTTTGTCAGCGCGTGCCGGACCGCGGTGCGACTTGCCGATGGCGATATTGCCGAGTTCACGAGTCAGCGTGCCGACCCGGTCGGCCACCGCCCCTGGGTGCTGTGCGAGATTGCCGGCGAAGCGGGCCCAGGTGGCGTTCGGCGTCATCCGGCGTGCAACTGGTTTGGTGGCGCTGGTGAGGAGCAGGTCGAGCGGTGCAGCCAGCTCGTCGACTCTGGTCGTGGAATCCTTGCCGGTCGCCATGTTTATCGTGTGCTTTCAGTCGTCGGAATGGTGATCTCGCGCTTCAGCAGCTTGCCGGTGGGCCCCTTGGGCAGGGCGTCGACCAGCCAGACCAGGCGTGGATATTTGTAGGCGGCGACCCGGGCCTTGACGTAATCGCGCAGCTCGTCGGCCGTGACCGCGGCTCCCTTCTTGAGCGCGACTGCGGCACCCACTTCCTCACCGAGCGAGTCATGCGGGATACCGATGACGGCGGCTTCGGCCACCGCCGGGTGCTCGTAGAGCACCTCCTCGATCTCGCGTGGGTAGACGTTGTACCCGCCGCGGATGATCATGTCCTTCGTCCGGTCGACGATGTAGAAGTAGCCGTCTTCGTCAACACGTCCGACGTCACCGGTGTTCAGCCAGCCGTCGGCGGTGATCGTTTCCTTGGTGGCCTCGGGCAGGTTCCAGTAGCCCTTCATCACGTTGTGGCCGCGGATCTGGATCTGGCCCGCCTCCCCCTGCGGAACCTCGACTCCGTCCAGGTCGACCACCCGCATCTCGACACCCTCGATCGGCGTGCCGATCGAACCCGGCTTGCGGGGCCGGTTCGGATGATTGAAGGCAGCCGCCGGAGAACTCTCGGAGAGCCCGTAGCCCTCGAGAACCGTGCAGCCAAAGGCCTTTTCGAAGTCGGCGAGGACCTGGACGGGCAGTGCCGCGCCACCGGAGACACAGGTCCGCAGAGTCCGCATTGCCCCGGGTGGGGCCTGGTCTGCCACGCTGAGCAGCGCCGAATACATCGTCGGCACGCCCTGGAACACCGTGACTGCGTCGCGCTCGATGATCTCGATGGCCTTGCGCGGTTCGAATCGGGGAAGGAGCGTCAACATTCCACCGGCAAAGACAGTGCCGTTGAGCCCGCAGGTCAGACCGAAGACGTGAAACAGCGGCAAGCAACCCATCACCACGTCGTCCTGACCGGTTTCCACGAGGGTGCGGACGCTGACCTCGCAGTTGCGGCTCAGGTTGCCGTGGGTGAGCATGGCACCCTTGGGCTTACCGGTGGTCCCCGACGTGTGCAGGATGACCGCGACGTCGTGATCGCCGCATTCCACCGGGGAGTCTTGCTCGGGCAGGTCGGCGATCAGCTTCTTCAGCCCGGCGTCGTCAACGACCCAGCACTCTGCGCCAACCTCGGCGGCACCGGCGGTGGCCTCCTCGGCGAAGGCCGGTGTCGCGAACAACGCCTTGGCACCGCTGTTGGACAGGTAATACGACACCTCGCGAGCCTTCAGCAACGGGTTCATCGGGACCGCGACGGCGCCGCGGTACATGATGCCGTAAAACGCGAGGGCGAATGCGGGGGTGTTGGGCAACATCAGGCCCACCCGGTCGCCCGGCTCGACCCCGGCGCGCTCCAGCAGCGTCGCGACGCGGGCTGCTGCTGCGTCGAATTCGGCGTAGGTGAATTGCAGGTCGTCGCAGCGCAGCGCGGTGCGGTTTGGGTAGCGCTCCTTCGACGCAACTAGATTGGCGCTTAGGGCGGTCATGATGGTGCCTCCGGGATGAACTCGAGATGGCTGGTTACGGGCTAGTCATGGGCTTTCTAATCCTGCCCCCGGTGAGCTCGCAAAACAATGTCCTCGTGAACAACGACGTGGCCGCATCGATGTGATGGCGCACATCTTCGCAGGCAGATCGTCAAAAGGCGGCGTTGTGACGCCTTCGGTTAGCCGCGCGCCGATGCATCGCCACCCGGCGCACGTGCTGACAGTGGCCAACGAATTCCCATTGGCCAGGATCGGCCAAATGGTTTGCTGTGAATGCGGTTTCAAATATTAGCGTGCACGAGAGACAGCGTGCTCGCGCTCGAATTAGGTTGGCAGACTGGGGAACCGCAGATATAGCTGCAGATGTTCAGCCCGCGGCAATCGCATTCGCGGCCTCGGTGGCCGCATAAGAATCGACGCTGGCGGCCAGGTTAGTGACAAACAAGTCATGGACCGCCACCGCTTGGGCGCCGACCGCCTGATACATCTCGGCGTGCGCGGCGAACTGCGCGGCCGTCAACGCGGACACCTCATCGGCGGCGGCCGGAGCCACTCCGGTCGTCGGGGCCGCCGCGGCCGCATTGCGGGCACTCAAATCCAAAATGATGCGACGTTGTGTTCAGCCGGCGGCGTCGGTGTGCAGGTTGGACACCGAAGGTACCGCGATCACCGCGACCGCACCGGACCAATAGTCGCCCACATAGATGCGTTCCCCGTCGGGACTGACCGCCACCGCTTCGGGATGGCCCGGTACGTCGACGCTCGTTACGACCGAGTTCGTGATTGTGTCGACGACCGAGAGCGTGCCATCGCCGAGGTAGGTGATATAGGCGCGCTTTCCGTCGGGACTGAGCCGCAAACCCCTCGGAAGGTCACCGACGTGGATGTCGTCCGCGTCATGGGACGCCGTGTCGATCACCGTGAGCGAACCGACGTTGCACACGTAGGCATGCGCGCTGTCCGGGGTGAACACCACAGCCAGCGGAGCGTCCCGCAGGGCGAGCGCGGTGACACTGCCGGTCGTGCGGTTCACCGCCGACACCGAATTCGTGTCGTAGTGGGTGATGTACAGATAAGCGCCGTCAGGACTCGCGGCGACTGTTTCCGGGCAGGCGCCGACGGCAATCGTTTCGACAACGGCGTGGCTGGCCGTGTCGATGACAGTGAGCCGGCCCGCGGGATATTGGTAGTAGGTGTGCCGCTCGCATGAGACCGCGTACAGGCGGCCGCCGTCCCGGCTTATCGCCAGTGCGGCGACGTCGTTCACCGGCACAACGGCAACGGTTGTCGCGGAAACGATGTCGATCACGGATACCACGCCGGTCCCGCCATCGGTGATCTGATCGTGGGCGACGTACAGGTAGCGTCCGTCCGGGCTGAGCACCATATCGGAAGCGCGGTCGCCCCATACCATTTGCGTGGTGTGGTCGCGGGTATCGACGGCGGCCACCGACCCGTCGTAGTCGACGACAAACAGTTGATCGCCGCCGGCGTTCGTCACCAGGCTTTTGGCGGCCCCGTCGAGGGGAATCCTCCCCGCGATGCGGTGCTGGCCGTCGACGACCACAACCGAGTCGGCGCGGGCGACATAGACATGCTCGCCGTCAGGACTGACGGCGATGTCGTGCACTGGCCCGTCGACCGGGATAGTCGCAATGGCGGTTTCCACCGGCGTCCACGCGTCGGAATCCGGCCTAGAGCCGGTATCGAGCACTTCCCCACCAACCTGTGATTCCAGCTTCGAGACGACGGATGCTGGCGGCGCTAGAGGCGCACGCCCAGCTGTGAGGGGGGTCAGACCGGCCATGAACTCGACAACGCCGGGGACCGATCAATTCAA
>Ga0318546_10000386_pt1 | contig 16234 bp, 8 predicted proteins | sample GRESIP169b2f19_FD_203514 | JGI IMG/M metagenome (GOLD analysis project Ga0318546, IMG submission 203514) | Tropical soil microbial communities from Luquillo Experimental Forest, Puerto Rico - GRE.SIPMG.169b2f19 | ecosystem: Environmental > Terrestrial > Soil > Tropical forest > Bulk soil...
CGGCCCGCTGGTGATACCGCCAACGCCGTGAGTGATAGGCGGGAGGTGAGCGTCGCGGTGGACGATCAGGTTCGGAGGGGCCTGCGGCGGCTCATGCGCCGAGGCGGGCGGGTGGTTGCGGCTGCCAGGCTCATAGGGGAGGAACTGGCCGTTCCGGGCGCGCGGCTGGCTCGCGCGGTAGTAGACGCCCGACATTTAGCGGCTTATCGTCGCGCTCGCGCGTAGGCGCGCTCAAGAGTTGCGGGGTTACACGCGCAGCGCTTGTAGCTCGGTCTTGAGGGGCTCCGGCATAAAGCGCGCCGAGGGCGCCTTGAGGAACTCCTTTAGCTCAGCGTCCGTATGGCCCGAGAAGACGAGGCGTAGCTCTTCGAGCGTGGCTACTTGGTGGCCCTGCCACCACACGTCCCATGAGTGCTTGATCCAGTCGCCGTTTTCGGGGGTGTCGTCAAGGCTCACGAACTCAGGAGTCTAGGGCATATAGCGCTCTCGCTCGGGGGTTCGCGGCAGGCGCTTCCCTTCGAGCAAGTCCTTAGCCGTAGGGAGGTCGCGCACCGAATGGCCCGCGCCTACGTTGGCTGGCGTAGGCCCGCCGAAGACGACGAACTCGCACTCCTCCTTGCAGCCCGTGCCCGATTTCATTGTCGAGAAGATACGCTCGCGCGGAATGGTGACCGCTTGCATGGTCTTGTAGGAGCCGCTGGTGAAGCGCGTGCTGACCTCCCACGAGTAGGAGAAGGAGGAGATGGGCTGTAGCTTGATGTTGGCCGCCTGCACCACGGCGCCGTCCGCCGAGGCGGGAATGCCAGCCGCCGCCGCCTGCTTCGCGCTCGTAAAGCCAGCGCCCCGGTAGGCGGTCACCTCGGTGATCCCCTGCTTTACGAGGTCGGCCTGAGTGTTGTCGTACACGGCCCGCGTGAAGGCGCGGTAGCCGGCGCCATGCTCGGCATACTCGGCCTGCGCCCGCTTGTAGGCCTGGCGGCGGCTGAAGTGGGCGGTACGGGCCTCATTCCCGAGCTTGAACTCCTCCTTCGCGGCTATCTGCAAGGCGAGCGAGGTCGAGTTGTCGTCGGCGCTCGTGACCGCCCACTGGTGGACCATATCGTTAGCCTGCGCGTAGGTGTGCTGGCGGAATATGTCGTCTATCTGCGCCTGCGTCTTGCCCGCCTTCTGAAGGAGGTCTACTAGCTCGGCCTCCGTCTTCGGGTACACGCCTCGGAAGCTGTACTCGCCCGGCTGCTTCAAGTGGGTGCGCCAGATCGTAGGAAACTGCTTCTGCGCCACGAGGTCGCGGAAGGCGGGGTCGAGCACGAGGCGGTCGGTGAGCTCGTTGGCTATGCGGTCTTTGTACTGGCCCGCCGTAGCGTTGCCTTGGCCGTCATTGAAGGCGGCGGCGCCCTTCGCGTACTCGGCTACGGGGTCCAGCGTCGGGTCGGGAATGCGCGTGGGCTCATGGTTGCCCATGTTCGCCTGCGGCTTCGGCTTGCGAGCTCGCGTGGCCTTCGGCGGCACCACCTTGGGCGGGCTTACTGGCCCGAGCAGGCCCGCCTGGTCGAGGCCCTGCACCCAGGTCTGAAACTCGGGAGGGCCGGGAGAGCCGACCGGGTCGTTGATCCAGTTCTCTAGCGACCTGACCTGAGCGCTCGGGTCGTCGTACACGGGCAGGACGGCGCAGCGGCAGTTGGGGTGCGCCGAGCTCGGCTCCATTCCCTTCGGCCAGAAGTTCTCGCCCGTAATGGGGTCCACGAAGCCCGGCGCGCCTTGGCTGAGGCGCTCGCAGATCGGGCAGGGGTAGGCAGCATTCGAGCGGCGCCAGACGACCCCGAGGTAGAAGGGCGAGCGCGAGTTGACCGCTATTGAGCCCTCGCGCCCGGCCGTATTGATCTCGGTCCTGGCCACGCGCACGCTCTGATAGCTGAGCGCGCCGTCCGCCTTGCCCGACCAGCCGAGGGCGCGCTTCTGCGCGGCGCTTATCGGCTTGAGCCCTACCACGCCGTACTCGGGGTGCCTGAGCACCATGTTGTCGAGCTCGCGGGCGAGGTCGCGGGCGCTCTGGCCGCTAATGACCGCCGTCTGGATGGCGGTGCTCATATCGGTCTGAAACTTGGCGGTAGAGCCCCAGACCTTGTCGCTCAGGACCACGCCATTCTTGCCATTGCGGGCGTAGTAGCTGAGGGCCTCGCTCTCCTTCAGCCCGAGCATTGAGATGGAGTGGCCGCCTTGCGTGTAGGCGTCGAGGTAGTCGGTGTGTACGTCGCCCGTACTGAGGCCCGTGTTGTAGGCGAGCACTATGCCATTGCGGGTAGCCGCCAGCGTTTGAGCGCTTATGTTCTGGCGGTAGCCGTCGAGGTTGACCCGAATCTCGTCGTACCACGCCCGAGTAGCTGGCCCGCGTATGACCTGGCGCCCCTGCGCGTCCATTGCCGCGAGGTCGAAGGCCATATCGTTGACGGCCTTCCCGTAGGCCTGCTGGATGGCGGCGACGGTGACCTCCTCCTCCTTGAGCCAGTCCTCGCGCGCAGCCAGCAGCGCGTCGTTGTAGGCCTGCTGAGTGGGGCTCGGCGCGAAGGGCACGCCGCTAGGCTAGGGGTTATGCAAACGCATAACCCTATGCGGCAGCCCCGTTTGTGGAGGGCGCCGTAGGCGTTGTCTGGGCGCTCTGGACGGGCAGCCCATTCGCCCTTAATAAGGCCTCAAGCTGCGAGCCAGGAGCGCCCTGCGGGGGCGGAGGCGCGCCTACGTTGGCAGCCGTGTCCAAGAACTCCAAGCCTTCGAGAATGCGGCGCTGCTCGTCGGTCTGCTCCTCGGGGTTGGTCCATTCCAGCATGGCCGGGATGAAGGGGCGCAGGTACTCGTTCGCGGTTTCCACGCTCACGATATGGGCGTCGATAGCCGCGATGAAGGCGTCGATCAGGGCCTTTAGCGTATTCGCCAGCGCTTGCTCGTCCCTCGGGTTGACCTCCGGCCATTCGAGGTCGCAGTCGTAGGCGGCCAGGTCCGGGAAGAGCCCGACTCTGGCTCCCATGCTGAGGTACATAGCGGCTATCTCTTGCATGGGCTCCGCAAGCTGTAGGCGCTTGCGGTGGACCTTCTTGGCGAAGGGAACCTGCTGCTCGCTCACCGAGGCCTTCGAGCTCGCGACGGCCGTGCCGAAGACGAACTCGGGAGTCTCGGATACCTGCACGATCTGGAAGAAGAGCAGTTCGAGGAGGGTCTGCACGCCAGCCGTACCGGGGTCGGCCGTAATGTAGAGGGCGTCCTCCTCGGAGCCGTTGAGGATGATTACCTCGCGGCCTTGGAAGTTGATCGGCTGGCCTGCCAGCGCCTCGGGGAAGTTCTGGCGCAGGAACTCCACTCGGTCGCCCACCCGTAGCTTGATCTTGGGCTTAGCGAATAGCTGGATGCCGCCGAGCCCGGTCAGGAGCGTGTCGTGGTAGGCGCGGAAGAGGGCGTCCAGCGGCTCTAGGTCGCTCGTGCCCCAGAGGGCGTCCTCCTCGGCCTCGTTGCGAAGCTGGACTATCGGAATGAGGCCCCACGGGTTCGGCTGGCGCAGGCCCTCGCCGCCGTAGCGCTGCTCGGCGTCCGGCGGGGCGTGCTGGCCCTCCGGGAGCTTGAGCGTTATCTGCTCGGGCTCGATGCGCTCTACGAGAAGGTAGGGCTCCTTGAGCTCCGAGTCGCGGGGCGGGGTCACGTAATGGTGTACGTCGAGGTACAGCCATTCGCCCGAGATAGGGTCGAGCTCGGGGAATACTCGGTCGGGCCGTAGTAGCTTGAGGTTAAAGGCGCTTTGCCGCTTGTCGAGGCGGTTTACGTCCCGAGTGATCCGCACGAAGGCATCGCCGTCGCGGAAGCTATTGCGGGTAGCGAGGTAGAGGCGCGCGAGCCAGAGCTCCCACTGGTCTTGTAGGAACTCCTGCGCGTCGGGCGCGTCCTCTACGGGCGAGGGCGTAGGCACGCCAGTGAAGCCCGAGGCGGCGTTGATGATCGGGCGGGCGAAGCCAGCGCCGAGGCGGTAGGGCGGGAGGCGGTTGTAGAAGAGCGCTCGGGTCTTGGCGTAGTTGGGCTGGCTTACGTCATTGAGGGCGTAGGTGGGCCACCAGGAGGTAGCGGCGACTACGGGCTGGCGCATGGGCTGGTCGGCCAAGCCCTGCTCGCCAGCAGCGCGAGGGGCGGCTCCTGCGGGCAGTATGAGCTCGCCGCTGGCTCGGGAGGGGTGGCGCCAGAGCCCGCCGAGGCGCGAGCGCAGGGAGGGCATTAGCGGCGGCCCGGCGGCCGAGGCGGAGGCGCGAGGCGGGCTTCGAGAACAGCGAGGCGCGCTTCCTGGGCGCGTATCTTCATCACCAGCAGGGGAATGATCTGATCGGGCACGTAGCCCGTATCGCGCACTACGGACTTGAGGGCGGGCTGCTCCTGCATATCCTCAAGCACGAAGCCGAACTGCCCCTTGGGTTCGAGGACTTCTGGCAGAGGGCCGTCCTCGCGCGGGTTGTAGCTGGCGGGTATGTCGAAGCGCACCGGGCTGAGGGCGTCGAAGGCGCGCCCCGCTTCGTCCTCCCCGAGCGGCTCTATGTTCTCCTTGAACGCGCGCGAGCTTTGATTGACCCAATTCTTCCCGTAGGCGTCGTTCCACGAAGTGCCGGGGTTATCGCCGCCGCTCACGAAGTCGGGGCCGTGCCCGCCCGCGTGGATGCGGGTAGACCAGCCGCCGCCTGCCCAGACGTTGTAGCCCGAGTTCGTGCGGGTCAGCGTGTTCTTCTGCCAGTAGCGGCCGTCCATGTTGCCGAGCGTGTTGTGCTCGCCGTGGCTCTTGGCAGCGTAGGCGTTGTTGCCCTCGGCTGGGGTAAGGAAGAGGGAGTCGCCCTCGGCCTGGGTCAAGTAGAGCGGGTCGGCCTCGGCTTGGGTCAGGTAGTCGGGTATGGCGGTCGGCCAGCGCGTGCCCGGCGCGGCCTGCGCGCCAACCATCGTCATACGGAACGAAGGGCCGACCCAGCCCGCCGCCGTCTCGACCACGGTCTGCACCGTGATTTGCGTAGGAGCGTGGCCGCCCGAGGCGAAGAAGTAGAAGAAGGAGCCGCTGACGCCAACCTCGGAGCACATATCGGCGCGGCTCGGGTTGTATATCTTGCTGAGCGTCTGCCAGTGGTAGTTGGCCGTCGCCCAGGTCAGCACGCCGATAACAGTGCCCGGCCCCTGCCCCGAGCCAGCCGCCGAGCGGGTGATCGTAACAATGGCCGAGCCGGTGCCGGTCATCTCGAATGCTTGTACCCACTCGTTGGCCCAGTCGCCCGTGGCGAACCAGAGGCCGCGCCCCGCGCCGCCTGCTACGTTGCTCCATATGTGGGTAGCGTCCGCGTCGCTCTGCTTGGTGAGTAGCGCGCCCTGGCCGCCGCCGAGCGGCACGCCTATCTGCGGGAGCCAGGCTACGTCCTGATCGACGGCGGTTACCTTGGTCAGCACCTCGTTGGTATTGCCCCCTGGCGGGACGCCTGCGCCTGCGATGAAGGTAGGCAGGACAGGGTGGCCGATAGGAGCGACCGTACCGGGCGGGGCCTGGGTGCGGCCTTCGGGAGCTTGGGTCATGGCTTGCCCTCCATAGCGGCTAGGCGCGCTTCGAGCTCTTGAATCTTGGCGACAGCGAGCGCGAGGACGCTGCCCATATCGACCCCGAGCGTATTGCTTGGGTCGCTGCATTGCACTACCACGCTGGCGGGGCTGTCCTCGGCTATGAACCCGAGGCTCTCCTGCCCGAAGCGGGAGAAGCTCACCGGCCGCAGCGCCGCGAGGTCGCGGCTGGCCTCGGCTGACGCGAGCTCGCGGATATCCTGCTTGCTCTCGCGCGAGGACTTGGTGACGAAGCCGTAGGCCGAGATGCTGGGCTTGCTGATGTCGGCGGCGGTCTGCGTCCCGCCCGCGCTGTCGGAAGTCCAGCAGCGGATCGTGCCGAAGCCCGTAATGTCGAGGTAGCTCGGGTGGCCCGAGACAATGCCCCCGCCCCCGCCGGCCCAATAGATCGAGCCGCCGGTGTTCATCTGACCGCCGCCCGTGCTGAGGTAGGCGTGGGTATGGCTGGTCGGAGAGTAAGCGGCGAGGTCGGGCGTTACTGCCAGGTCACCGACAACGGCCCCGCTGGTCGTCACGATGCGCGGGCGAAGCCCGCCCTGCGGCATACGGATTTGCAGTAGATCGCCCGCCGCCTGCTCGTAGGCGCAGCCGTTTGCGAAGCGGTAGCCCCCGTCGATGCCCCCGTCTGACGGCATGACGATGCGCGAGCCCCAGCCGAAGTCCTGATCGGCGTCGGTCACCTTGACGAGCGGCGCGCCTGCCAGCCCGCCAGGCGGCAGCGTAGCTACTGGCGCGGGTATCCACGCCACGTCGTAGTCGGCGGGGCTCGCCTTGCCCAGCACCTCGCCCTGCGCGCCCGCTGGCGGCAGGCTGGGCGGTACGGGCGAGGTAGGCAGGACGAAGGCGCCCGCAGGAGCGGTCGTACCGGGCGGGGCCTGCGCGAGCTCGCTAGGAGCGGTCGGCTGGGTCATGGCTTGGGCTCCTACGTTCTGCTGAAGGTAATGTCGAAGTAGATCGGCTGGTCGTAGGACAGGTCGCGCTGCTCATTCTTCATCCAGCACTGGCCGTTGTTGTAGAGGAAGAAGTAGACCATGACTTTGAGCCCGCTCGCGCTGCTATAGGCGATGGCGGGTACGACCACGATGGGCAGGATGGGGTGGAACGAGGCGTTGGGCAGGTTGAGCACGTGGGTATCGACGCTGCCATTCCAGACGCCTGTGAAGTTGCCGCGCATTCGCGTGATCGCGCCCGGCTCAAGGCGGCAGGCGGCGTTGACGTTGCTGCCATGCGGCCCCGGCGTCATGTTCGTCCACGGGCCGAACTCGCTCTTGAGCAGGTAGCGGGCGTCGCCGTTGGTGGTGTCGATAATGTCGCGGGCATTCGCGCCAGCCGGGTCGCTGATCTGCGGCTGCGAGTAGCTCGCAAGCTGGACGCGGGCGTTGGTCGAGGCGGCGACGAGGTTGATCTTGCCGCCGGTCATGCTGAGCCCGAAGCCATTGGTTCCGTCCGGGCTGGCGGGGTCTTCCCATAGCTTGATGTGCCGCGACAGGTCGTTGGGCGCGGAGACGGCCTCGCTGCCGAACCTCGCGGCTGTCTCGAAGCGCGCGTTGCCAACGAAGTAGGCCGTGCCGTCGAAGTGGGCGTCGCCGCCCCAGGCGTAGTCGTTGTCCGTCGCGCTCTGCTTGGTGAGCACTCGCTGATTCCCGCCGCCGGGGATGGCCGCCGGCGGAGCAGGGAGCCAAGCCACGTCGTAGTCGGCGGCGCTCGCCTTGCCGAGCACTTCCCCGATAGCGCCGCCTGCGGGCGTGCCTGCCGTGGGCTGGCCCGTAGGCACAATACTCGCGCCAGGCTGGACTACGGTGCCTGGCGGTGACTGCGGCATCTACTTGCCCTCCACGGCCGCGAGCCGCGCTTCAAGCTGGCGTATCTTGGCGACTAGGACGGGGATTATCTGATCGGGCACGTAGGCGTCCTCGCCGCGCACGATGGACGCCAGCGCAGGCTCCTTCTGCATGTCGTCCACGATGAAGCCGAACTGCCCCGGCGGGTCGGTCTTGTCGGGCTGCTTCCAGTCGAAGCGCACTGGCCTGAGCGCGTCGAACGCCGCCAGCGCCCGCGCCTGATCCAGCGGCTCGATGTTGTCCTTGAGCGCGGCCACGCTGAGGTTCTGCCAGTTCTTGCCTGCCCCGTCTGCCCACGCCGAGTTGTCCTGCGACACGACTTCCAGACGGTTGCTGCCGTCAGTCGGGTCGCGGAGCCGCCAGCCGTTGCCGCCGGCCTGGCAGTTGATCCACGTGCCGTTGAGCATGATGCCGCCGTTTGCTTGGAGCAGGCCGGTCATGGTGTCGCCGCCAACGTTGACGTAGCGACCGTCGTAGCTGGCGTCGTGGTTGTGGTTCGCCGCCGCGTACTCGGTGTGGGCGTGGGCTGCGCCGACCTCGGCAGGCCAGGCGACGGGATTGGTCGGCGGGCTGGCCTGCGTCGGCGGGTGCAGCAGCACGAACGAGCCGAAGCGGTGGCCCGCCATCGACTCGGCCTCGGCCATTGCCGCCACGCGCAGCCGAGTTGCCCCGCCACTGACCCGCACGTAGAACGCCTCACCCTCGAGGGCGTACTGCGCCAGGTGGTCATTCTTCTGCGAGTCGCCCAGCACGATGACTCGCTGCGCGCCGTAGGCCGACACGAATTGGAAGGTGAGCACTTCGGAGCCGCCTCCGCCGTTGTCGGTCATTAGCGTGACTTGGGCGCTCACGGCCCCCGAGTAGTTGAAGATGTGCCACCACGAGTCGGTGGTCATGCCGCACGCGACCGCGTCCCAGGACGAGCCCTCGTGGTTGTTGCCAGCAACGGTGGCCTGCCACGCCTTCGGGTCGTTCGGGATGGTCTGCCGCAGCATCGCGCCGTAGCCGCCATTCGCCGGCAGCTTGTCTTGCCAGGACACGTCGCCGTCGGTGGCGCTGGCCTTGCCTAGCACTTGCGCGGTCAGGCCGCCGGGCGGCAGCGTGCCAGGTGAGACGTAAGGCTCGCCGGTCGGCACGATGCTCGCGCCAGGCTGGACTACGGTGCCAGGAGGAGCCTGCGTCATACAGCCGAGTCCTCCAAGGTAAGCGTCGAGGTAGCCGCATTGACCACCGTGACGTTCAGGTAGCCGAGCCCCTCCACGAAGACGGTCATGCCGACCGCGAAGGGCGCCGTATTGCTCACGGGCACGTCTACAGTCCCTCCTGCGGGGGGCATGGTTGCGGCCGCCGTAGTAGCGATAAAGGGCGAGGCGGGGGCAGGGCGCCAGTCGGCGTCGCCATCGGCAGCGCTGAGCTTGGTGAGCACGGTCGCTGTCGCCCCATTCGGCGGGAGGGGCGTAGGCGGAACGGGCGCCCACACCGCGTCGTAGTCGGTAGCGCTCTGCTTCGTGAGCACCTCGGCTACGGCGCCAGCAGGAGGCACGCCAGGAGGCACAGGGCGCCAGTCAGCGTCGCCGTCAGCCGCCGTGATCTTGGTGAGCACGGTCGCTACGGCGCCGTCTGGGGGCAAGGGCGTCGGCGGTACGGGCGCCCAGGCTACGTCCTGATCGGTGCCCGATACCTTGGTCAGCACCTCGGCGGTAGCCCCGCCATTCGGCACACCGGGCGGTACGGGGCGCCAGTCAGCGTCGCCGTCCGTAGCCGTGAGCTTGGTGAGCACCGTAGCCGCTGCTCCGTCCGGCGGCAGGGGCGTCGGCGGTACGGGCGCCCATACAGCGTCGCCGTCCGTCGCGCTCTGCTTGGTCAGCACCTCGGCTACGGCGCCTCCTGGCGGGAGGGGCGTCGGCGGGACCGCTGCCCACACCGCGTCATGGTCGGTAGCGCTCGCCTTGGTGAGCACCTCGGCGGCGGCTCCGCCCGCAGGGAAGCCCGGCGCTGGCGGGAGCCAGTTAGCGTCATTCGGCGCCGCCGAGAGCTTGGTCAATACCTCGCTCTGGACGCCTCCTGGCGGGAGGCCGCCCGAGCCCGGCGGCGGAAGCCACATGGTGTCGAGGGCATTCGCCAGCGTGAGCGTGCTCGTAGTTGCGTCAATGGCCTGCACGAGCAGGTAGCCGAGGTCGGGCAGGTAGACCACCATGCCTACGGCGTAGAACTGCACGTCGTCCACCACGGCGTCTACCGTCCCGCCTACGGGCGGCATGGTCACCGTAGCGGTGAGCTCAGCGAAGGTATCGCCCTTCGCGCCCTCGGCTCCTATGGGGCCGCTCGTATTGGCGCGGGCTCCTACGGGCGCCGTGACGCCAGGGCTGGCATTCTCGATGAAGCCTCGGTTTATGAGCGTGATCTGGCGCCCATTGACCGCCTCTGTCTCGAAGTAGCCCAAGCCCTCGACGTAGGCGAAGTTGCCCACGGCGAAGAAGCCGTCGTCCCGGACCTGAGCGACTCCATTCGCGCCTACGGCTGGCATGGCGAACTCGGCGGCGAGCGTAGTTACTGGCACCGACTGCGGTCCCGCTGGCCCCACGTGGCTGATGGGCGCGTCCCGCTGGATGAAGGAGCCGGCGGCACCGTTCTCGCGGTGGCCGTCATTGCGGACGGACAGCATCCAGTTGACGAGGGGGTTGCCGCCGGGATCAGTGACGCTCGTCACGGGGCCGTACATGCCCGGTGACCCGGTGAAGGCGTCGCCGCCGACGTGGACAAGCTGGCCGACCCCGTACTTCTCGCTGGTGTTGATAAGCGCGCCGCTGAGGTCGCGGACTTCCAGCGCCACGGCCTGGCCGACCGGCGGAATGCGCTGCTGGTTGAGCACGTAGTTGATACCTGCGGGCTTGCCCTCTGGCCCCGAGCCGTTGACCATGACGCCCGCGTTCGGGATATTGCGGGAGGGAGCATTGCCAGGCGAGCCAGCGTTGGTGAAGGAGAGCCAGTGCAGGCCAACCGAGGGGTTGTCCACCCCTACAGCCGTTACCTTCGCCCAGCCAATCATGCCGCCCGCGTCTGGCTCGAAGTAGATCCACTGGCCGACCGCGAAGCCGAGCCCATTCTCGACATTGACGAACTCGGTCGTGGCGCCCACATTCGGCCAGACGAAGGGCTCAATGGTGCGCGTCCAGCCGCCGAAGCCTGGGTCGCCCTCTGGCCCCGCGCCATTGACCATTGCGCCGATAGCAGCCGTAGTCCCAGGCGCGGGGTTGCCGACCGCGCCTACGTTGGTCAGCCCGAGGCTCACGCCGTCAGCGGGAATGGTGGTCAGCCGGTGCCAGCCGCCGCCCTCTACGAACACCCATTGCCCGAGGCCGAAGCCCTCGTTGGTATCGCAGGTAGCAACCTGCTCCACTTGGAGGGCGGGCACCACCCAGTCGGCAGCGAGGCGCGTATAGCCGACGCCGGGCAGGCCGCCAGGCCCCGAGCCGTTGACAATGGCGCCCGTAGGAGCGATATAGCCCGGCTGCTGGTTGCCCGAGCTCCCGAGGTTCGAGAGGTCGAGCGTATTCGCAATGGGGTCCACGGCCAGAACGGAGAACCAGCCGCAGGCCTCCACGAAGGCCCATTGCCCCGCCGCGAAGCCCTCGGCTATCTCGACGCTGGCGAGCGCGCTCGTATTGAGCGCAGGCACCGTAAAGGGCGCCGTGAGCACCGTGTAGCCGCCGCCAGGAGGCCCCGGCGGGCCGGCGTAGGTCACGGCCATTCCGAGGGGACAGACGGCGCCTGGCGCGCTATTGCCGGGGGTGCCCCTATTGAGCAGGCGGAGCTCGGTGCTATTGGCTCCTGGCTGGCCTGGCGGCCCTCCAATGCTCATAACGACGAAGTAGCCGCCGCGCTGGACGTAGACCCACTGGCCGACGCCGAAGCCGTCGCCATTGAAGACCGTAGCCACGGAGAAGGCGCCCACGGCGGGCACCGCCCAGTCAGCGGCGAGCGGGGTAGCGCCTGCGCCGGCCACGCCAGCAGGAGCGGCGCCGTTGACCATTGCTCCTACGGGGCAGACCGAGCCCGCCACATGGCCGGGCTGGTTGTCGTTGCGGAGGTCGAGGTCGCCCGCCAAGGCGCCAGTCATGGTCACGCCAGCGAGGTAGTAGGGGCCTGCGCCCTCGACGTAGCACCACTGGCCGACGATGAAGCCCCGCGCGTCCTGCACGGAGGCGGGCGCCGAGGCGCCCACGGCAGGGCTCGTCCAAGCCGCTGTAAGCGGGCTCGCCGCAGGAATGCCGTCCACCCCTGGCGGGCCGCTGGTGGCTACGAGCGAGCCGGCGGGTACGTTCTGGCCGAGCGGGGCATTCTCTACGAACCCTCGGTTGAGGAGGTCGAGCGTATTCGCTACGAGATCGACGGCGAGGCACTCGAAGTAGCCCGCGTCCTCCACGAAAACGAAGGCGCTAGAGCCGAAGGGCGAGGCGTCCTGCACGCTGACTAGCGTGTTCATGCCTACGTCTGGCATGGCGAAGTCGGCCGCCGTCAGCGAGGTGGCCGAGCGCCCGGCTGGGCCTGAGCCCGTAATGATCGTGCCCGCCGCGACGGTAGTAGCTGGCGCCGCATTCCCCGGCGAGCCCGCATTCTCAAGCGTGAGCGTTTCGGTGGCGCCCGCTACGGCTTGGACGACGAACCAGCCGCCGCCCGGCAGGTAGGCCCAGGAGCCGACCGCGAAGCCGTTAGCGTGCTCTACGGTCACGTCCGAGGCGAGGCCCACGTCGGGCACCACGAAGTCGGCGGTCGTGTAGCTCCAAGCAGGGCGCCCCTCGGGGCCTGCGCCATTGACCACCTCGCCTACGGCGGCCGTAGCGCCCGCCGCGCTGTTGCCGGGGCTATTGAGGTTGAGGAGGTCGAGCTCGCCATTGACCGTATCCACGGCTTGGCAGAGGAGCCAGCCGCAGCCCGCGATAAAGCACCATTGCCCCACGAGGTAGCCGTCTGCTCGCTCTACGGTGGCGAAGGCCGCCGCTCCTGGCGCGGGCATGGCGAAGGCCACGGTGAGGCGCGACCAGCCCCGCCCATCGACGCCCGGCGCGCCTGCGGTACTGACCATGTTCCCAATAGGCGCCACGGCGCCAGCAGCGGCGTTCTCGACCATTCCGCGATTGAGGAGGTCGAGGGTATTTAGGGTGTCGTCCTTGGCCGTGAGCTCGAAGTAGCCGAGGTCTTGGATATGCACGAAGGAGCTCGGCGAGAAGCCGCCGGCGCGCTCGACCGTGGCCGTAGCCGAGGCGCCAACGGCAGGCATGGTGAAGGCAGCGGCCAGCGGCGAGGCGGAGCCGAGGCCGTCGATACCGGGCGCGCCGCCCGTAATGACGCGGTTGCCCGCAGGGATAATGTCGCCTGCGGCGGCAGTCTCTACGATGCCGCGATTGATGAGCGTGAGCGTGCGCGCCGCCTCGTCCTTGGCGTCGAGCTCGAAGTAGCCCGCGCCCTCCACGAAGACGAAGGAGTCCACGCCGAAGGGCCGCGCGTCGAGCACGCTCGCTACAACGCTGGCGCCCACGGCGGGCATGGTGAATTGAGCGGTGAGCTCGGAGTAGGCTGCGCCCTCTGGCCCGCCTACGGTGACGATGGTGTCGATAGGCGCAGTAGCGCCTGCGGCAGCATTGCCGGGGCTGGCGTCGTTGCGTAGCTCGACAACTGGCCCAGGCCCGCGCAGCGTAACCATGAGCCAGCCCAGCGGCTCTATGTGGACCCACTGGCCCACCGAGAAGGGGGGCGGGTCGTCGCGTACAGTCGCCACGCCAGTAGCCCCTACAGCGGGCATGGTGAAGGCGGCGGCCAGCCACGTATAGCCCGGAGGCCCCTGCGGGCCTGTGCCCGTGACGATATCGCCAGTCAGGGCGACCGTACCGGGGAGCTCATTGACCGTGTAATTGAGGTTCTCTAGGTCGAGCAGCCCCGGCGTAAGGCCGTCCGAGGCATTGACCCGCAGGTAGCCGATAGCCTCGACGTAGACGACCTGGCCCACAGCGAAGGGCTCCGCGTCCTCGACCGAGGCCTGCCCGATAGCCAGCGCCGCAGGCATGGGGAAGTCGGCCAGCAGGCGCGTGAAGCTCGGCCTGCCGGGGTCGCCCTTCGGCCCGCCGCCCGTAACGATGCTCAGGACTGGCGCTACGGTGCCCGGCGCCTGATTCCCGACCGTCTCCTCGTTGAGCAGGGTGACCGTATTGGCGACGGCATCGAGGGCCTCCACGACGAACCACCCCGCACTCTGCACGTAGAGCCACTGGCCGACCGCGAAGGAGCGCGCCTCCTCCATTGAGGCGACGGCGGAGGTGCCCACGGCAGGCACGGTGAAGGGCGCGGTCAGGTAGGCCCACGAGTTGTAGCCCTGCGGCCCGCCGCCAGTAACCATGTTGCCCGCTGCGCCGACCGTGCCGGGCGCGGTATTGCCCACCGAGTCGTCGTTGCGAACGCTAATGGCGTCGGCAGCCGAGCCCGTAACGATCAGCCAGCCGCACCCTTGGATAAAGACCCATTGCCCGATAGCGAAGGGGTTAGGGTCGTCTATCAACAACGCCTGCGCGTTCTGCGAGACAGCAGGCATGGTGAAGTCGGCAGCCAGATACGAGTAGCCATTGAGCCCTCGGCCGCTCGGCCCGCCGCCAGTAACCAGAATGCCCGCGTTGACCATCGTGCCCGCCGCTGCGTTGCCTGGCGAGTCGTCGTTGCGGAGCGTGAGCGTACCGGGCGTTTCGAGCTCGGGCGGCGGCTGTACGACCGTGGTGCCTATGACCTTGAACCAGCCGCCGCCCGTTACGTAGGCCCATTGGTCGAGGGCGAAGCCCCGCGCGTCCTCTAGCTGGCAGGGCGCGTTCAGGCCAACGCCCGGCACCACGAAGTCGGCCGTAGTCGGGCTCGCGCTCGGGATGCCCTGCGCGCCCGCTGGCCCGCCGCCAGTCACCACGGCGCCGAGGGGCGCGACGGTAGCGGGCGCGCTATTCCCCGGCGAGTCGTCGTTGCGGAGCTCTAGCGTCTGCGCGCCGAGCGTCGTATCTCGGGCGACGACGACGAACCAGCCGAGCGCCTGCACGTAGGCCCATTGCAGGTTGATAAAGCCCGCAGCGCTGGCGACCGAGGCGATAGCCGAGGCTCCTACAGCGGGCACGGTGAAGGGCGCCAGCAGCGTAGTAGCGCCCGTACCGGCTTGGCCCTGCGGCCCCGCGCCATTGACCAGCGCGCCCACGGCGCAGGGCGTCCCTGCGGGCTGGTTGGCCGAGGGCTCGGGCGGGTTGTTCATTAGCGTGAGCGCCGCCACGCCTACAGCGGTGCAGGAGAACCAGCCGCCGCCCTCGACGTAGACCCATTGCCCGATAGCGAAGCCCGCCTCGCTCTCTACAGTGGCGACCGAGCTCGCGCCGAGCGCAGGCACGGCCCAAGCCGCCGCCAACCTCGTAAAGCCCATGCCGGGGTCGCCCTTCGGCCCGCCGCCAGTGACTACAGCGCCTATCGGCGCCTGAGCTCCTGGCAGGAGGTTCCCCGGCGAGCCCTCATTCCGCACGGTGAGCGTGCCCGGCGCCGCAGGGGTTACGGCGGTAACGCGGAACCAGCCTGTGTTTTCGACGTAGACCCACTGGCCCGTAGTGAAGGGGTCGAGGTTGTCGAGCACGAGCGGAGCGGTGCCATTGAGCGCCGGCACGGTGAAGAGGGCGGTCGTCTGGCCGTAGGCCTGCCCCTTGCCCTCTGGCCCGCCGTGGCTGACGGCGTTGCCCGTAGGCAGCACGGCGCCCGGCGCCGCCTGATTGGGCGAGCCCTCATTGAGCAGCGTGAGCGTGGTCGCTCCGTCATTCGCGGTAACGCTGCCCCAGAAGCCCGGCGCGCCCTGCACGTAGACCCATTGCCCCACGGCGAACTCGCGGGAGTCCACGGTGACGCAGGCTGCGGTAGCGCCGACGATGGGCACGGTGAAGTCGGCGGCGAGCGTTACGGGTACGGGCGGCGGGGGCGGCGCCTGAGTGCGGCCAGCGCCAGTAACGGGTACGGGGCGGCCTCGCACCCACGCTACGAGAATGCGGGTGCCGGGCACGAGCCGCGAGCCGTTGTCGTCGTACTCGCTCGGCGGCCAAGGCGGGCCGACCCATTCGTCGGGCATGAGCGTCGGGGCGACGAGCGTGCCGCCTACGGTCGCCCAAGAGTGCGAGGGGCGGTTGCGCGGGATAGCGCGGCCGAGCTCGCGGTCGAGCGTGCGGCGGATAGCTGGCGGGGCGGTAGAGGGAGGCGGAGCCTGCGGCGCGGGCGCGGCCCGCTCGTCCATGATGGTTTCGCCGGGCTCTTCCACGGCGGGGTGAACTTGGCGAGCTCGCGGTCGCTCGGGCGCTGCGGTCATGCTGGCCTCTGCCGGGACGGGGGCGGCGGTACTCGTCCTGATTGCTGGCGCCAGCCTACACCTCGGGCGGCTCTTCGTCCTCCTCGCCCTCGCTGTAGCCGGCCTCGTCTTCCCCGAAGAGCGTCCCTTGCCGGCGCGGGAGGCGCTGGGCGAAGGCGCGCCTGCGGCGCACGCGCTCGCGGGTCGTGCGCCACGCCTTCTCTAAGCGCATGGTCTTCGCGTCGCCTTCGTCGGCCCAAGCGCAGAGCTTGAGCGCGCCGTCTGAGCCCTCGCCTAGCAGGAGCAGCGTGCCGTCGAGGTCGAGCAGGATGGCTCGGATCGTGCGCCCGCCGATGCCCGTGGCCAGGGCAATGTCGCCCTCCGTCACGGCTCCGCCAGCCGCGAGGCCTTGGATATAGCGGCTGACGGA
>Ga0318546_10000402_pt1 | contig 15946 bp, 10 predicted proteins | sample GRESIP169b2f19_FD_203514 | JGI IMG/M metagenome (GOLD analysis project Ga0318546, IMG submission 203514) | Tropical soil microbial communities from Luquillo Experimental Forest, Puerto Rico - GRE.SIPMG.169b2f19 | ecosystem: Environmental > Terrestrial > Soil > Tropical forest > Bulk soil...
AGGCAGGATCCCGCCGGAAGTCGCACTCGGCTTGGCTGCCGGAGCCGAGGAAGATCTCGCTACCCGGCCCTCCCGTCACGATCTGGAGACGGAGCACGATCACGACGATTTCGAAAGTTTTGTGGTGACCCGCGGCCCAGTAACCGACGGCGATGCATTCCTTGCCAAGTTGCGCGCCGTGATCGGCGCGCACGATGTGCTCAGGGTCAAGGGCTTTGCCGATGTGCCCGACAGAGACCGACGGAAAGTCGTGCAAGCGGTCGGCGACCGCTTGCAGCAGCATTACGACCGGCCCTGGCATGCCGGCGAATATCGCGAGACGCGGCTTGTCGTAATCGGCCGCAAAGGCCTCGACCGCGCCGCAATCGCCGCAGCATTGGCCAGCTGAATGCACCTTCTCGCGACAATGCCCGGGACGATTGCCGACGGTTCATCCGCGGTTGACCTCGCCCAGACTCCGGGCGACATCGTCATGTTGTCGAGTGCTGATACCGAGATCTCGCTGCTCGCGGCGGCGCAGCGGCGGATTCGAGCACAAGACCCGGCAGCGCCCCGCCTGCGGCTCGCGCCGACTCTGCGGCTCGGCCACAATTTCTCCGTCGATCTTTATATGGAGACGGTTGCTCGGGCGCGCCTCGTCATCGCCCGGCTGCTCGGGGGCAATGCCTATTGGCCCTACGGGGTCGAGCGTCTGGTCGAAACTTGTCGGGCCCACAATATCCCGCTGGCGCTGCTGTCCGGCGACGACAAGCGCGACCCGGAGCTGGCGGAGCTATCCACCGTGGCGACCGATGCCGCCTGCCGGCTATGGAGCTATCTTGCCGAGGGCGGGCCCGGGAACGCTGAGAACTTTCTGCGGTTTGCCGGCTCGCTGATCGGATACGACGCGGAATGGGCGGAGCCAGCCGTGCTGCTGCGCGCGGGACTGCATTGGCCCGACCGTGCCCTACCGAGTTTTGCTGAGATTGCCTCGCAGTGGCGCGGTGCCGGCGGGATAATCCCTATCGTGTTTTACCGGGCTCTTGTCCAATCTGGGAATACCGCGCCGGTCGATGCGCTCGTCCGCGCGCTCCTAGCACAGCGCATGCGACCGCTTCCCGTCTTTGTGCACAGCCTCAAGGACGGCGAAGCCGCATCGTTGCTCGGAGAACTATTCGCAGCGGCGCCGCCCGCGGTCATTCTTAATGCAACTGGCTTTTCGATCCACGCCGGTTCGAATGAGGACCCGCTGGCAAAGGCTGACTGCCCGGTCCTGCAAGTCATCTTCGCCGGCAGCGACGAGGAGAGCTGGCGCGGCGGCACCCGCGGCCTTGGCCCGCGCGATCTTGCGATGAATGTGGCACTCCCGGAGATTGACGGCCGCATCCTTTCTCGTGCCATGTCGTTCAAGGCACCTCTCGGCCGCGATCCCGAAACCGAGACCGACCTCGTCGGATACCGTCCGGTTGCCGACCGCGTTGCCTTCGTCGCCGATCTGGCACGCAATTGGGCGCGGCTACGAGCGCGATCTCCGAGCGAGCGCCGGGTCGCGCTCATTCTCGCCAACTATCCGAACCGCGACGGCCGGATCGGCAACGGCGTCGGGCTGGACACACCGGCTTCGGCGATCGCCATCCTGCACTCCCTCGTAGGGGCCGGTTACCGGATCGCCGACGCACCTGACGACCCCCGTGAATTGGTTCAGCGTCTGCTCTCCGGACCGACCAACGCCAACCCGGGGGCACCTGCTGGAGAGTCACTATCTTTCGCCGAATATTCGGCCTTCTTCGCGACCCTTCCGCCAGCCGTCCAGCGGGCCGTCGCCAACCGCTGGGGTGCCGCCGAATGCGACCCCTTCTTCCGTCCGGGCCGGCTCGATTGTGGCCGTTTCGCCATTCTCGGCTTCCGCGCCGGCAATGTGGCTGTGCTGATCCAGGCCGCGCGCGGCTACAACATCGACCCGAAATCGACCTATCACGATCCTGCTTTGGTGCCACCGCATGGATATTTCGCCCTCTACGCCTGGCTCGCCCGAGAGTTCCACGCCGACGCGGTAATCCATCTCGGAAAACACGGCACCCTCGAATGGCTGCCCGGCAAGGCGCTGGCGCTGTCCGCGGAATGCTTCCCTGAGGCGGCGTCCGCCCCGTTGCCGCATCTCTACCCCTTCATCGTCAACGACCCGGGGGAGGGGACGCAGGCGAAAAGACGCACCCAGGCGGTGATCGTCGATCACCTCACGCCGCCTTTGACGCGCGCCGGCAGCTACGGCCTGGTGGCCGAGCTCGAACGGCTGATCGACGAATATTACGAGGCCTCCCAAGGTGACCCCCGGCGTGTCGCCGTCCTTTCAGTGGCGATCCTCGAACAGGCTCGCGCGGCGGGGCTCGAGGGCGACTGCGGCATCACTGCCGACGAAGAACCTGCTATTGCATTGCACAAGCTCGATGCATTCCTTTGCGAGTTGAAAGATCTGCAGATCCGCGACGGGCTTCATGTCTTCGGCCGCAGCCCAAAAGGCGAAAGGCTGCACTCTCTCTTGACCGCCTTTGCCCGGCCAAGTCGGGGCTCCGCCCCCGAGGACGCCTCCCTGGTGCACGCATTGGCCGGCGACCTCGGCCTCGGCGAGGACCCGTTCGCCCTTGATCCCGCCTGCGCCTGGAACGGGCCACGTCCCCCGGTGCTCACCGGCCCCGGGGTGTGGCGCAACGCGGGGGACACAATCGAGCGTCTGGAGGCGATGTCCCTGCGGCTCATTGCGAACGAGCTCGATCCAGAGCCAGCCTGGCATCAGACCCGTTTGGTGCTCGACTGGATCAAGCGGAAGCTGCGCCCGGCCGTTTCAGGATGCGGCAAGGCGGAGCTCGCCGGACTTCTCGCCGGGCTCGACGGACGTATGGTTCCACCCGGTCCTTCCGGTGCCCCCAGCCGCGGCCGACCCGAAGTTTTGCCGACCGGCCGCAATTTTTATTCGGTGGATACCCGTGCCGTGCCGACCCAGGCCGCCTGGCAGCTTGGCTGGAAATCGGCGGCGCTGCTGCTCGAACGGCACGCCCAGGAATACGGCACCTATCCAGCGCGCGTCGCATTGTCGGCCTGGGGCACCGCGAATATGCGCACCGGCGGTGACGACATCGCGCAGGCGCTCGCGCTGATGGGGGTCCGTCCCGTGTGGGAACGGTCGAGCGGCCGAGTCACGGGGTTCGAGATCTTGCCGGCCTCGGTGCTCGACCGGCCCCGCGTCGATGTTACGTTGCGCGTGTCGGGCTTCTTCCGCGATGCCTTTCCTGGACTAATCGACCTCGTCGATTCGGCCGCCCGCGCGGTCGCCGCTCTTTACGAACCCCCGGCGGTGAACCCGCTGGCCGCTCGGTTCGCTGGCGATCGCCATGCTCTCGAACATCAGGGCTTCGCGCCGGAGGAGGCGTCGCGGCGAGCTGGCTACCGTGTCTTCGGTTCGAAGCCTGGCGCCTATGGAGCTGGTTTGCAGACGGTGATCGACGAGCGGATCTGGGACAACGAGGCCGATCTTGCGGAGTCCTACCTCGCGTGGAGCGGGTACGCCTATGGCGCCGGAGTCGAGGGACGTCCCGAACGCGCAATGCTCGAAGCGCGGCTCGCTGACACGGATGCTGTCCTGCACAATCAGGACAATCGCGAGCACGACATTCTCGACAGCGATGATTACTACCAGTTCGAAGGCGGCCTTGCCCTCGTCGTCCGGCGGCTTTCGGGGCGTGTGCCGGCAGTTTGGCACAATGACCATTCGCATCCCGAGAGGCCACGCATCCGCAGCCTGCGTGAGGAGCTGGGGCGGATTGTCCGCGGTCGGGCGGCGAACCCGCGTTGGATCGCCGGGGTCATGCGCCATGGTTACAAGGGAGCGGCCGAGATCGCCGCTACGGTCGATTATCTCTTCGCCTTCGCCGCGACTTCCCGGGCGGTCGACGACGCGCATTTCGAGGCGCTTTACGATGCTTACTTGGCCGACGAAGACGTCCGCGGCTTCATGGCCGCAAGCAACCGGGCCGCTCTCGTCGACACCTGCCAGCGCTTTGCGGAGGCGATCGATCGCGGCTTGTGGCGTCCGCGCCGCAACAGCGCTCGCGAGGCGCTCACCCAATGGAGCCAGACGTGAGCCAGCGCGTCGAAACCGAGGAGGAGATCAACCGGCGCCACAACGAAAAGATGGCCAGGCGCAAGGCGATGCGCCAACGCATGCTGGCGACCAAGACCGAGGAGCGAGGCCTCTTGATCGTCCACACGGGCAAAGGCAAGGGAAAATCGACGGCGGCTTTCGGGCTGGTGCTGCGCTGTCTCGGCCATGGCATGCGGGTCGGTATCGTCCAGTTCGTCAAGGGTGTGTGGAGCACTGGGGAGCGCACCGCCCTCGAACGGTTTGGCGACCTCATCACCTGCCGGGCGATGGGCGAAGGTTTCACCTGGGACACGCAGGACCGCGCGCGCGACATCACCGCCGCGCGTAAGGCCTGGGAGACGGCGAGAGCGATGATTTCAGACCCGTCCTACCGGCTGGTGTTGCTCGACGAGCTGAACATCGTGCTGCGCTACGACTACCTGCCGCTCGACGAGGTCGTGGCGGTGCTGAGGGCGAAGCCGCGCGACCTCCATGTCATCGTCACCGGCCGCAATGCCCGGCCCGAGCTGATCGAAGCGGCCGACCTCGTGACCGAGATGACCCTCGTCAAGCACCCGTTTCGTGGCGGTGTCAAAGCCCAGCCTGGGATCGAATTCTGATGGCACGCGCGTTGATGCTGCAGGGCACCGGATCGGACGTCGGCAAATCGCTGCTGCTAGCGGGGCTGGCCCGTGCATTCACCCGACGGGGGCTCGAGGTGCGGCCGTTCAAGCCGCAGAACATGTCAAACAATGCGGCAGTGACTATCGATGGCGGCGAGATCGGCCGGGCCCAGGCGCTGCAGGCACGCGCTTGCGGCACGGCTCCCGTTACCGACATGAACCCGGTGCTGTTGAAGCCGCAATCCGAAAACGCGGCGCAGGTTGTCTTATGCGGTCGGGTTTGGCGAACGGCCGGTGCCGGCGAGTACCGCCGACTAGCACCGGGCTTGTTGCCGGCTATTCTCGCCTCCTTTTCGCGCCTCGCCGAAACAGCCGATCTCGTTTTGGTCGAAGGGGCGGGAAGTCCGGCCGAGGTGAACTTACGTGGCGGCGACATCGCCAATATGGGCTTTGCCGAAGAGGCCAATGTCCCGGTGGTGCTGATCGGCGATATCGAGCGCGGCGGCGTGATCGCCCAGCTCGTCGGCACGCAAGCATTGCTCTCCGCCAGGGAGCGGACGCTGCTCACGGGATACATCGTCAACAAATTCCGCGGCGACATCCGCCTCTTCGATGGCGGCATCGCCGCCATCACGGCGCGCACGGGCCTGCCATGTTTGGGCGTAGTGCCGTATTTCTCGGGTGCCACGGTATTACCCGCGGAGGATTCACTCGCACTCGCCCCGCGCGCGTCCGATGCTCCCTCGCCCCACTTGCGGGGAGAGGGCCGGGGTGAGGGGTCGACCCGTATCGCCGTACCGCTGTTACCGCGGGTCGCCAATTTCGATGATCTCGACCCGCTGCGCACCGAGCCCGGGGTCGAGCTCGTCATGGTCTGGCCGGGGCAGCCGCTGCCGCGTGATGCCGCGTTGATTATTCTGCCCGGTTCGAAGGCGACGATCGGCGATCTCGAATTCCTGCGCCGCGAGGGATGGGATATCGACCTGCTCGCCCATTACCGCCAAGGCGGAAAGATCCTCGGCATCTGTGGCGGGTATCAGATGCTCGGCCGTACCATTACCGACCCGCTCGGCATGGAGGGGCCGAAACAGACCGTGCCGGGATTGGGGCTGCTCGATATCGACACCGTTTTGACTGACGCCAAGCGGCTTGGTGAGACTGCAGGCATCGAGCTTGCCACCGGGATGCCGGTCGCCGGATATGAAATGCATCTCGGGGAGACAGCCGGGCCCGGTCTCGAACGGCCGATGCTGCGCCTAGCCGGCAGCCCGGACGGGTGCGTCAGCGCGGACGGACGGGTGGCGGGATGCTATCTGCACGGGCTTTTTGCCGGCGACGCATTCCGTCAATCCTTTGTGGCGTCGCTAGGCGCAGAGGCGGGCGGAATCGCTTATGAACATCAGATTGAGAGCACATTGGATGCACTGGCCGATCATCTCGAGCACAGCCTCGACCTCCGGGCAATCCTGGCCGCGGCTCGGCCGCCTCGCTTCAAGCGGGCAGCGTGAGATGGGCCGCAACCCAGGCACCCAGCAGCAAGCCACCTTCGAGCAGGCATGCGAGTCGATAAAGCCGCAGCGCTCGCACGATGTCGGACGTCGCCGCTCTCGCGGTGCCGTCGCCGAGCCACGGGTCGGCAACGAAACCCTCAGGGTAGCGGCGCGGTCCTGCCAGCGCCAGACCGAGCGCCCCTGCCATCGCACTCTCCGGCCACCCGGCATTGGGCGAGTGATGCTTGCGCGCGTCGCGCAGCATGATCGTCAGCGCGTGACCCGGCCGAGCGCTCTGGGTAAACACCGCGGCTGTCATCAGCAGGAGCCCGCTGATCGGCGCCGGCACACCGTTCAGGACATCGTCGAGCCGCGCTGCCGCCCAGCCGAAGCTGCGGTATTGCGGGGTACGATGGCCGATCATGCTGTCGAGCGTGTTGGCCATCTTGTATGCGAAAAGCCCGGGCAGGCCGAGCAGCAGATACCAGAACACCGGGGCGATTACGCCATCGCTGAAATTTTCGGCCAGACTCTCGATTGCGGCGCGCGCCACGCCATGGACATCGAGGCTCATCGGGTCACGCCCGACGATGTGCCGCACCGCCTCGCGGCCGCCCGCCAGTCCGCCCCTATCGAGCGCCTTGGCGACCGCGGCGACGTGGTCGAACAGGCTGCGCTGCGCGACCAGCACGGCGATGATGATGATCTCGACCGCGGCTCCGAGAAGGCTGCCGCGGCAGGCGCGTTGGACCAGCAGCCCGAGAAACGCAGCACTGCCGACCAACACAATGACCGTGATGATGCCGCGTTCGCGGCGCGAGCCTTCGCTGCGGACCGCGCGGTTGAGTTTGCGGTCGAAGAATGCAATCGCGCGCCCGGCGAGCACGACGGGATGCGGGATCTGGCGGAAGCTCGCCGGCATATCGCCAAAGAGCGCGTCGACCGCGAGCGCGGCGACGAGCAGCAACAAGGGGTCGGCACCTGCCGCTGTCATCGCGGTCCTGCGAGGATCGGCCAATGATGGAGACTGCGGTTCTGCTGTGCGGGCACGGCAGCCGCGATCCAGAGGCGATCAGAGAATTCGAGCTTGCTGCAGCGGCTTTGCGCCCGCGGTTGCCGGAACTCGATTTCGCGACCGGGTATCTCGAATTCGCCCGCCCGACGATCCGCGACGGGCTCGCCATTTTGGCGGCACGCGGCGCGCGGCGGATACTGGCAATCCCGGGAATGCTGTTCGCGGCAAGTCATGTCAAAAACGATCTGCCTTGGGAGATGAACAGCTTCATCGCCGATCACCCTAATGTGGATGTCCGCCTGGCGCGTGATTTGGGGATCGATCCAAAGCTGTTGCGCGCGGCTGCCGATCGCATCGCCGCAGCAGCCGACACGAGAATACCCCGCCCAGAGACCTTGCTTGTCGTCGTCGGTCGCGGCACCAACGATCCGGACGCCAACTCCAATATCTCAAAGCTCGCCCGCATGCTGTGGGAAGGGATGGGCCTGGGCTGGGCCGAAGCCGCCTTCAGCGGCGTCGCCCACCCGCGGGTCGACGCCGCGCTTGCGCGAGCGGCGGGACTCGGCTTCCGCCGCATTATCGTGTTTCCCTATTTCCTATTCACGGGGGTCTTGGTCAAACGCATTTACGCCCAGACCGATACCGTCGCTGCGCTGTTCCCGGAGATCGAGTTCGTCAAGGCGCTCTACTTACGCGATCACGACGGAGTGCTCGCCGCGTTTTGTGACCGCGTCGCCGAGCTCGGTGGCGCGCAGCCGGCAATGAATTGTCAGCTGTGCAAATACCGGACGCAGATCCTCGGCTATGAACACGATGCCGGTGCGCCGCAAGCCGGTCACCACCATCATGTCCGCGGCATCGGCAGCGGCGATCATCACCATCCTCATCGATGATGTTCGACACGTTCGCAATGGTCGATTGGAGCGCCGCAACCGTGCCACGGACCGGCCGCGACAGCATCTGGATCTGTTGGCGCGCCCCGGATGGCGAAAGGCTCGAGAACCCGCCGACTCGCTATGCCGCCAAGGCACTACTCGGCGAGTGGCTGGCTACGGCGCTGTCGCGCGGGGAGCGGGTTCTGCTCGGCTTCGATTTTCCGTTTGGTTATCCCACCGGCTTTGCCGCCCGACTCGGCTTATCAGGGCCGCCTTGGCGCGCTCTCTGGGACGAAATCGCCAGCCTTCTTAAGGACGACGAGCGCAACGTCAATAACCGCTTCGATGTTGCAGACGTATTGAACCAGCGGGTCTCGGGCGGGCGGTTTCCCTTCTGGGGCTGCCCGCCGGCGCCCGTTCGAGCTCATCTCGGCAGCAAGCATCACCGCGGGCACGAGCAGAACGGCCTGGCTGAGCGCCGGCTGGTCGATCTGCATATTCCAAGCGCCCAGCCGTGCTGGAAGCTGTTGGGCGCCGGCTCGGTCGGCGGTCAGGCTCTGACCGGGATCCCGGTGGTGCGCGCCTTGCGCGACGATCCGCGCTGGGACGACCGCGTACGGATCTGGCCGTTCGAAACCGGCCTGCGAAGCCCCGAGGATGGGTCGACTGTGATCGCCGAGGTCTATCCCTCTCTGTGGGTCGTATCGCCGGCCGCCGACGAACCGAAGGATGCGGCCCAGGTTCGCGAAGTTGCTCGGTTTTTCGCCGAGCGGGATCGCGCCGGCGAGCTTGCGGCGCTGTTCGCCGGCGACCCTGCTCTGACGTGCGCGGAGCGCGATCGGGTGGAAGCAGAGGAAGCTTGGACCCTTGGCGTGACTGCGGCGAAGCAGCGTTCGATCCCCACGCCAACTGTCGCCTTTACCCTCATCCACCCAACCCTCCGGGCTGGAGGGGATGCCGCGCGGAGCGAGGCGGGTGAGGGTAACGGTGCACGGCTCTACACCTACCTCCGCGACCCGGCAGTGATCTCGCGCCGCTCGCTTGCGCTGATCCGCGAGGAGGCGGATCTCACGCGATTCCCGCGGCGGCTACAGCCGCTCGCGTTGCGCTTGGCCCACGCCGCCGGTGACTGCACTATCCTAAGGGATCTCGCTTGGTCCAAGGGAGCGCTCCCAGCGGGGCGCAAGGCGCTCGCAGCGGGTGCGCCGATCCTAGTCGACACCATGATGGTCGCAGCAGGTATCACCAGCCAGCAGCTCGCCATTATCTGCACCTTGCGCGATCCCCAGACAGTGGCGCTGACAGCCGCCCGGGGGACGACGCGCTCGGCCGCTGCGGTCGAGCTGTGGCGCCCGAACCTGGCTGGGGCGGTCGTAGCGATCGGCAATGCGCCGACTGCACTTTTCCGGCTGCTCGAGATGCTCGCTAACGGCGCCCCGAAGCCGGCCCTCGTCCTCGGTTTCCCTGTCGGATTTGTTGGCGCGGCCGAAGCCAAAGCTGCCCTTGCCGGATTCGGGCACAACCTCGAATTCATTACCTTGCACGGCCGCCGCGGCGGTAGTGCGCTTGCCGCGGCCGCAGTCAACGCACTCGAGAGCATAGGGTGAGACGCTGGTTGGCTGTTGTCGGCATCGGCGAGGACGGGACCGCCGGCCTCAACCCGGCAGCGCGAACGCTCATTGAAACCGCGGAAGTGCTGGTTGGCGGCGCCCGCCATCTTGGAATGGTGCCGCAGGGCAGAGCCGAACGAATCGTTTGGGAGCGTCCACTTCGCGTGACGTTCGGCGCGATCGAAGCGCACCGCGGTCGGAGGGTAACCGTTTTGGCGAGCGGCGACCCGATGTGGTACGGCATCGGCGTCACGCTGACCCGCCGCTTTCCACGCGAGGAAATGACGATCATCCCACAGCCGAGCGCCTTTAGCCTCGCGGCAGCTCGGCTCGGCTGGCCCCTCGCCGATTGCGCGACGATCACTCTGCACGGGCGGCCATTGGATATTCTACGGTCTTATCTCGCGCCGCAGCGCCGGATCCTGATCCTGTCGGAGGACGGCGACACACCGCGGGCAGTCGCCGAGTTGCTGAACGGGCTGGGCTGGGGGCCGAGCCGGTTGAGCGTATTCGCCTATTTAGGCGGAAGCCGCGAAGCCGTTATCGAGGAGGAGGCGCAGCGCTGGGGCGATCGCCGAGCTGCGGAGCTCAACACGATCGCGATCGCTTGCCGCGCTGGCCCTGATGCGCGGGCATTGCCGCTTCTTGCCGGTCTTCCTGATGACGTCTACGAGCATGACGGCCAGCTGACCAAGCGCGAGGTCCGCGCGGCCACGCTCGCGGCGCTCGCTCCATTGCCCGAACAAACCCTGTGGGATGTCGGAGCAGGCTGCGGCTCGATCGCGATCGAATGGCTGCGCGGTGGCGAGGGCCGTTCGGCAGTCGCGATCGAGCGCCACCCGGCACGCGCTGCGATGATTGCACGCAATGCCGCTTCGCTCGGGGTCGCCGGGTTGCGCATTGTGCTGGGTACTGCGCCTCAAGCACTGGAGGACTTGCCCCGGCCGGACGCGGTCTTCATCGGCGGCGGGATCGGCGCGGGCGGTTTGCTGCTAAAGGCATGGGAAAGCCTGCCGCCCGGCGGCCATCTCGTCGCCAATGTCGTGACCGCGGAGGGCGAGGCGCGGCTTCTCTATTGGCATGCCCGACATGGTGGAACGCTGACCCGGATCGCCGTTAGCCGCGCCGAACCGGTCGAGTCGAACCACCTGTGGCGGCCGCTGGCATCGGTGACCCAACTGGCCGCCATCAAGCTCGGCTGAGTCGCAATGCACGCCCTCGCCCGCCTTGTTGCGCTCGGCACTTGCTGCCGGCGTATGGAAGGCGGGCGACTCAGCCCAAAGGGCTGGGTGCGTAAAGGGACGGGCATCCGCCGCTACGTGCTGCTGTGCCTTCTCTGCAGCACCCTCTATGCGCCGGGGCTTATCGCGATTCCGCCACTCGACCGCGACGAGGCACGTTTCGCGCAGGCGACACGACAAATGCTGGCCAGCGGTGATTTCATCCGAATCCGCTTCCAGGACGAAGCGCGGAACAAAAAGCCGGTGGGGATCTACTGGCTGCAGGCGGCTGCCGTAGCAGTTTTCAGCTCGCCTGAGAGCACCGCGATCTGGCCTTACCGTCTGCCTTCAATATTGGGAGCGACTGCCGCGGTGCTGCTGATCTTCGCGATCGGCACGCGCCTTTTGGGATCGCCGCAGGCCGGTTTTATCGCGGCCGTCCTGATGGGAAGCGCGCTCGGCGTTGTGGTCGAGGCACATCTCGCCAAAACCGATGCCGCCCTTCTTGCCACCGTCGTCGCGGGGCAGGGGGCGCTCGGGCTGGTCTATGCCGCAACTCGCGGCGGGCGTCGGGTTCCCCGCTCCCTGCCGTTCGTCTTTTGGTCGGCCGAAGGCGTCGCGATGCTGTTGAAGGGACCGCCCGGGCCTTTGCTGGCATTGCTGACGATGGCCTCTCTGTCTATAGCCGACCGCGACATACGCTGGCTCGGTCGGCTGCAGCCGCTCGCCGGCATATCAATTACCGCGTTGATCGTGTCTCCCTGGTTGGTCGCGGTCGAAAGCGCGACGGGCGGCCGTTTCATCTTCGATGCGGTCTCTAACGACCTCTTGCCAAAGCTGGTCGGTGCCCAGGAATCGCACGGTGCGCCGCCAGGCTATTACGCGGTGCTGGCGATCGTGTGTTTCTGGCCCGGATCGCTCTTCGTCGTCCCGGCGCTGCTGCGAGGCTGGCAGCAACGTCATGCTGCCGCCGAGCGCTTTCTGCTCGCTTGGCTCGGCCCGGCCTGGATTTTTTTCGAGCTCGTGCCGACCAAATTGCCGCATTACGCCCTACCCCTTTATCCGGCGCTGGCGCTGCTCGCCGGCGGTGCGCTGGCGGATGGGTTTACGAAGTGCCTGGCGGGCCGAGCGCGCTTCTTCGACGCAGCGATCAAACTCCTGTGGGGCGTGGTCACGATCGGCCTCGTTGCCGCGCTGGTCGTGCTACCGGGCCGATTCGGCGGCGCCGTTTCGCCGGCAACGATTGCAGCGACACTGGTGATGCTTGGCTTGGCGCTGTTGTTTTTCCTGTTTAACTGGCGGCCGGTATATGCCACCGGTCTACTCGCGACACTCGCCGCCGCCTTCGTATTGCCCGCCGCGATTGAGGTCGCGCCCGAAGTCAATTCGCTGTGGCTGAGCCGATCGGCGGCAGCGCTGCTCGCCCGCTACCCCCCCGGTCCGGGCGAAGTCGTACTGTCGGTCGGCTACAGCGAGCCGAGCCTCGTCTTTCTGCTGGGCACGGCAACCCGGCTGGTGACCGCGGCACCCGCGGACCATCAGCTGGCCGGCGCCGGCATGGCGCTCGTCAACGAGCGCTTCGACGCCGAGTTCCGGCAATCGCTGGCGAGCCATAATCTGGCGATCCGAGCGCTCGGTCGCGTCGAAGGGCTCGATTATTCGTCGGGGGGCGGCAAACTTCTATTGACCCTCTATCGTCTGGAGTCGGACTGAATGCCAGCGCGGCGTGGCCGATTATACGGGCTCGGCGTCGGGCCGGGCGATCCGGAGCTGCTGACCTTGAAAGCGCTTCGGCTGCTGCGGGAGGTGCAGGTGATTGCCTATCCGGCCCCGGAGCATGGCGACAGTTTCGCCCGTGCGATCGTTGCCTCGTGGATCGAAGGGCATCAGCAAGAGATCGCCATCCGTTTCCCGATGCGGCCAGGACCGCCGCCAGTCTCCATCTACGACGGTGCCGCAGCCGCGCTTGCGGCCGAGTTGGATCGCGGCCGAGACGTCGCGTTACTCTGCCAAGGCGATCCCTTCTTCTATGGCAGCTTCATCAATATTTTTGGCCGGCTGGCCGGTCGATATCGGATCGAAATCGTTGCCGGCGTCTCATCTCTGACCGCCTGCGCCGCTGCGGCAGGTCTTCCGCTCGTCACGCGTGACGAAACCCTGTCGGTAATCCCGGCGACGCTCGACAAAGATCAAATTGCCGCTCGGATCGCCGCAGCCGACATCGCGGTCATCGTGAAGCTCGGCCGCCACATCGAGAAGATACTCCGGGTGTTAGATGGGATCGGCCTACTCGACAGCGCTATCTATGTCGAGCGCGCCACACTGCCGACCCAGCGGGTCGCGCCGTTAGCCTGCATAAACCCAGACGACGCTCCCTATTTCTCGATGGCGCTCGTCGACTGCCGGGGTGCGGCAGGGTTACCGCGGGGATGATTGCCGGTTCCCCTCCTGAGAGGGCCGGGCGATTAGTTCGCGAACCCTAGCGGCAAGAACTGTCGCGTGCGAGCGGTGATCTTCGCCCGCTGCAGACGGGCTCGCGCAACCGCGTGCTCTTCTAAGGCCACGCGGTCAGCAGCGCCAACCGACCCCTGGGTTGGCGAGACGCACGCGGTCGGGCAACGCGTAATTCCTTTAATGCGGATGAAATCAGCGATCGCCTCTTCACAATCGGCTGTGTGCATGTTCGCCCTCGCGTTATCTCGGCCATTGGGGAGGCATCGACCGCCTTGCCCCTCCGGCCCACTAATGTGCCTCGTATCGATATGTAACGGAATATATCCAGATATTGTCGATCTGCAACATGGTTAATATCGGTCAAAGCGTCACAACCCGAATGGGTGAAGGTTTTCGGGCAGCGCTCAGCGAAATGAGCGTCACGAGGTGCTATATTCCACCAGATGGACGAAGTTGAATGTGTCGTAGTCGGGGCCGGCGTTATCGGACTAGCGGTGGCGCGGGCGCTCGCTCTGGCTGGCCGCGGCGTGCTCGTCCTCGAACGCGCCTACACGATCGGGTTCGAAACCTCCTCGCGCAACAGCGAAGTCATCCATGGTGGGCTCTACTACCCGATCGGCAGCTTGAAGGCCCGAAGCTGCGTCGCCGGACGCCAGCGCCTCTACACCTACTGCCGTGAGCACGGTGTGCCGCATGCCCAGATCGGCAAGCTAATTGTTGCGACGAGAGAAGCCGAGATCGCAGGTCTCGAAAGGATCGCCGCGACCGCACGCGGCAACGGTGTCGAGGACCTAGAATGGCTCGATCAAGCGCAGGCGCAGCAAATCGAACCCGCGCTGCATTGCGTTGCTGCGTTGCTGTCGCCCTCCACCGGCATAATCGACAGCCATGCGCTAATGCTCGCCTATCAGGGCGAAGCCGAGGCCGCGGGGGCGACCGTGGTGCTCCGCACCCCAGTGCTCTCCGGCTCGGTGCGAAATAACGGCTTCGAACTTGACGTCGGCGGCGATGACCCGACTTCCATCTACTGCCGGTTTCTGGTCAACGCCGCCGGTCTCTATGCCCCGGCCCTGGCGTACGCGCTGAAGGGGGTGCCGCCCGAGACGGTCCCGGCGGCCTATTTCTGCCGCGGCGTTTATTTCACGCTGAGCGGCCAGACGCCGTTTCGGCGGCTCATTTACCCCGTCCCGGTTGCGGGTGGACTCGGCGTGCACATCACACTGGATTTGGCCGGGCAAGCAAGGTTCGGGCCGGATGTGGAGTGGATTCCCTCCGTCGACTATTCGGTCGACCCGGGGCGCGGCGAGGTCTTCTATGCCGCCGTCCGCACCTATTGGCCCGACCTGCGGGATGGCTCATTACAGCCGGGTTACGCAGGAATCCGGCCGAAGATCAGCGGACCGGCCGAGGCAGCGGCAGACTTCGTGATCCAGGGTCCCGAAGCGCATAATGTCCCGGGCTTGGTCAATTTGTACGGGATCGAATCGCCTGGCCTTACGGCCTCCTTGCCGCTGGCCGATGAGGTGGTGTGGAAGCTCTGTCCGGTGGAGCACTAGCGTAGGGAGAGCTCTTCTCTGCGAAGGGCGTCAAAGAATGGCGGCCAGGCCGGCCCTTCCGGCGGTTGTCTTGGAAAGAGACCGCCCGATTGTGAGTGGGGAGCGACGATTTTCAGACGGGACAAACAGTAAACCGCCAGTCATTGCCGCGCCGTCGCGGCGTCTCAGCGAGGCTTCAAGCGGGGAGTTCCCATGCTGATCGGCGTTCCCAAGGAGGTGAAGACACACGAATACCGTGTCGGCCTCATCCCCGGCAGCGTGCGAGAGCTGATGCATCTCGGCCACAAGGTGGTCATCGAAACCGGCGCGGGGGCCGGGATCGGATTTGACGACGCATCGTACGAGGCTGCGGGCGCGAGCATCGCAGCACGTGCCGAGGAGGTGTTCGGGGCCGCCGAATTGGTCGTCAAGGTCAAGGAGCCGCAGGCGCAAGAAGTCTTGATGCTGCGGGAAGGGCAAATTCTGTTCACCTATCTGCATCTCGCAGCGGACAAAGCTCTGGCCGAAGGGCTAATCCGTTCGGGTATTGTTGCGATTGCCTACGAAACGGTCACCGATCCCCGCGGTGGGCTGCCGCTTCTCGCCCCCATGAGCGAGGTCGCAGGGCGGATGGCGGTTCAGGTCGGTGCCCATTGTCTCGAAAAGGAACAAGGTGGCATCGGCGTCCTGCTCGGCGGAGTGCCCGGTGTCCCCGCGGCGAAGGTGGTCATCCTCGGGGGCGGCGTATCGGGTACTAACGCGGCCCGCATGGCGATGGGCATGGAGGCTTACGTCACTGTAATCGACCGCGCCCTGCCTCGCTTATACGAGCTCGATTTGCAGTTCGGAGCACAGCTGCACACCCTTTTCTCGACAATGGAGAATATCGAGCGCGAGGTGGTCGCGGCCGATCTTGTCATCGGCGCCGTATTGATTCCCGGCGCGGCCGCTCCAAAGCTCGTCAGCCGCGACCTCGTCCGGGCGATGAAACCGGGAGCGGTGATCGT
>Ga0318546_10000412_pt1 | contig 15839 bp, 19 predicted proteins | sample GRESIP169b2f19_FD_203514 | JGI IMG/M metagenome (GOLD analysis project Ga0318546, IMG submission 203514) | Tropical soil microbial communities from Luquillo Experimental Forest, Puerto Rico - GRE.SIPMG.169b2f19 | ecosystem: Environmental > Terrestrial > Soil > Tropical forest > Bulk soil...
GGGTCGCGGCGATCGTCGGTGCGGTCCGTGCCTACGCACGAACGTGCCCGTGCTTGCTCGGGTTGGCGATCCAGCGAACTCGGTGCCCTGGCGCGATCGCGCCGCAACCGGTTATGTTGAATTCCACATAACTGGTTGTATGTCCAGCGAACGGTTATGTTGAGCGTGCGCTGAAGCGCCCGCGTTTTCCCTGCTCAGCGCGTTTTCGCTGGGTGATTCGTTCAACATAATCGTGGCCGTCCTGTCGAGGCTTCGCGGATCGGTGTTCCGGGATCAGACAGAAGGCATGGATGGGCAACAGGGTGTGGTTGCCGACGGCGTGTCGGGGCCGTTGGCGCCCTATTCGGCGGGGTGCGGGCCGTGGCTGCGGTCTTGGTCGTACTCGCCCCCAACGGTAGCGAACAGGCTCCGACCGACCGACCCACGCGCTCACCGCCTTCCTCGAAGCCCGTGATTATGTTGAACGCACAGTCGGCCTGAACAGGCAAATCACTGGGCATCGAGCACGCTCTCAACATAACCGTTCGCTTGACATACAACCAGGCGTGCGCGTCCTGGCGCGCCACGACCGCTCTTGTTCTCGCGGCTGCTCCGGCCTCGCTATGCCTTTGCCACGGTTGCAGTAACCGCATCGACCACGTGGCCGTGACCCCGCGGCGCTCGACAAACTGTGCGCTCGGCACAACCGGGCGAGGAACGACCAGCCGCTCGCCCGGCCTCGCATCCCCCCAGGACGACAAGCACGAGTACGCGGTTCGATCGCTGCCCGCGGCGTGCCGGAACTCTTGTTTGCTGCGGTGTCGGAGGCGGCAGGGATTGGGTTGGTCGAACTCCCCGCCCGCGCGCTCTCGGCCAGCGGGCGGCAGCGGTCGTCCGGCGCAGAGATCGGGGCAGCGCACGCCGGCATGGTCGAGGGTGCGAGTGGGTGAGTCAATGCACGGGATGGTCGCCGGCGTCGGGTACGTGCCTGTCATCGCGATCGCCCGTCAGGACCAATCCCGATTTCGGGAAGCGGGGCGGGATGCTGGAGCCGGATAGGCGCGCCGGTTGAACCGAGCGCGCCCGGCGCCGAATCGACGTGCCAGCGATGGCAGGGGCCGGTGCCGTCGCGGCGGGGCCTGGTCGGTGTCTCACCGGCGTTCGGGCGCGGACATGTTCGCGGCGTCGGGTTGCTCGTGCGCGTCGGACGTGTGCTCGATGGCATCGTTGGTTTCCCCGCGCTCGGGTGCGGTGGTCGACTCCGCGGCGGAGGTCTGGGTGCGGGCGATGACCGCGCGGACAGTTCCGTGCGAGATCTGTGCCGCGCCGGCGAGCTCGCGGTGGCTGAGGCCGAGCCGGACGCCGCGGATCACGGCCTGCTCGTACTCGAGCTCGGTCTCGCGCTTGCGCCGCGCGGCGCGCGCGATCTGTCGCAGCACATCGGGCCGCAGCTCCTCTCGTGCACGCTGCTGCCCAAGTCGCTCGGCATCGGCGATCGCTCCTAATGGGACACCGGCGGCGATCGCTGCGCTCGCTGCCTGCGCAACCGCGTGATGCGTCTCCGGCTCGTGCTGGTCTGTGCCCGCGATTTCGCCGCGGAGTCGGTCGGCCGCGGCGGCGGCGATCGCTTCCAGCTCGGGCGCGAGGACGCCCTGGGTGCTCGTGTATGTTGTCATCGCGGGTCCTTTCCTTCGGGCGAGCGCGAGTTCGCTGCCAATGATGGGCTGACGTGAGACCGCCGCGAGGGTCAAATGCGCTGTGGGCTGTGGGCAGTGCTGGCACGGCGCGGTCGACTGGTCTCAGCTGCGTCGGCAATGACAGGAAGCCGATCACGCGCGCCGTCAGCGCTCCACGAGCTCTGGACGCGAATACAGCCTCGACCGTTGGGAGCCGCGCGACGCAGAAACGAGGCGAAGGCCGTCCGCTGCCCGTGTCGGGGCTCCGAGGCTGCGCTCGCCGGCTGGTCTTGTCCTCTCGGGCGGCGACGGTTGCGCGAGCACGCCACACGAGGACGGACACTTACTGCGCCGGCGCCGGGGTGTCTCTCGTAGACGCGGACCGTGTCCTGGGCTTGGTGCGTCCTGGGAGTCACGTTCGGCAGGTCCGGCTGTCGGGACCTAGTAGGGACCCGGGGGGCCCTTGACCACGGCGGGGATCCCGCGGGCACGACGAGCGCGGTCAACTCCTGTCGCATCGCGGCGGGCCGGCTCGCGGTGACGGGTGTGCGGTCAGCAGCCCGCTGGGCCAGGGGAGTCCGGCGTGGTGCAGGCGCATCCTTGGGCTGATGGTGCCGGCCCTGGCGCAGGGACAACAGCGGCGAGGCCGTTGTGCACTTGGGGGAGGCCATAGCCCGCCAGGCGTCTGCCGAGAGAGCTCCGCGTTGCGCGTTGCGAACCCGCACTGGGGCCGCCGCCGCGGCGGCGGTACCGGACAACGGAGCTGGCGATGGGGCCGTAGGGCCTGGTTGGGTGCGTGCTCGGCGAACTCGGTCAGACGATGCGCGGCGGGTGTTCGCGATCGCCCGTGTCGGCGCGGGGTTGCGCGCGATGGGCTGCGGTTCGCCGTAGTGCTTGGTGGCGATCACCGCGGTGGCGGCATTGAGGTTGCCGCGGCCGTCACGACACGGTGGGGGACCCACGCTGCGTCGTCTCGGCGCTGGTCGTCAGCTGGCCGCGGCGTGGCTCGTGCCGGCGCGTTGCCGATTGGCACGCGCCGCTGGGCGCGGCAGGTTTGCGATGGGCCGCGGCGTGGCTGCGGGAGATGACACCCGCCGGTTTGGTGGCCGGGATGGGTCTCACGTTCACGGTTGAGCCACCGGTGGGTCATCGTGCAGTGACAACAAGGTGGCACGTGTGTGACCACCCCGCGGCGGCACGCGCCACCCCAGCGGGCGACGGTGCTTGGTCCACGTTGTGTAGCAATGATCGCCGAGGGCCAACGACGCCCGACGCCAAGCCCGCGCCGTGCGTGCGCGGGGAGCTCGAGGTGTCGGCGCTGCGCAGCCGATCATGCCTGCTCGGGGCGTTGCCGGCGGCGGCGCGGTGCCAGAGACGTGCTCACACGGGTGCGCGGGACTCTTCGTAAAGGTCCCGTTATCTTTCGCGAAGGTCTATCCGCCAGGGGGCAGCAATTCCCTGCAAACACGTACATTTCGGTGCCCTTCGCGAAGCGTACGGGCGGGCCGGTCGTACTCTTCGGAAAGGTGGTACCTTCCGAGCGCACCTCCACGACCGAACTCCCTTAGATACGGCGGTTTCGAAAGCAGTGAGGGTCATTTGGCACGGTGACTTGGATAGGTTCGGACCGCTGTGCAGGGACGGGGTACCGAGAGGATGGTTTTTTGCTCGGTGGGCGGCGCCGAGCGTGATGCCGTCCGCTCGGAGCATCGCCGCGTCCAGTGCCGTGCGACGGGACTTGCCCAGTGGCTGCTGGGGTTTCCGGGTCTCGCCGGGATGGTGTCTGGGGGGCGGTGCTATCTTGCCCGGCAGTTCTTTCTTCGTGCTCTGCGCATCGCGAGCACCCCCCGCATTCATCGGGGCTTTGTCGTACCGCAGATAGCCGGATCGCTTCCCAGGCGGACTCGATCAGCGCCCAAGACTCGCTTCGAGAGTGTTACTCCGCGTGTCTTCGTGCGCGGTGAATCAGAGGCCGGTGATCTTTTCACTACTGAACGTCATCACCCGTGTCGCGCCGGTGTGCTTGCGCCTGGTGGACGAGAGGGTTGGATGGGAGTGGTGACGCGTGCACGGTGACGCTTCGGGGGCCCGCCGGAGGTGTGGGTCGCGCGCGGCTCCCGCAGCAGCGTTGGCGTCGATGTGAGTGCGGAGGCTGGGCCACGGCCTGCGCGCGAGCGGGGCCAGCCTTCCAGACCGGACAACGCGCTCGACGCCGGTCGTGGATGTGGATCGTGTTGGCCGGTGCGGGCGGCTGGCCATGCCGGGTCAGCGGCCCGGACTCGTTCGGTTTGGTGACCTCGCCCGGCGAGCTCTCGGCGGGTTTGCTGTGTCGGCCGTCGGGGGCAGGGCGCCGACGATCGAGCTCAGGGGGCGGGCGCGGTCCAGGGTGAGCCGCGCACGAGCGACGGTGAGGAGCCGAGACGTGGCGGCGGCCGTCGGCGTGTCGCCGTTGGCCGGGTGGTAGTAGGTCAGTCAACGATGATGGGAGGTGATCGATGCCATGGGTAGCGAGTCACGCGGTAGCCTTGATGGCATGCCGACGCTCGTCAAGGATCCCGCTCCGGCCGAGTTCGAGGCCCTGCTGGAGCGGCGTCGCAAGCTCGGGCAGGACCTGCTCGACGAGGTGTGGGACGGCGTCTACCACATGAACCCGGCACCCCACAGCCGCCATTCACAGGTGCAGCAGCAGCTCGCCGAGCTGCTGGGTCCGATCGCGCGCAACGCTGGTCTGGCGCCTCGACTTGGCATCTTCAACCTCGGCGGGCCGGATGACTATCGCGTACCCGACGGGGGGCTGCTGCGTCCCGGCCCGGACGCTGTGTATCTGCCGACCGCGGCGCTGGTGGTCGAGATCGTCTCCCCGGGTGATGACACGTGGGAGAAGCTCGGCTTCTACGCGGCACACCGGGTGGACGAGCTGTTGATCGTGGATCCGGAGAAGCGGCAGGTCGACTGGCTCGGGCTCGAGCCGGGGGGCGAGTATGCGCGGATCGAGCGCAGCAGACTGCTCGATCTCGGTCCCGTGGAGCTGGCAGAGCAGCTGGACTGGCCGGCGTAGGGACCGGAACCGCAAGCCCCGGCAAGATCCGCCTCGCGTTGACTTCGACTAGAGGTCGTCTCGCCACCAGCCTGCCGACCCCGTATGCCCGCCTCTGGCACCCTGAGTGTCGGCGGGTACGGGCACTCGGCACGGTCGCGCCAATTCAAGGTGACGCGAGACCCGAGTTGTGAAGTCTCGAGGGCCGGTGTCCCGTTGTGGCGTTGGCTGGCCCGGTAGGCGTCTGATGAGATGCGCGAACGGGCACGTGAACGTGTCCTCGCCGGCCGACAGGGGGAGAGGTGGGGAGCCTGGCTGTACGCGCCCGTGGACCCTGGCTGTGCCGGGCTGGGCCAGCGCCGGAGATTCGAGCCGGCGCGACGCGCACGGCCGCGCTGCCTTGCCGACTACGTCCCTGCGGGGGCGACGCGACCGAGGCGGCTCGGCCGACGTCTCGGAACTCGTCCGCTACTGAAGGAACCGTTGGAGCCGAGCCGCGTTCGGCAGCACTCAGATTGAAGTACCGGCGTCCGGGATTCGGCCTTCCCCGAGGTCGGAAACGATGCGTGTACCGAGGCCGCGCAGGAACAGCACGTCTCTCTCGCCCAGCTGCGGGCGCTGCTCGTGGGCCAGACAGCAGAGCACGTAGAGCCGCGCATCGAGGCCGGTCAGGGGAACGCCGACGTGGGCGCCGACACGAGCGGCACCGGTGATCTCGAGGTCCCTCACCTGCTCGTCGGCTCGCGCATCCGGCACCACGTTCGCGAGTCTTCCGGTGAGCAGGCGGTGGCAGTAGGTGTCCTCGATCGGCACCGAGGCGCCGGGGCTCAGGCCGAATGACACGCCGTCGCCGGCCAGGTAGCGCACGACTTCACGCCCGTTGGCCACCTCGCCGAGGACGGCGACGTCCATCTCAGTCTCATTGTGAGCCAGGTCGAGCGCCTCGGTTACGAGGTCCTCGGTTGGCGCTCGACGGCGGGTACGGGTGGCGGTCGCGCGGTCCTCTCGGTTGAGCCCCGACGGAGTCGAGCCGGGGGTTCCGCGTTGCTGCTCTCCCCAGGCGAGCAGCCACAGCGCTGCGCGTTCGTCCTCGCTCAAGCGGCGAACCTGGCGCAGCTCCCGCTCGACCCGCGCCAGCGGGTCGGAGCTGGGGAGTTGATCGATCGCCTGGTCGACCACGCGGTGACGCCAATATCGGTACTCGCTCACCGTGCTGCTCTCTCCCAAGTGGTGTGGCTCCACCCGGCGCGCTCGAGATCGAGCTGAAGCTCGCACATGGCGGATCAGACGGCGCAGTCTGCCCGCGGGCGGAGAATGGACGAGGCGACGATGCTAACAGCGCCGGGGCGAGCGCGTGCGGCCACCGTGTCAACGACAGCGCTCCCCGAGGGACTATCCGGTCCGCCGATCCACGACGCTGGGAGACGTCGAGCGCCGCGGCGCTCACCCGCGACTGTTCGCCGGTTGCGCATCAAAGCGCGACAGCGCCGACTCACCCGCCCGCCACCCGCTGATCGCGAGCGGCCGGGCGCGCACGGTCCGCGTCGGAGTCGGCGGAGCTCGTGGTGAGCCCGTCTCGCCCGGCGATGCCCGGCACCTGTCGAGCCGGTGAACGCCGATCCTTAGATGACCGACTGCCGGCTCGGTCGAGGCCGAGTTGTCCGCGGTCGCCGCCGACGCGTGCCGGGGCAGGCAGCCACCTCGGAGAACTTCCAGACAACTACCCGCCTTAAGGCGGTCCGGCCAGAGAAGCGGGCCGTACCCCGTCGATTGGGACGGCCGTGCGCGACGGCCTCGCGCAGATCTACCGACAGGAGGCGATGCCAGTTACACAAGCCGACACCCTGCCCTGACCACCCGGGGCAGGCGTGCCATTCGCCGTTCAGAGTGGTCGTGCCGTGACGGTCTCACGGCAAAAGGAAGCCCCGTCCGAGCAGTCGGACGGGGCCTCTAATCGCACCAGGAGGGTACCACGTGGTACCGACACCAAACAATGCCCGCGCTGGCGGGCTTCCTGCAGTAGCGCTCGCACAGGAGCAGATCCGCCGCGTCGTGAGCGCGGCGAACGACGGGTCGACACGGGCTGTGTCGGCGCGCCAGCGCGCCCGGATCGAGCGTCAGACCGCCGTCGTGCACGACGCGTCGACGAGCGGCGTGATGCGCCGCTGGCTCGCCGCGCAGGCGGCCGAGGCCGAGCGGCTCTCGATCCGCGCCGAACTCGCCCGGGCGGGGCTATTGTGATCCGCACGGGTGGACTCTCGCCCGTGACCGTGGCGGTGGCGCTGCTTGGCGGCGCGATCGCCGTCGCGGTCGGCGGGCTCCGCGGCCTGGCGGTGTATGGGAGCGCGGTCATCGGCGCTCGCGTCCTCAGCGGCGCGCTGGTCGCGGTGCTGGCGGACATCGACGAGCACGACGGAGCGATTCCTCACCTCGACGAGCTGGTCGTATGGCCGGCGAGGCGCGTGCAGGCCACGACGACGTGCATGTCGATCGCGGTGCTGGACGGGGTCATCCGGAGCGCTGGCGGGATCATCGCGTTGCTCATCTACGGCGGCTGCGTGCTGCTCGGCGGGGCGGTCCGCAAGGCGGCCACGCCGGCGATCGCGTGGCTGGTCGATCGGCTCTGGCGCCTCGACGAGCAGCTGCCAATGGATGGTCGCGGGGTAAGCGACGCCCGAATCCGGGAGTGGAACGCCGCCTGGACGAGGGCGCTCGAGCACCTCGAGCGCGAGCGGCGAGCAGTCCCGCCGGCTGGGTGAGCCAGCCGACCGGGCGAGCGAGCAGGCGGGTGCGCGGGTCCTCGGATCCCCGCGCCCGCTGCTGCTCGCCGCCTGTGAATCCGACGGGGAGCCGGGTCCGGCCGGGCTCGGCTCCCGTAGCGAGCTACTACAAGGGAGAACCATATGGTGGATGTGGAAGTCGTAAACGACGAGTCCACGAAGGCGGGCCAGGAGTATGTGCCGTATGTGAGCGCGGGCGGCCGGTCGCTTGCGCCGGAGCTGCGCTCTGCGCCGCCGCCGGGTGCGCACGCGCGCTGGTCGGAGCTGGCCGAGCAGGATCGTGCCGGCCGGCCGGTCACAGATGAGGAGCTGGCGCTGTTGTTCGAGACGCGGCGGAAGATGATCATCGCGAGAGTGAGGCGGATGCTGCGCTGGGTGCCCGACCACGAGATCATCGAGGAGGCGGTGCAGCAGGCGTTCCTGGAGGCGGTCCGCAACCGTCCGGCACGACCGCCGATGCCGCTTGCCTGGATCACCACCGTGGCGTATCGGCGGGCGATCAACTTCGCCGAACGCAAGGCCCGGCAGGACCCCACGCTGTTCATCCCCGAGCGCCCGGAGGAGCGGCTCGGGCACGGACACGCCCCCGCCCCGGGCCTGTGGCTGGAGGCGACCGAGCTGCTGCGCGCCCTGGCCGAGCTGCCCGAGCGCCAACGTCAGGTGGTCGCGCTCGCGGCCGCCGGCTACACCCATCACGAGGCGGGCGAGCGGGTGGGGATGACCGCTCGGGGCGTCGAGAACGCCGCCCGGCGCGGACGCGGCAAGCTGCGCCAGAAGCTCCGCGCCTAGCCAAGGCCACGCCCGCGTGGCCTGCGACCCCCGTCTACACGGAGGGGGCCGCGGGCCGCTCGTGGTCATCGAGGTGTCGATCGGCCCCCGTCCGTCCGGGGAGCGCGATTCATCGCGCGAGCCGGCGCGTAGGTCCGCCTCGCAGAGCCGCGGCATGTCCACAAGCGAGTCAGCTCGCGCCGGCGTAGGCGCCCGACTGCACCCAACGATCGAAAGGAAGACGGCCATGCACACCAAGAGCAGCGCCAGCGAACTGTTGCCAGCGAGCGTGGAGCGCTTCGGCTACCGCGAGGCCCTCGCCGAGGTGATCATCGAGCTGGGCCAAGCAACCGTGGGCACGACACGAGGGCCCCGGGCGCCGTCGCGCATCGGTCGCAAGCGCTCGCGCCATGAACCGGCCGAACCGTCGCTGCGGCGAAGGGGACGCCGTCACAAAAGGTGAGACGCGAGAGGGGCTTTCGCGAGTCCGCCCCTGTACCTATTCAGCGAGGTCTCGAACAGATCCATACACGAGTCCACCCGGTACCTACAGAGGAAGCGGCCAACACACGAACGAAAAGGAGAAGCCCATGACCGATATCGTCCTCGGCGAGGCGGCGCACCGGATGGATCGCATCGACCCGCGCGAGCGTTGTGGTGAACGGACGCGCGAGGTGTGACGGGTGTGTCACGTCGCGTTTCGGCTCTGCTCACACGGCGGCTGGAAGGTGCGCAGAATTGGAACTCGGCGTGCACCACATGTCACTGGTTCGCGCCTAGCGTCCTCGGGTGTGACCGGAGACACGCGTCCGAGACTCGGCAGACTCGACGAGCAGGTCGGCGCCGAGCGCCTGATCAGACGCGGGTTGGAGATCGATCTGCCCGCGCGCGCGGCTAATCCTCGATCCCGGCGTGCGCATCAGTTGACGTCCACGCCGAGATGGGTGGCAGGGCAGACGCGACACAGCGGATCGCACCCGAGCAGGGCACGCGCGGTGGCAGCAGGCAACCCGACTCGACGGAGAAGACCGGCCCCCGGAGCCGTGCCGTCGAAGCCTCACCGGGCCTGATGTGCGAACAGACGTCGCCTCGGCCCGGGCGCCTGCACGGAAGCCGGGACGCGCGAACCGGCGCTGCGTGGGTGGCGGACAGTCAGTGCACAAAGCGCCCAGGGGAGGGACCGAGTGGCCGCGATCGGCGGCTTAACCGGAGAACGAGTTGTGTAGTGAGAGGAGACGTTTGATGGCGATCATGGTTGCGCGTCGCCGAAGAATCGTCGTGGCCGCCGAGATTCTCGGGGCGATCGCCGCGGCGTCGGCGGGATCGCTCACCGCGCTGCTGCTCGACGCGCCGCTCGCGTGTCGCCTGACCCCTGACACGGGAGGACGAAACGGATGCGGCGGGTGAGGAGCCGGGACGGGGAGGACCGCACTGACCGGGCGGTGAATGCCCAGGCGCGGACAGCTGGACGATCGCCCGCGCGGGGGCGAGTGCGGACCGACAGGGCGAACACGCCGACGGCCGGGGGGCAGGTGGTAGGCGAATACCGCGACCGCGACGGCGTCCGCTGGCTGGTGGTGGTCCGCCGCCCCGGCGTGGAGCACTGGGAGGTGTGCGAGATCGCCGAGCACGAGGAGCGGCGAATGATCGAGGAGCTCTCCGGTCCGGGCGAATCGAAGGGCACTGCCATGGCGCTCGCACGCGACTACCTGCACGTCCAGCGGCGCAAGCTCGCGGCATAGACGCCCACAACGGCGCGGCCAGGATCGCAGGCCGTCACATCGTGCGCTCGGTGGCCCCGCCGGTGTGCGGGCGGCGCGCCGACCGTCACCGGTGGTGAGCCGACAACGCCGCGCGGGACGTTCGCTCCGTGGATCGCCCGAGACGATCCGGGGCGCTCACAGAATGCAAACAACGCTAGGAGGTGAGCGAGGACTTCAAGCCGAGTGCTCGCCCGCATGGGATTAGCTCGCGAGCGCGAGAGGATCGTGCCCGCCATCGCCGAGGCGCGTTTTGCCGATGTACACCGCCGGCGGGGATCGGCGAGGCTCGCCGTACGCACCTGGTGTCCTCGCCGACCGGTGACTCTGTATGTGCGTCTGCTAGGAGGTGGAGGTGAGCCGGTAGCCGCGCTCGGCCTTCTGGACCTGGCCGGTCTTGGCGAGCTTGGACAGCGTGGTCGAGACCGTGGGCCGCGCGAGACCAGCCTTCGCGGCGACCTGACCGGCGGTCATCGCGTCGCCGCCTGCGAGCGCGGCCAGCACCGAGGACCTGGTCGCGCCCGCGGCTGTGCGGCCGTTTGTCGATGATGCCGATCCCCCGCTGCGCCGACTCCTACCAGCGGGCCGAGTTGCGGAGGTCGCCGGCGTGGACTTGGCGGCACGTGTCCGCTTACGCCGCGGAACGTTGCGCTCCGAGTCCGCACGCGTGGACGTCGATGACGACGCCGGATGCCAGCCTTGGCCGTCTCGCTTGACCTGACCATCCGACGCGAGCCGCGGCAGGACCCGGTACAGGTAGTTAGGCTGGATGTTCATCGACTCGGCGATCTCAGGGATAGTGATCCCGGGCTTCTCGCGAACCAGCTCAAGCGCCTGCTTGGCGCGCGTGTTAGCGCCGCGACGCCCGCGCGGGGCAGCGTCACGGCCATTAGGCCGGCTCGTCGGCCGCGCGGACGCGCGCACGACGCCGTCGCGTGCTGGACGTGCCACCCCGTGCCTTGCGCCGGTCAGCGCGGCGCGCGCCGCCTCGAGGCGCGAGGCCTCGTCTTTGAGCGCGCGAAGTTGCTCATCGATCTCCTGCACGGCAGTCTGGACAAACTCGGGCATGGTTTCACCTCTCATGTAGGGCTCAGGAAGGAGCGACCCGTGGCCGACGTGTCATTGCGACTTGGCCGAGGGTCGCGGTCAAGCTGCTCCGTTCAGTGAGCTTCGGGGGCAGCTACGGGATGGTGTTTCGCCAGCGATGTTACTTCGAGCATGAGCAGCCAGCGCTGCACAGCTTCGCCCGTGGCTCTGGTGTCATCGAGACCCGGTGGATGCGGTACCCCGGCCGGGGTCCCGCGAGAACCGTGGTCGCCCGAGCATGAACATCAGACGTGGCTCGTTCGAGCCGGCCGTACCCAATCCGTCCTTGCGCGAACGGGTCCCGAACCCAACTTGAGGCTGCTGGTTGCCGCGCTCGGCGTCTGGGCTTCGCTAAGCGCCAGCGCCGCCTCGTCTGTCGCGGCGAGGCCGCGGGCTGACCGATAGGACGCTCGTCGTCAGCGGCGAAGCGTGGGCCCGCGCCTGCGCCTCAGTCACCGCGGTCTGCGGCCGCGTACGTGTCCGCCGGGCCCATACCAGGACGCCCGCGAGCGCGAGCAGGAACACAGCGACAGCCACGGCGAGGATCGCGGGCAGCGACATCAGTCCGCTGCTCCGCTTCTAACCATGTGTTGCAACCCCATGTTGCGACTCCGTCTCGGCAGTTGTATCACGGGCGCTCGCGGCTGCCTGCAATAAATGGCACGGTCCGAACGCAAACGCAACGTTACGAACCGAGCGCTCCACCTTGACGAATCGGGGGGGCACTCGGGCACGCCCGATGTCGGGGGCGGCGGTTCCACGTCCCTCCCGTCATTAGGTAGGTCGACGTCGACGCGTCCGACGGCGGCGTGAGGCACAACGTATTGGCGCGCAGTGACGCAGAGAGTGCGGCTCGCTCTCGCAGCGGCCGCGTCGCTGGGTCGCCATCCGTCGCCCATCCAACAAAGGCCGCCCAGCGCCAACGGACGGCCGCGAGATCCTGCCCGCGTGGTCGCTCGCTGGCACCGCCTGTGCGGGCGGGCGGCGAATAGGAAAGACAGTCTCGGCGCTCAAACCCCCGCGGCCGGGACCGGGCCGCGATGCCAGCCGTACGCCCAGCGTCACTGGGGAGGTGTCGCGCAGACGGGCGGCTGTGTCGGGAGGCGGCGCGATTGCGGCCAAGGCGGTGCGGGGCGCTCTCAGAATGAAAACCAAGATCAGGAGGTGAGTGATGAGCTCAAGCGACGGGCTCGCGCGCACAGCGCGTAGCCCGCAGCTAGAGGCGATCATGCGTGCGGCCACGGCGGCGCCGCTGTTTGTGGTGCGGATCGTGGAGCGGTGCGAGCCGGAACTGAGCGGCCGCGACGATCTGACTTGCCAGGTCCCGCCCCAATCGCTGCTGGCCGCACAGACGCTGGTGTGTCTCATGATGCGCCGCGGCCGCCCGCACGAGATCAGCGAGGACACCTACCAGGTTCCGGTCGCCGGCGGACGGCAGCTGATCACGCTGGAGGCGCTGCGATGACGACAGTTGGCCAACACCACGGAATCTCTCAAGGGGGTCGCGCCAACCGGCGGTCAGTCGACGGACCGCTGCACATTCGTTGTGCGCTCGCCCGCTGGTTGAGCGCGAGGCTTGTTGAGTTGATCGAGCGCGACGGCCTGTCGGTCGCGGCGGCCGCCCGGACGATAGGGATGGAAGTCGACACGGCGGGGGCGCTGGTCCGAATGTGGGCGATCGAGCGTGAGGTCGAGGAGACGGAGCTGGAGGATCGGCTGGATCGGATTCAGGAGCTGTGCCCGGGCGAGGACTGGTTCTCCTACGCGCCCCGGCAGCTGGACGCGATCGCGCGCGGCGAGTCGATCCCGAACCGGATCGTGCGCGAGCTCGCGTTGCAATGGTGCCGGCGCAACCGAAGCTCGCTGACGCAGCTGTCAAGGAAGGTGGGGATGGATGAGACACGGCTGCGGCGCGCGCTCGGGATCTCGGAGGTGCCCGCACGGCGCAACCGGGGGCCGCAACGGCAGAAGACGCTGACGGTCGAGTGCGCCACCAGCATCGTGCGGGCGCTCGGGATCCCGCCGTGCGAGGTGCCGGGGCTGTGAGCACACGCTGCCCCGGCGCGAGGGGTGTGCGGCGGGCGGTTGGGATCGGCCCGGTGGTGGCGATCAGCCCGCCGACGGCAAGCGCGCTGTGACCGCTCGGCTGCATCGCACCGGCCGGTGCCGTGAGGGCGCCATCCTGACGGCGCCGACCCGCGCGTCCCGCGGTTCCAGCTCGCGTATGAGAGGCGGCGTGAGAATCGCTGAGACCCTTGATCGCGCCGGGAATCGCGCGGCGCTGGTGAAGCGGATCCTTTTCGCGGACTGGCGGGGGCGCGCGCCGGCGAGCTCGTCTACCACACTGGGCGCAGCGACGGACAGGTGCTCGGGGCGCTTCGCGTCCTCGACCGGGGTGGCGGGCGGTGCCGGTCACCTGGACAGTCCCGGTCTCGTCCGGCTCGGAGCAGTGAATGCGTGACGGCGGGCGCGGCGACCCCGCGGGGCGAGAGGCAGCGCGGGCGCTGCTGCGCGCCGCCGGCCGACGCCGACATCCCGCTTCTGCTGACTCCCGGCTGCTCGCGGCCGCCGAGTTCGCCGAGCTGACTGCCGAGCAGCGAGCCGGGTTCGCGTGCGCGTTCTGCGGCGAACCGGGCGAGGAGATGGTCCCGATCTCGTGCGGTCTCGACGGACAGCTGCCCGCGCACCTCGCGACCTGCGAAACACGCTCGTGAGCGTGCCGAAGACCGCGCACACTGGCAGCTCGCGTCGATCCCAGCGCACCGGCTCGCCCGTCCCCGTGCCGGCGGCTGCGGCGGCATCCCGCGAGCGGGGCGGCGAGCCGCGTCTGCCGTGCCGGATCCAGCTCGCCGACGGACGCGTCGTCTCACGCGAGCTTCCCGCGGCGCGGCATCGCGCGATCCACCTCCGGATGCTGCACGCAGGCTCGGAGGGGTTCGTCGAGATCACACCGGGCACCCGCCCGCCCGGAGGGGCGGTGCAGATCGACCGGCGTAAACGCCCCGAGCACTTCCTGGGCGCGGCCGCTGGCGATCCGCGCTGGCTCGAGCGGTCGCTCGAGCACTGCGAGCGGATCCTCGCCGGCGCCTACACCCAGACGCGCTTTGGTTCGGCGCAGGAGCCGCGCGAGGAGTGCTTCCTCGGCGTGACCAGCCGCACGAACCGATCGGCCAACAAGGAAGTTGTCGCGCACTCCCGTTGGCTGTGGGTCGACCTCGACGGGCCCGAGGGGCTCGACCGGCTACACGCGTTCCTCGCCGAGCGGCCGTGCCAGCTGCTCGTCTGGAGCGGCGGCGGCGTGCACGCCTACTGGCGGCTGGCACGCCCGCTGCCGGCCACCCGAATCAACGCGCACACCAGCCAGCCCTACGAGCCGATCGAACAAGCCAACGGCCGCCTCGTCACCCACCTCGGCGGCGATCGCCGTTGCCGCGACCGCAGTCGGGTCCTGCGCGTTGCCGGCAGTCCGAACTATCGCCGGGACGAGTGGGCGCGGGTCATCGAAGCGAACCTCGCGCTCCCCGCCTACACCGTCGAGGAGCTCGTCGGCGATCTCCCCGACGACAGCGAGGCGGACTGGATGCACCGCCCGACGGGCGTCGCCGACGGCGACGATGATCCGTACAAGCGGATCCCCGCCGCCGAGTACATGGCCAGGCTCGCCGGACGCACGCCCAACCGCAGCGGCAAGGTGAGATGCCCGGTGCCCGATCATCCCGACGAGCATCCGTCCTGCTCGGTCACCGGGCCAAACCGCGAGTGCTGGCAGTGCCAGTCGTGCGGCGCCGCCGGCACGATCTACGACCTCGCCTCGCTCGTGCTGGGCGGACCGTACGGCCGCGGGCGATTGCACGGCGAGGCGTTCAAGGCTGCGCGCAAGCTCGTGATCGACACCTTCGGAGCGCTGTGACGGACAGGGAGCGGGGGAGAGGCGGCGCTACACGCTATGCGTCGGCCGCCTGCCGGGCCGGGCGCCGCCTCGGGCCTGCGGGGCCGGGAGATGGCGGAGCGAGCAGCGTCTGCGGTTTGGCGCAGCGTGACCCGCGTGCGGCGCGGTCGCGAGCGAGATGCTCACCGACCTCGGTCGCCCGGTCAGCCCTTGGGTCGCGAGGATCCGGCGGCGCGCCGGAACTGGTGCAGCGACATCGCCATGGGGGTGGAGGCCACAGAACGGGCTTTCTTTTCCTCATATAGTTGTGTCCTCAACCACGCGCGGCTTGAGAAGTTTGCCGAGGGCCAGCTGGACGCACGGCATCGGGTGGGACGTAGACGAACGCGTACGGCAACTCGGCCTCAGATGGCAGAGCGAACCACAAGACGGGGTGCTCATCGCGAAATACGCCAACCACTACACGATTCACCCACCAGGAGAGCTGGTCGACACTCGGCCCGCACGTCGCGCTCGGCGGCGACGGGGGCGACGCGTGGCATGGACCTATCTCGTCGCCCGCCCCAGCGCCCAAGAAACCGAGCGGCGCTGATCGTCTGTCAACCACGTAGGACGCCACCTGCCCGACAACACCACGGGTTGAAAAGACAGCCGCTCCCGCGGATCAAGCGTTCCCGCTCGTGTGGTGCACGGATCTTTTGAGTCGTCTCGTACCGGGCCCCTGCGTCAAGCGTCCGAGCCCTCGCTGTCGTTCGCCCGGAGGATTGCGACAGCGCGGTAGCGCGCCTCTACCGCGAGCGGCTTCTCGCGGGTCGGGTCCTACGCGCCTAAAGGGCGTTAGCCTCCGATTGAGAGGGGTCGCAT
>Ga0318546_10000420_pt1 | contig 15680 bp, 11 predicted proteins | sample GRESIP169b2f19_FD_203514 | JGI IMG/M metagenome (GOLD analysis project Ga0318546, IMG submission 203514) | Tropical soil microbial communities from Luquillo Experimental Forest, Puerto Rico - GRE.SIPMG.169b2f19 | ecosystem: Environmental > Terrestrial > Soil > Tropical forest > Bulk soil...
CTGGCCCCGACGCGCAGCTGCTCGCGGCCTATGTCGGCTGGATCATGCACGGCACGCTCGGCGGCATGCTCGCAGGTGGCCTCGTCATCCTGCCGCCCATGATCTGCATGATGGCGCTGAGCTATGGGTATGTCACCGGTGGTGATTCCACGATCGGCGAGGTGCTGCTTTACGGACTCAAGCCGGCCATCCTGGTCATCGTGCTCGAAGCGACGATTCGAGTGGGAAGGCAGGTGTTACGAACCCGACTGATGGTTGCGCTCGCGGGCTTGGCATTTGTCGGAACTTTTTTCTTCAATTTGTCCTTCGTGCCCGTTGTCGTCGGAGCCGCCGTGATCGGCTTCTGCGCTGCGCTTGTAGGTTCTTCGGCACATCCTGGCGCGGTGCATGCTCAAGGCGCCTACGGCGCGTTCATGGGGCCGGCCGCTAAAGACATCCGTCAAGATGATTTGCCGGAGCACACCCGGCCGACCGCGGGTCGCCTGCTTCGCACCGGCGCGTTCTGGCTCGCGCTTTGGTTTGTTCCCGTCGGAGTGCTGGTCGCTGCGCTCGGCCTCGATAATGTCTTCAGCCAGATCGCAATCTTGTTCAGCAAGATGGCGGCGCTGTCCCTGGGTGGCCCCTACGCCGTCAACAGCTATGTCGCGCTCCACGCGGTAGAACCATACGGTTGGCTTACGCACGAGCAGGCACTGGACGGTCTTGCGCTCGCCGAGCTGGCGCCGGGGCCGGTCATTCTGTTCCAGCAGTTCGTCGGTTTCCTCGCGGCATATCGCAATTCCGGCGTGCTGCCACCGCTCGCGGCAGCGACCTTGGGCGGGCTGCTCAGCGTATGGGTCATTTCCATCCCGCCGTTCTTGTGGATTTCTCTCGTTGGCCCGTTCATCGAAAGATTTCGTAACAACCCGCACATCAACACGACGTTGAGCGCCGTCACCGGTGGCGTCCTCGGCGTCATTCTAACCTTTGCGATTAGGTTTGGTACGCGCACGATATTTACGGAGTCGGTGCCGATCAGCGGCTTTGGGCTCGATTTCAGCCTTCCGAATTTCGCAAGCGCCGATCCATGGGCGCTGGCGATCGCGGTTGTCGCCGCCATCGCCATGTTCCGCTTCGGGCTTGGAATGGTTGCGACGTTAGCGGCATCCTGCGCCATCGGAACCATTCCCTATTTGATTGACACAATCGGGCTAGGGAGCCTGCGCAGCGGCCTGCTGGGATTTGTTGCCGGCGCCGCGATTGGGTTTCCAGCCGGTCCGGTTGCCGTTTGGTGTCTGCATCTTCGCATCCAGCAACGGCGAGCGATGGCGTCCGCCATCATTGCGGGCAGCGCGATCGGCGATCTCATTGTCGCATCGGTATTCTTCGTCGTCACCGACCTTTTCGGAGGCGCCATCACTTCGCTGCAGATGCTCAAAAATCCGCTCTTTCAAGGCCCCGTGTTGATCCTGGGCGGGATTGCGCTGCTGTTCATCGTGAGCCGGAGCGTGCTCCTGGGGCTGCCGCAGCAAGACCAGACGCGGGACGAGCAATGGACCTATGTCGGCGCGGGACTCGCGGCCCTGATAGCGTTGTCCGCGAGCGTAACTCACCCGGAGAATCTTCTGGCGATCGGGGCGGTCTTCGCCATTCTTGGAATTGGATCCGACAGCGGCATCACTCTGCTGGCAGGGTTCTTCATCGGGACCGCGCTCACCTGGTTCAGCACGATCGAATTGCTCTGCCATCTGGGCGAAAAGCAGGGACGGCAGATCATGCTGCGCGTGATGCAGAGCTTGTGTGTGCTGTGCATTGCGGCGGGATTTGTCCAACTCGCCCGCGCGGCGAACCTCCTCGGCATCTAAACGCCGCTGCCACGGCGATGCGATGCGGTTCAACTCTGCGGCGCCGAGCAGCAGCGGCCGACGGAAGGTCCGGCAGCAGCAGCGAACCGGCTTTCAGGCACAAATGTGATGAATACGGTTTTGTGTAAGAATGTCGTAACGCACGCAAGCGGTTACGCGGCCGCGATCTCGATGCCTTCCTGCTCGCAGGAATTCGCCACGTCGCAGACGGTGGCTCGCTGCACGTCGCGCTTCCAGCGCAGATCGTCAAACTCGGTTCCCCGGTGCATCGTACAGCGATTATCCCACATGACGAGGTCATTGATCCGCCAGCGATGGGTGTAAACGAATTGCCGCTGCGTGGCGTGCGCGACCAATTGATCGATCAATGCGCAGCCCTCGTGCTCAGGCATGCCGAAGATCCGACCCGCGTGGGACGCGAGGTAAAGCGATTTGCGTCCTGATTCCGGGAGGGTGCGAACGACCACCTGGGGGACCGGCGGCATTCCCCGTCGCTCGTCATCGCTGAAATTGGTGAAGCCGAGCCGCGCACGAGAGTTGAAGATCGAATGCTCGGCCACCAGGCGATCGAGACGGCGTTTCGTCTCCTCGGGAAGCGCATCGTAGGCCGCACGCTCATCGGCAAATTCGGTATGTCCGCCGACTGGCGGGATCGAGCGCGCATAAAGCAGCGATGCCCGTGCAGGCAGCCGTTTGAACGAGCTATCGGTGTGCCAAAGCCGGTTACCCAATTGGAACAAGCGGAGTCTGCTTTCCTTGCCCCACACCTCGCTGTCGGGATTCAGGTTGGAAACGTCGGCAAACTCCTTGCGTAGACGCAGCGGCGCATCCTTTCGATAAACGGCGATGGTGGTCTCCAGCGGGCCGAAGTATCTCGCGAAGTCGAGATGCTGATCCTGCGAGAGATGTTGATCGGGAAAGATCAAGACCGCGTGTTGCGTGAACGCGTCTTTGATCGCCTGCAGGTCCGTGGAGTCGATTGGTCGAGCCAAGTCAACGTCGCCGATTTCGGCAGCAAAGCTTGGCGTGACCGGATAAACGGTGATGGCCATGATCATGCCCTCGGCGCACGAGATTTCGCCGGTGTTAGAAGAATTGAATCATGGCGGACCAACGCTTGCAATCGACTCGGAGGAAATTTTTAAGCCGGAGCGACCAGGAGGGAAAGCGGGTTTCACCTTACGCGCCATCGGCGCAACGGGCGGGTGTGGCGCTGTTACATCAATCCGTATCGTCCTTCGAACCGCGGCAGCCCCCTAAATCCGGTGGATGCATTTGGCTCTTCAGGCGGCCTGCGACCCGAGCAGGGCCTGGCGGAAACGCGACTTGAGGAACGGTCCGTCCCACGATGGCAACACCAGCGGGTCGCGCGCGGACGAGACCTTCAGGACCACGAGCACCGGACCCTTGGCCGTATGCAACATCGGCACCGCGGCGTCGAGCTCGCTCACCTGCCTCACGGTCGCGGTCTGGCGGAAGCCGCAGGTGAGCGCGATGCCCGCAAGATCGACACCCGCGCTGGTGTGGGTCGGTTGCATGCCGGTTTCGCCGTAATGCTCGTTGTCGATAACGGCGATCGCGAGGTTATCCGGTTTTTTCGCCGCCGCGGTCGCCAACGCTCCCAACCCCATCAGCATTTCGCCGTCGCCCGTAACGACCAAGACGCGGCGTTTTGGCTGCGCCAGAGCCAGTCCCAGTCCGACCGTGACCGCGCTCCCCATCGCGCCCCAGAGATAAAAATTGAGCGGATGATCGCCCACCGCCGCGCAATCATAGGTCGGCGAGCCGAGACCCGTTACCACGAGCGTATCGCCGCGCTCGGCCAATATTCGGGCGATGGCGCTGCGGCGCAGCAGCTTGCTTTGTTCGTCCATGGGTTCAGTCCTTGAAAAGCTTGGCGCCGAGCATGCGCTGCGAGAGCAGGACCGCCGCGGTCAGGTTGCCATTGAAGGCGATGCGCGCGGCCGCCTCCACGGTCGCGGCCGCCGCTTGCGGATCGGTCACTTCGTAAACGATCGCGCCCGCCAGCCGCAGGATGTCGGCCGCGATCTGACCCATCGGTACCTGCCAAGGATTGGCTTCGCCCCACTCGCCACGCATGGTGACGATCATCAACAGGGGGAAAGCGCACACCCTCGCAAGCGACAGCGTGTTGATGCAGTTTCCGACGCCGCTGCTTTGCATCAGCAGGACACCCCGCTCGCCGCCAAGCCAGGCGCCGGCCAAAATGCCGATGCCCTCCTCTTCGGTGGTGAGCACGGTCGGCTTCACCTCATTGGCGGCGTGGCACAGCTCGATCAGCCGCGCATGTCCCGAGTCGGGAACGTATGTGACATGGCGGACATCGAATTCGCGCAGCTTTTCGAAGATCAAGTTCGGCCAATTCTGCGCATCGGTGGCCATGATGGTGCCGGTCGCATCGTTGTTCACTCGTCCGTGTCGCCGAGTGGCCATTTGCCGTCCTTTCAAACAGACAACCGTTGCCGGATGGCTTCATCGATCATCACGTCCGCAGGTGCACCATGCTTTATGATTCGCCCCTTTTCCATCACGTAACAGGAACTGCTGACAGCAGCCGCACGGCGGACGTTCTGCTCCACGAGCAGCAGCGCGACGCCCTCGCTGCGCATTCGGGCAAGCGATTCGAAAATTTCATTGACGACCATGGGGGCCAAGCCTTCGGACGGTTCATCCACCAGCAAGAGCTTTGGCGATCCGACCAAGGCGCGGCCGATCGCCAGCATCTGCTGCTCGCCGCCGGAAAGAGTCTTGCCGAGCTGGCGGCGTCGCTCGCGCAGCCGCGGGAATAGATCGAACACGCGGTCGAGCCGGCGGCGTTGTTCGACGCCTGACTGCCATCTGCTGAATAGTCCGAGGATGAGATTCTCTTCGACGCTCAACGTCGCAAAGATGCGACGGTCTTCCGGAATAAAGGCGATGCCTTTCCGGAACACGCGATCGGGCGACATTCCTTCGATCGCCTCTCCCTCGAATACAATTCTCCCCTGAGACGGACGCAACCACCCCATGATCGTGCGCAATGTTGTCGTCTTGCCGGCGCCGTTGCGCCCGAAAATACTGACGATCTCCCCCGCATCCACGCTGAACGAAACGCCGTGCACCACCGGGGCATAATCGTAGCGCGCATAGAGCCGATCGACCTCAAGCAGCGGCATGATCGACCCCCAGATACGCTTCCCGGACGAGCGGACTGGCGCGCACGTGATCGGGCGCTCCCTCGAACAGCTTTTCACCCTGATGCATGACGATGACGTGGTCCGACAAGCTCATGACCAGATCGACGTCGTGCTCGATCAAAAGGATGGTGACGCGGCCCGTCAGCGATTTGATCAATGCGTCGAATTCAGCCGTTTCGGAGGGCGACATCCCTTGCGTGGGCTCGTCGAGCATCAGCAGCCTGGGTTTCAGCGCCATGCAGACGGCAATCTCGACCCGGCGCTGGTCGCCATGGGAGAGATTTCCAACGAGCTCGTTCGCGCTCTCCTGCAGGCCGAACTCCTCGAGAATGGCCCGAGCGCGCGCCTGCGGCCGGACCAGGCGATCCAATCGGACGAAATAACTGTTGCGCCGTTCCAGACTCTGGCAGGCGAGACGGACGTTCTCGAATGCGCTCAATCCAAAAAACAAATTTGTGATCTGAAAGGATCGCGCGACGCCGAGTCTCGCCAACGCAAACGGCGCTTGTCCCGTGATGTCTCGCGCGTCCAGCTCGACCGTTCCGGAATCCGGCCGCAGCGTTCCCGCGATGAGGTTGAAGGCGGTGCTCTTGCCGGCCCCATTCGGACCTATGATGGACGTGACGCGGTGGGGAGCAGCCTCGAAGCTGAGATTCCTCACGGCGCGCAGCCCGCCGAACGCCTTGTTGAGTGCGCTCACTTTGATCATGGCGCGGCCTTCTCGCGCGTTGCCAGCAGGCGGCGAGCAAGCCCGATCAAACCGTCGGGCAGGAACATGACGAAGATGATGAAGATGACGCCGAGAATCAGCAGGTGCCTTTCGGTGTAGCTGCCGACCACTGATTCGAGGAACGTGACGATCACGCTGCCCGCAAGCGGGCCCAGCAGCGTGCCGACGCCGCCCACGAGCGACATCACGACGGCCTTGGTCGAAACCTCGAATCCGAACAGGTGCGGCGCTACGAACCCGCGCAGCAACGGGTAGATCAGGCCGCCAACGGCCGCGACCTGTGCAGCCAGGACGTATGCCAGAAGCTTGTACCAAAACGAGTTGTAGCCGAGATAAGGCACGCGGTCGGAGTTGTCGCGAATTGCGCGCAGGACCGCGCCGAAGCCGCTGTTGAGGACCCGCCGCGTTCCGACATAGATCAGGACGAGAACGACGAGCACGGCGTGGTAGAAGACGAAATTGCTCTGCAGGTCGATCGTGACGCCCGGCAGGAGCGCAATGTGCGGGACGGGGATTCCGATGAGACCATCTGAACCGCCGATTGCCCTCGTATTGTGCGCGATCTTGGACAAGATTTCCGCGGCGCCGAACGTGATCAGAGCGAAGTACACGCCTTTGGCGCGGATTGCGACGGCACCGAGAACGAGCGAAAAGACAGCCACGGTTGCGACGACCGCGAGCAGCACCAGCCAAAACGACTGGGTCACATGCAAATACATCAATGCCGAGATGTAGGCGGCCAATCCGAAATAGGTGGCCTGCCCGAGCGATAGCAGTCCGGCGTAGCCGAGCAGAATGTCGACGCTGAGGGCGATCGCGCCGAACAGAAACGATTCGATCGCCAGACGCGTGTAGAAAGGACCACCCAGCCACGGAAAGATTGCGGCGAGCGCGAGCATTGCGAAGCCGACCCAGCGCAATTGCGCCGCGCTGGACTGTGGGGGATACAGCGCCTGTAACAGACGATCGCCGACGGTGACTCTCGCCGCCGCGTGGAGCGACGGCTGCGGCTCGACGGGCGGCACGTTCGGTTGCAGCATCACGCCTCTCCAAGCCGGTTGAACAGCCCGCCTGGCCGCGCCACGAGCACGAGCAGCATCACGCCGTAGACGAGCGTCTCGGCCCAGACCGGCGGAATCCAGAGGCTGGCGAGGCCCTGAACCTGCGCAAGCAGCACGGCCGCGACGACCGCCCCGATGATGCTTCCCATTCCACCGACGATGACGACGGCAAAGGCCATGACGAGAAAGTCGTGCCCCATCGTGGGAAACACGGCGTAGATCGGGCTGAGCAAGACGCCGGCAAGCCCGGCAAGCCCGCAGCCATAGACGAAGGTCAAGCCGTACACCAACCTGATCGGTATCCCGAAAGAGGCCACCATCGACGGATCGACCGCGGTCGCGCGCAAGACGGCGCCGAGCCGCGTGCGGTACACCAGCCACCAGGTGGCGAAGATCGCGATGAGAGCGATGCCGAAGACGAAGAGGCGGTAGGTCGGCACGAACACCTCGGCGAAGCTCACGATGCCGGTGAACGGAGGCGCCACGGCGTGCGTCTCCGTTCCCCACACCACCTGAGCGATGTCCCGAAGGATGAGGCTGACGCCGAACGTGAGAAGCAAGGTCACGATGGCGCGATCGGCGCGCGGCAGCAGTGGTCGGATGCCGAGTTCTTCCAGTGCCCAGCCGACGGCGCCGACGAGAATCGGAACCAGCACCAGCGCGCTCCAGTAGCCGGCGCCCCAACCAAGGACCGTGAAAGCGGCATAGCCGCCCAGCATGTAGAGATCGCCATGCGCGAGATTGATGACGTCGAGCAGGCCGAAAATCATGGTCAGGCCCAACGCCACGAGCGCAAGCGCCACGCCGATGATCAGCGCATCGATCACCTGGGGCAGGACGACGACGTGGAGATAACCGAGAAGGTCTTCCATCGGCGCAGCTCGCGCTCGTGGTTTTGGCTTAGAACTTCTCGCACTTGTCGGGACCGACCGCGTCCTCGCCGGGCACTTTTCCTACGGTGTGGAAATCGTTTCCCGTCACCTTGACCACGACCATATCGACGATCGCCTGGTGGTCGCCCTTGCGCATCTTCTTCGTGCCTTGCGGCGTTTCCCAGGTCGCGTCCTCCATCGCGCCTCGCAGCTTCTGTTCATCGGTGCCGCCCGCCTTCTCGATGGCGCGCTTGAAGAGATAGAAGAGGCCATAGGTATCGGCAGCGAAGAGATCCGGGTCGCTCTGGAACTCCTTCTTGAACGCGGCCACGAATTTCTTGTTGGCCGGCGTGTCGATGTCGATCGAATAGCCGGCGGCACTCAGGAAACCCTCGGCCGCGCCGTCCATCGCGCCAACATTCTCCTGTGTCACCGCCCCAGCGGAGCCCGCGAGCGTCAGCTTGTTGGAGAGGATGCCGTACTCCTTGAGTTGCGTGAGAAGGCGCACCGTGTCGTTGCCCGCCGTCGCGGTCATGATGACGTCGGGACGTGCAGATCGGATCTGGCCGACGTATGGGGTGAAGTCCTTGGCTCCGAGCGGCGGGAACGCACTTCCAACGTCGGTGCCGCCCAGCCGCTTGATATCGTCTTGAAACGCAGAAATGCTGCTGCGGCCCATCTCATAGTCGGGACCGACGAAGAAATAGCGTTTACCCGACACGTTCTTCGTCAGCCATGAGGTCAACGCGCTCGACTGCATGAAGGCGTTGGCGTTCACGCGAAAAACGTTCGGATTGCATTGCGCGCCCGTGATCGACGGCGCGTAGGAGACCGTCGTGACGAGGATGCGATTGTTGCGTTCCGCAACTTGGCCGACCGCGAGCGTGGATCCGCTGTTGACGGTTCCGGTCAGAAGGTCGACTTTGTCTTGCTGGAGCAATTTTTCGGACTTGCGCACGGCGACCGGGGGATTGGCCTCCTCGTCCTCGAATAGAAGTTCGAATGAACGACCCCCGACACCGCCCGCCGCATTGATCTCCTTGACGGCGAGCTCGGCGCCCCAACGCACCTGTTTTCCGATCGGAGCGTAGCTGCCCGAGAGCGGCGTGACCACCCCGACCTTGATCGCCTCGGCTGCGTGCGCGGTCAGTCCGAGGCTGAATGCGAATGCGATGAGCGCACTGCTGCTTAGAACAGTTGCCGTGTTGTTGAGCATGATTTCCTCCGGTTGCAACTCTGACGTTCACGCGCCAGTGAAATTGGCCTTGCGCTTCTCGGTGAAGGCCGCGATGCCTTCCTTGTAGTCCCCGCTCTCGCGCAGCTTCTCGTAGGCGTGCCCCTCGACCTCGAAGCCTGCGCTCAGACTCGTGTCGTACGACGTGTTCAACACTCGCTTGACCGTCTTGAGCGCAAGCGGAGACATGGTGGTGAGCGTGGTGACGATGTCGTCGAGAATGCGATCGAGCGCCGCCGTGTCGTCGGCAATGCGCGTGAGCAAGCCCCAGCTATGGGCTTCCGGCGCGGGGATGCGGCGGCCAAGCATCATCATGTCCACTGCGCGGGTCAAGCCGGCGATGCGCGCGACGCGCTGACTACCGCCGCTGCCGGGAATTTGGCCGAGAGTCACTTCCGGGAGCGCCAGGACCGTGTCCTTGGTCGCGATCCGAATGTCGCAAGCCATGGCCAGTTCGAGGCCCACTCCCATCGCATACTTTTCCAGCACGCAAACGACCGGCTTCGGGCAACGCTCCGCCGCGGCGATGTTCCACGCGAGATGGGACATGCCGTCGCGCTCGATCCGCGGGAACGCCTTGACGTCGCCGCCCGACGTGAACACGCCGTTTTTTCCGCGGATCACGACGACGCGCACGTCCGGGTCCTGGCCGAATGCCTCGATGATCGCGGCGATTTGACTGCGCCCGCGATAGGACACGACATTCAACGGCGGCCGATCGAGCCAGAGAAAGCCGACCTTCTTCTTCGCGTCGACTTCGTAGTGCAGGCCATCGAGATCGCGCAGAATTGCGGCGCGCTGTTCGGCGTAGTCCTTGCTCATGAGTCTTCCTTTACCGTGACCTTGTTGCCTTCGAATGTCTCATATTCCCCGGTTCGCAACTTGCGGCGTAAAAGCTTGCCGGATGCGGAGCGGGGAATGGCCTTCACGAATACGTATTCCCGGGGGCGCTTGAAGCGGGGGAGTCCGCTGCGCAAGCACACGCTGTCGAGCTCCTCGGGTGCGAGCTGGGCGACCGCCGGTTCGACGAAGGCCACAACCTTGGCGCCGAGTCGCTCATCCGGCATTCCCACGACGGCGCATCCCGCAACGAGCTTGCTGCGCGCGAGGGTGTCCTCCACCTCCTCGGGAAAGATGTTTTCGCCGCCGCTGATGATCATGTCGTCGACGCGTCCGACGACGTAGAGCTCGCCATCCTCGTCGAGCTTTCCGAGATCGCCGGTGCGGTACCAGCGACCTTGGATCGCCTTGGCGTCGGCGTCGGGGCGCTTCCAGTAGCCCGAAAATGCCTCGGGGCTGCGCATGCTGGCGACGATCTCGCCGGCGACGCCCGGCTGCAGATCGATCTCGATATCGTCGTCGCGGGCCGGCGAAACGACGCGGATGATCTGGTTCATCCCGGCGCGCCCGGCGCAGCCGGGCTTGCGGCCGAGATGGTCGCAGTAGCTGAAGGTGTAGATCTCGCTGGAACCGTAGTAGTTGACGAACAGATCGGGCTTGAGCTGATCCAGGCAGCGCTCGATCAGCGCTGGCGTCATCGTCATGCCTGCGAAGCCTACGCGGGACAAGGAACGCAAGTCATAGGAATCGAACTTGGGGTGTCGCAGCACGTCGTGGAACATCGTGGGCACGAGGAAGAGCGTCGTCAGCCGCTCTTCGGAGATCAGCCGTAGAACCTCCTCGGGTCCATATTCGGGCACACAGACCAATCGGCCATTGAGCAGCGCCGTGCTGAGGAGAATTCGCACGCCCATGGTGTGGAAGAACGGCATCACGCCGAGACTGGAATCCCCCCGCCGATACTGGTTCTGAGCAATGTGAGCAATCGCGGCCATCAGCTCGCTGTGATGGCTGCGCGGCACGCCTTTTGGGCGCCCGGTGGTCCCGGAAGTGTAAAGCATCAAGCATATCGAGGACTCGCCGACTGCGGCGGGACCGGCAACCGCGGCTGAATCGCGCAGTCGTCCGAATGGCATACCCTCGCCTTTGCCGTCGGCGGCAACGATCACACGTCGCGGGTCGATCTTCAGCGTCGCGGCAGCCTCGGCGGCCGCAGAGCCCGAGGCGCCGTCGAACGCGACGGCCGCCGCTTCGGCGTCCTCGAGGCAATACCCGATCTCGTCTGCGGTCGCGCGCCAGCTTACCGGCGTGAAGACGATGCCGAGCAGCTGGCATGCCCAGTACAGCGTCGCCATCTCGTACCGATTCCGCATCACCACCACGAGATGATCGCCCGCCCTCAACCCCGTGTCCTGCAAGCCGCCGGCAACCGACGCGATGTCGCGATACCAATCGACATAGGTCATCCGACGGTTGCCTTCGACCAACGCCTCCTGACGAGGTTGGCGCATCACCGCGGCGGCAAATGCGCTGCCGAGATCCATGGTCACGACCCTTTGCCGATGGCGGCTGCGGCTTCGAGTACCGCGGCGACGATCGACGCATATCCCGTGCACCGGCAGATGTGACCCGAAAGCATCTCGCGGACCTCCCGCTCGTTCGGTCCCGGGGTATCACGCAGGAAATGCGTCACGGAGCACAATATCCCCGGTGTGCAGAACCCGCATTGCAGAGCATGATGCTTCGCGAAGGCGCGCTGAACCTCGTTGAGCGTGCCCGGTTCAGCGAGCCCCTCCACGGTGACGATGTCGGCACCGTCCGCTTGGGCGGCGTACTGGGTGCAACTGCGCACTGCTCGCCCATCGACCAGAACCGTACAGGCACCGCATACGCCATGCTCGCAACCGACGTGAACCCCGAAGGCCTGCAGCTCATGACGCAGAAAATCGCACAGCAGCATGCGAGGCTCGGCCTCGCCGGATCGGCGCTGCCCATTCAAGGTCAACTCGACCGTGAAGCGGTTGCCGGCTGCCCGATAAAGCGTTGTCATTGCAGGCGGCCCCTTCGCTGCCGGGCCATTTCGAGCGCAGCGTTGACCGCGCGCTCCACCAGCACCTTCGTCAGCGCAATCCGATAATCGGCGCTTGCCGAGTGATCCTCCATGGGTGTCACGCTGACGGCGGCATGCTCGGCCAGGCTGGCCGCGATTTCGCCGGCCGGGCGGCCGAGAAAGCTCTTCACGTCGATCGCGACTGGCCGGCTCTCCACCCCCCCGACCCCAAGTGAGAGTTCCTCCAGCCGGTCGGCCCCATCGAGACGAGCGCTGCAGCCCGCCGCCGCGATCGCGAAATCTCCATGGCGCTGCGCGATCTCGGTGAACGCGTGACCGGCATCGGGCGCAGCGCGTGGCCATTCCAGCGCCGTCACGATCTCGTCCGGCCGGCGCTGCGTCGTGAGCGTGCCGAGAAAGAACTCCCGCGCGGGAACGCGCCGTTGCCGCCGGCGCGATTGCAGCACGACGGTCCCGCCGCACACGACGAGAGCGAGTGGTATTTCAGCACTCGGGTCCGCGTGCGCGACCGAACCGCCGAGCGTTCCGCGGTTGCGGGTCTGGAAATGCCCGACCCACGGCAACGCCATGACCAGCAGCGGCGCCGCCCGCGCGATGACGTCCGAACGCAGCGCGTCGCCCTGTACCACTCCGGCGCCGGTCACCACGACGTCGGATCTCGCTGAAATGGCCTTCAGCGCCTGGATGCGTGAGATGTCGATCACGGCGCGCGGGCGAACCATCCTGAGGTTTAGCATCGGCCCGAGCGTCATGCCGCCCGCGAGGACAGCCGCTTCATCGCCCATCTCGGACACAAGAGCGAGCGCTTCCGAAACGGCCTCCGGCCGATAATAGTCGAACGCCACAGGCTTCACGGCCCGCCTCCGTTTCGCCCATGCCGTCGCAATCTCGACCACCAAGTCCGCCAGCCCTCGCCACCCGCGGGTCTTAGCCGGCGCTCCAGAGAGTGAAAGAATTGAGCGATGAGATAACGGGTCACGCTACCGAGCATGCGCTGGCCGACGGCTGCAACCTTACCGCCGACATCGGCTTCGTAGCGATACTGGAGGCGCGTGCGACCGCCGGCCTCCGGTTGCAGGCTCACGAACCCCGATCCCGATCCAAAGCCCAATGCCCCGAAGGCCTTGCCGACCAGGCGCACAGAGCTTTTCTCCTTCTTGTCGCGCATCTCGATTTGCACGTGATAGGTGCCACGAATGCCGGCAACGCCGATCACGACCTGAGCCGAGTAACGATCCGGATCGTCCTGGGTGAGGCCCCGACATCCCGGGATGATGGCAGCAAGCTCGCTCGGATCCAGGAGCCGCCGCCAAACCTCCGCCACGGGGGCGGAGAGAGAGACTTCTCCGCTCCCAGTCAGCGCACCGCCGACGGCCGTCCGCTCCGCTCGGGCCTGCGCTGCCATCGGGCGCGGTGTAACCTCATGGCCGTTTGCAAATGCCCAAACGCGCCGCAGGTTCAACGGCAACGAAATATCGTCGCGTCCGAGCGCATCCGCGACGGCGTTTGTGATCGCAGCGGGCGTGAGCATGGAGCTGCCGTCTCCCATTCCCTTCGCGCCGAGCGCGTTGACGGGAGAGGCCGTTTCGACGTGGCCGATCTCGACGCGTGGAACCTCGACAGCTGTCGGGCAAAGATAATCGGCAAAAGTCCCCGACAGGAAATTGCCCCGCTCGTCATACGCCAACTCTTCGAACAGGGCTGCGCCCAGACCGTGGGCAAAGCCGCCGTGGACTTGTCCTTCGACGATTTTGGGATTGAGCTGGGTTCCGACGTCGTGAACCGACACATATTTGTCGATGCGGATCTCCCCGGTCTTGCGATCGATTTCAACTGCCGCCAGATCGATCACGAAGCCGAATGTGACGGCAGAGGCAATCCGGTCTTCGTCATCGGGAGAGCCCAAGACCGGCGGCGACACGATGGCAGCTTCATGAATTCCCGGAGTGGCATTGTCCGGCAAACCGGCCGGGTCCCAGTGCGCGCGCGCCGCCGCCTTGCGAAACGGCAGTCCCTTGTTGGATTGCCCGCGCACTCGGGCATAGCCTTCGCGCAGCTCGATCTCTTCCGGAGCAGCCTCCAGGGCGTTAGCGGCGAGCAATTTGATTTTCTGCGCGACTTGCTTCGCGCACTTCGCGACGGCATCGACGACGATTGCCGCGAAGCGGTTTGAATAGTTTCCCGACGCAATCGACCAAGCGCTCGTCAGCGTGTCGATCTCCGTCACCACATCAATATCGTTGGGATGCAGTCCAAGCGCGTCGGCTACGATCTGCGCCGCAACCGTCGCATGGCCCTGGCCATTCGGGGTGCTGCACAGGCGCACCGTGACTTGTCCGCTCGGATCGACCGTGACTACGGCGCTGGCGTTGGCGCCCGACTTTCGGTCGGCGCGGCGGCGGTCTTGCGCTGTCTGCGCCAATGAAACATAGGCCATGTTCGAGCCGGACGGCTCCACACCCGCTGCCAGGCCGATGCCGAAAAGCCCTCCCGTGCGGCGGACTTCGTCGCGCCGGCGTTTGAGTTCGTCATAATCCGCGATCCGCAGGAGTTCCGACAGCGCCGCATCGTAGTCGCCGGCATCGAATACGGCGCCTGCCGGTGCTCTGTAAGGGAAGACATCGGCAGGAATGAAATTGCGGCGGCGCAGCTCCGCCGGATCCATTCCGAGCCCGCGTGCCGCGATGTCCATGATACGTTCGAGGGCAAAATAGAATTGCGGCCCGCCATATCCACGATTGAGACCGACGGGCGTGCAGTTCGTGACGACGAGCTCGTTGTCGATGGAAATGTTGGGCACCTTGTAACAGCCGTTCGAAGCGGCGTGCATGCGATAGAGGGAGGCCGGCTCGGGTGGGCGAACGTGAGCGCCCATGTTCGCGGTGTTCTTGAATCGCAATCCTGTGAGCTCGCCGTCCTTCGTGAACGCGGCCGCGACCGTTCCCAAGCGATCGCTCGAGGCGGACGAGGCCGTGAGGTGCTCGGCGCGATCTTCGACCCATTTGACGGGCACGCCCGTCTTGCGACTGACGGCCGCTAGAAGAACGATGTACGAGAGAACGGCCTGCTTGATGCCGAAACTTCCGCCGCTGCTCGGTGGCGTGATGAGGCGAAGCCGGTGGCCGGGCACGCGCAATGCGCCGGCCATGAGCGGCTGGACCACGAACGGCCCCTGGAAGTTCGACCACACCGTGTAACGGTCGGGAGCGCGTTCGAAGTGCGCAATGACGCCGAACGTCTCCATCGGCGTGGAGGCATAGCGCGGATACGAGTACGAGAACTCGAAAACCCGCTCAGCCGCGGCAAAGGCAGCATCCGGGTTGCCGTAAATGAAGTTGCGCCGGCTTATGACGTTCGATCCGGCCATCTCATGGATCACCGGGGCATCGCGCGCAGTGGCGCTGCGCAGGTCCGACACTGCCGGAAGCACGTCGTACTCAACCTCGATCAGATCGCACGCGTCTTCCGCGATGTAACGGGTATCAGCGACCACGACGGCAACGGGCTCGCCGACGTATCGTGTCCGGTCGATGGCGACAGGATAGTAGGCGAGCGGAGCCTTCACGACGCTTGGCACCGGCCCGATCAGATCCGCGACGTCCTTGCCGGTGACGATGCCCCGAACGCCTGGCAGGTCCCGCGCCCGCGCGAAATCGATCCGCCCGATCCGCGCATGCGGATGGGGCGAGCGCAAGATCGCTGCGAAACGGATTCCGGGAATTGGCGAGAGATCGTCGATGAAGCGCGCCTGCCCGGTCAGCAGCGCCTGGTCCTCCTTGCGCGCGAGAGGCGAGCCGACCCATCGCTGCGATACGGTCCCGATTGCTTCCA
>Ga0318546_10000430_pt1 | contig 15571 bp, 7 predicted proteins | sample GRESIP169b2f19_FD_203514 | JGI IMG/M metagenome (GOLD analysis project Ga0318546, IMG submission 203514) | Tropical soil microbial communities from Luquillo Experimental Forest, Puerto Rico - GRE.SIPMG.169b2f19 | ecosystem: Environmental > Terrestrial > Soil > Tropical forest > Bulk soil...
GCACCGTGCCGTGGTCGATCTCCGAGCCGATCACCGAGGCGATGGTCGGCGTGGGCTGCTCGAGGAAGCGCTCCCACATGCCGCGGCCGTGAGTGGCGATGCGGATGATGCGGGCGATGGGCTGGATCGCCATGTCGAACACCGCCACGACCGGCAGGCCGGTGTTGTACGGCAGCCAGGTCGCCCCGCCGTCGCCGGACGTGAAGACGCCCACGTCGGTGCCGACGAACACCTGCGTCGGATTGGCGGGATCGATCGCGAACGCGTTGGCCGGGACGTCCGGCAGGCCGCTGCCCGAGGCCGACCAGGTGGGCGTGCCGGTCAGCAGATTGGTGGTCTTCCACACGTGCTGCCCGGCCGGCACCTGGAAGCCGCCGAAGCAGGCGTAGGCGATGTTGGCATTGGTCGGGTCGATGGCCAGGCGCGCGATGAAGTGCGACGGCATGCCGGCCTGGGTCATGTTGGTCAGCACGCTCGAGCCGGTCACCGTGCCCCAGATGCTGAAGTTGTTGAGCGCCACCAGGCGCACGTTGTCGTTGCCGGGGGCGATGGCCACCGCGCTGATCGGCACGCCCAGCCCGCCCGAGACCGCGATCGGCGCCTGGCTCACCACCGGGTTCGTGAGGCCGCCGTCGTTCGAGCGGTGCAGCCGGTCGGTGGCGTAGTAGATGGTGTTGGGGCTGCCCGGGCCGCGCACCAGCGGGGCATAGAAGTTGGGGTTCTCGGAGGTCGCGATGCCGTTCGCGTTCTGGCCGATCACCGTCCAGTTGCCGTCGAACGCGTTGGGCACCCCTACCACCTTGGCGTAGGCGACCAGGTTGTTCCGCTGGTTGAAGTAGGTGTGGTACATGGTGACGTTGGTGTTGTCGGGGGCGTTCTGGTCGATCACCGCGAAACCGCCGTCGCCGAAGTCGATCCGGTTCCAGGTGGCGGCCGGCTGGTAATTGTTGGTGCCGTTGTCCTGCGTGCCGCCGATCGAGAAGTTGGAGTCGATCGGGTGGACGTCGATGCTCTGGAACTGGGTGGCGCTGAAGCCCGCGGTGTTCCTGCTGGTGAAAGAGGCGCCGGCGTCGCTCGACCGCCAGATGCCGCCGTCGTTCCCCTCGTACACGACGGTGGTATCGGAGGGCGCGAACACGATGGCGTGGGCGTCGGCGTGCATCCCGCCGTCCGCCCCCCCCGCGGGGGTGAAGGTGAGCGCGCCGTCGGTGGACAGGGCGTAGACCCGCGAGCAGGTGCCGTTGCCCGAGCCGCCGATCAGCACCCGGTTGACATTGACCGCGCTCACCGCGATCGGCTGGTCGTAGATGCACTGGCCGCCGCAGAAGCCCCCGCCGCCGGGGAGCTTGCCCGACCAGGTGAGCCCGCCGTCGGTGGACTTGCGGATGCAGCCCGACCCGGTGGTGCAGCCGGTCCCGGCCGCCGACTCGCCGGTGGAGCAGTAGACGGTCAGCGGACCGGCGGCCTGGGTGACCGCGAAGGTGCCGCGGATGCTGACCACGCCGGGGCTGAACTGCTGGGTGAACAGCACCGCCGTGGGCACCGGGTTCAGCACGTTGGTGGAGCGGAACACGCCGCCGGTGGCCGCCGCCGCCGGGAGCAGCCAGCACAGCATGGTGTTGCCGGTGGCGTCGGTGGGATCGAACACGATGTCGTTGACCTGCTGGTTGCCGGACACGTCGGGCGCGATGCTCGAGGCGCTCGACACCGTCAGCTTGGCGAACGACGGGCTGCCGCTGGTGGCGTCGTTGGAGCGGTAGACCCCGCGCAGCGCGGTGACCGGGGGCGAGGGCGCGAACGCCTCGCCGTACAGGCCGCCGATCCCCTGGGTGGTGCCGACGAAGATCGTCGCCGGGTCGTTGGGCTCGACCAGGATCTTGCTGATCGAGCGGCCGGTGAACGTGTGGGCGCCGATGATGTCGGTGGTCGGAATCGGGTTGAACGGCCCGTTCAGGATCGGCGCGGTGTCGGCGTTGTCGATGCGGTAGAGACCGACGCCGAAGTAACAATCACCGGAGAAGTTGGGCTCGCCGGTGCCGACGTATAGGATGGTCGGGTTCGAAGGCGCCAGCGCCAGCGCCCCGATCGCCAGCGAGGCGGCGCCATCGAACAGGGCGGTCCACGTGGCGCCGCCGTCCATCGAGCGGTAGAGCCCGCCCTGCGCGGTTCCGACGTAGACCAGGTTGGGATTGGTGGGGTGCACGGCAATCGCGGTCACGCGGCCGCTCACCGCAGTCGAGAAGCTGGTGGTCTGGCCGTTCGGGATCGGATACGGGCCGATCGCCGTCCACGCCGCGCTGGTGGTGAAGGGCGCCATCCCGCGCATCGCGCGCTGGAGTTGGGAGACCGCCTGGACGCGCAGCTGGCCGGTCGGATCGTCGGCGAAGCCGCGCAGCATGGCGATGTATTGCGAGCGCGCCTGGAGATAGGCGTCTTTGTCGATGTGGCCGATGAGGCCGGCCGGACCGCCGGGAAGGTCCGGATCTTCTTCCTGCTGCGCGCGCGCGAGGCCCGGTGCGACGATCAGCGCGATGGCGATGGCAGCGAGGAGCGCGAAATGACGGAGCGTGGAGAGTCGCATCGGTGGCATTCCCTCCGGGAGGATGGTGGCCGTCCAGCGGTCGAGGTGAAGAATTGTACAGGAGCCGAACGGCCGCCCCAACGCGCTTCTTTGGGTAAGGCGCTGCTAAACACGAGCCGCCACCGTAGGACTTCCGCTCTAGAGTCGCCGCCCGTCGCCCAGCGCGGCGTGCCCGGATCCCAGCCGTGACCCACGAGACGCCGCCGCACGGCTGGCGCACCTTCCTGATCGTCTGGGCGAGCCAGTCGGTGTCGCTGATCGGCACCGCGCTCACCTTCTTCGCGGTCAACATCTGGCTCACCCAGGTGCTCTACCCGCTGCCGTCGCAGAAGCCGCAGCTCGCCTTCGCGCTGGCCGCGAACGGGCTCGCCTTCGCGCTGCCCTCGGTGGCCGGGGCCCCGCTCGCCGGGGTGTGGGCCGACCGCCACGACCGCCGCCGCACCATGCTGGCGATGAACCTGCTCAACGCGGCGCTGACCGCGGGCATGATCGCGCTGATGATCGCCCACCGGCTCCCGCTCTGGGGGCTCCTCGCCTTCATGACGCTCTACTGCCTCGCGGGCGCCTATCACACCGCCTCGTTCGACTCGTCGGTCGCGATGCTGGTGCCGGCGCCGCTGCTGGCGCGCGCGAACGGGATGGTGCAGACCATGTTCGCGCTCTCGGGGGTGTTCTCGCCCGCGCTCGCCGCGCTCCTCATCTCGCTGCCCGCGCTCGCCCGCCAGGGCCGGCTGCCGCTCGCCGGCGGCTGGCTGGCCCGCCTCGGCGACGGCACGCCGCTGGCGCTCGCGGTCGACGGGCTCTCGTTCCTGGGCGCGGCGGTGGTGCTGCTGTTCCTCGACATTCCCTCGCCGCGACGCGGCGAGCTCGCGGCGGGCGCACGGCGTCCCACCGCGTGGGCCGACCTGCGCCAGGGTGCGCTCTACGTCGTCCACCGCCGACCGCTGCTGTGGCTGCTCGCGACCTTCGCGGGCGCCAACTTCATCGCCGCCCCGCTCCAGGTGCTTCAGCCGCTGCTGGTCAAGTTCAACCTGATGCGCGACGCGACCACGCGCGGGTTCGTGTTCGAGACCGCGCTCGCTCTGCTGGCCAGCGCGGTGAGCGTGGGCGGCGTGACGGGCGGGATCGGGATCAGCGCGTGGGGCGGCCTCAGGCAGCGGCGGGTGCGCGGGGTGGTGGTGCCACTCCTGATCGCCGGGGCGGCGACGGTGGTCTACGGCCTGTCGCCGTGGCTCTACCTGACCGCGGCCTGCGCGTTCATCACCGGCGTCACCATCCCGATCACCAACGCGCACTCCCAGGCGATCTGGCAGGGCCAGGTGCCCCGCGAGATGCAGGGTCGCGTGTTCGCGGTACGGCGGCTGGTGGCGCAGTTCACGCTTCCGCTCGGCACCGCGCTGGCCGGGGCGCTGGGGAGCGCGATCAATCCCGGGGTGGCGATCGCCGGCCTCGGCGCCGCGCTGCTCGTGTTCAACGTGTTCCAGCTCCTCAATCCGGCGCTCCAGCGCGTCGAGGACAAAGCCTGGCTGGACGCAGAAGCGGCGCGGGTGAGCGGCGTCGCCGGGGGAGCGGCGTCGGAGTAGCGGCCGCGATCGCCGCGGATCGGGCGAGGCTCAGTGCGCCTCGGTGCGCCCGGTGCGGGCCCAGGCGGTGGTCTCCCAGTTCGCGCGCGCCTTCTCGGGCGGGAGCCAGGGCGGCAGCGGCATCAGCAGGTGCTCGGAGAGAGCGCGCGCGTAGGGCTCGTACATGGCGCGTCGCGCGGCGATCTCGTGGTCGACGACGTTGCCCTCGTGGAGCCGGATGCCCGCCTGGTGCAGCAACACCCGCAGCCGGGCGAGATCCTCGGCCGGCAGACGGCTGGCCCCGTCGTCGAGCGGCCGCGAGCGCAGCACCTGGCACAGATCGACCACCGCGTGGCGGGCGATCGCAAACGTGAGCCGTGCCTGGAGCGGTGGCACGCCGTCGATTCCGGCGATCACCAGCGTGCAGGTGTCGAGCACGGTGGTGAAAGCCGCGAGCCACGACTGGTTGTCGTGCTGGGAGCGGAAGTAGGCCAGGATCGAGTAGGAGAGATGGCTCTCGAGCAGCTCGGCCGAGGTCTGCTCCCAGTCCCTGAGCAGTCCCACCACCGCGGCCAACTCGCCGCCGTCGGCGGCGCGGCGCAGCAGCACCGCGGGGTTGGGCGGCGAGCCCGCCCACTCGTCGAGCATCACGATGCGTGCCTCGCGCCGCGAGAACGCCTGATAGAGCACCGGCAGGTAGGCGATCACCATGGCGAGGAAGCCGAAGCCCGTGCCGGCCTCGACCACCGTGAGGACGCGCGACATGCGCGAGGCCGGCGCCACGTCGCCGAGCCCGAGGGTGAAGAACGTGGTGCCGCTCATGTAGAGATCGGTCGCGAAGCCGGCCGGGCGGCCGAGCTGTGCGAGGTGGGAGCCGATCGCCCAGTGGAGCAGCCCGAAGCCGACGATCAGCCCCAGCGCCCACACCCCGAACAGGGTGAGCATGGTGAGCATCGCAAACGGGCTGAGCAGGTTCTCGCGCCGGCGCCGGGTCTGGATGCGCAGCGCCGCCCCGCGCCACAGGCCCCACAGCGTCGCCCCGACCAGCCGGGCGGGGCGCAGGGTGCCGGTGATCCGGCGCGGCAGGAGGACGGTCTCGACCGCGTCCCACAGGATGCCGGGGATCAGGATCAGCGCGGCGATCGCGGCCAGGAGGCTCACGCGCGCGCTCCGGCTGCGGGGGGCCGTGCGACGACGGCGGCCCCGCGGCGACCGCTCAGGACTCGGGGCTCGTGCGCGGCACCGGCCACGGGATCTTCTTCAACCGGTCGTGGTAGATCTCGATCTTGGCCGCGGTGCGCAGCGAGTCGGTGAACGTGCTGAGGCGCTTGTCACGCTTGAGCTCCAGCGCCTCCTGCGCCAGCGCGTGCTGGAGCTCGGGCGAGAGCTTGTCGTAGGGCTGGGTGCTCTGGTCCTTCTTGACCAGCTCGAGGAACATCCAGCCGTCCTTGGGCGTCCGCATCGGCCCGCGCACGTCGCCGGGGTTCAAGGTGGTGAACGCGGTCTGCAGCCCCGACCACATCTCGTCCTTGGTCGGGTACTTGATGTCGTGCTCGACCACCTTGCTGGTCGCCTTGAGCGGGGCGGGCAGCATCGCGGCGAGCGCCGCGAGCGTGGTGGTGGTGCCGTGGCCGGCGTGCTCGGCCAGCGCCACCGCGGCCGCCGAGTCGGGCACCGCGAGGGTGCGCACCTTGACCGCGTTGACCTGAACGAAGGCCTGCGCGCGGCGCTGGTAGGCGGCCTGCACCTCCTCGGGGCTCGCCTCGTTGATCTTGCCCGAGACCTCGGCGGTGTAGATGCGGTCGAGGTACACGTTGTTCATGCGCTCGTCGACCCGGCGCCTGACCGATGGATCCTCGTCGAGGTGGCGGCGCAGTGCCTCGATCTGCGAGGCGCGGCGCACGACCTGGAGCTCGATCCAGTGCTCGACCAGCGGCAGGTTGGTGAGGTTGGGCCGCTGCTGGCTGGCGTCCTGCATGTCGAGCAGCGCGTCGGCCATGCGGTACACGCCGGGCTGCGGACCCTTCGAGTCGTAGCGCGCCAGGGCGTGGCTCAGGCTGGTGGTGTCGGCATGGGGGTTGTTGAAGCGCATGAACAGGGTCTGTCCGGCGCCCGGCTCGAGCTGGATGCGGTACTGGTCCTTGATCTGGGTGAACGCCGCCTGCTGGAGATCGCGCAGCTTGCGCTGGCGGATCATGTTCTTGAGCGTCGCTTTCTGGGCGTCGAGCGGCTCCTGCTTGCGCGGCCGCCGCTCCAGGATCCGGGTCAGCGCCCAGCCCTGGCCCTTGATCTCCAGCGGGCCCAGGACCTGGTTGGTTGCGCCGTCGAACAGTGCCTGGTCGAGCGGCTCGAGCAGCGCCCCGGGCGGCAGGAAGCCGAGGTCGCCGCCGGGCGGCAGCATGCCGGGCGGGTTGTACTTGTTGGCGACGGTGGCGAAGTCCGCGCCCTTGTCGAGCTCCACCTTCGCCGCCTCGGCCTGCGACTTCTCGAGCACGAAGAGCAGCAGCATGTGCGCCTCGACCTCACGGCGCTTGTAGAACGCCTCGATCTCGGCGTCGCTCACCGGCACGTCCTTCGGCACCATGACCTCGACCAGCCGGTCGACCGCGAGCCGCTTCGACTCCTGCTCGCGCATGCGCTTGAGGCTCGAGTCGGCGAGCAGGTTGCGGCGTCTGGCCTCCTGGACCAGCAGGTTGCGGCGCACCAGATCCTCGAGCAGCGCGCTCTTCGCCGAGTCGGGCGCGCCCTGGTACTGGGCCTCGTTGCCGCGCGCGGCGTCCAGGAACTGGTCGACGGAGATGGTCTCGGCGCCCACCCGGGCGACCGGGACCGGGCGCGGCGCGCAGCCCGCCAGCAGGGCGAGCAGGACGAAAAGCAGCGCGGGACGGCGCCGGAACGAACGGTAGAGAGGCATGAGAGAAGTCTCCTTGGGGTCGGAATGAGCGCCAGACCCTAGTGCATGCGCGGCGGCCACCGCAAACGCGCGCGAGCGGCGCGCTTCAGTAGCCGGGCCCGCTCGCGGCCGTCACCTTGCCGCGATGGAGGCGCAGCAGCAGCACCAGCCACGCGATCGCGATCGGGAAGCCGAGACTCCACCAGCCCAGCGCGGCGCGCAGGCCGGCCTCGTCGTTGGCGGCGGCATAGGCGGTGATCGAGAGCGCGGGATCGGGCACCGCGCGCAGCATGACCGGGAACACCGAGGCCGCGGTGGCGCCCAGCAGTCCGGCGATCAGGGCGCACGAGCCCGCGAACGGGAGCGCCGGATGGCGGTTCGCCCCGGCGAACACCGCGGTCAATCCCGCCACGGCGATCGCGATCGCGAGCCACGCCAGCGGCCGGGTGGCGAAGGCCCGGAACAGGGGCGGGTCGACTGCGACGGTGGCCGCGGTGACCAGCGGCCAGGCCACCGCGATGATCACTCGCAGCCGTGCCGCGAGCGCGCGGCTGCGCGCCTCGACCGCCCCCGCGGTGCGCCACGCCAGCCAGGTCGCGCCGTGGAGCATCAGCGTGCCGAGCGCGAACATGCCCACCAGCACGGTGTAGACGTCGAGGATTCCGACCGGCGGGCGGACACCGAAGTGAGTGAAGAGCGCGAGCCCGAACCAGCCGTTGGCGTCGATCGGGAGCCCGCGCAGCAGGTTCCCGAGTGCCGCGCCGAAGAACACCGCGAGCAGCACGCTGGCGAGTGCCAGCGTCGCATCCCAGAACGCGCGCCACAGCGGATCGGCGAGATGGCCGCGGAACTCGATCGCGATGCCGCGCAGGATCAGGCACCACAGCACCAGGAAGATGGCGAAGTAGAAGCCCGATAGCCCGGCCGCCAGCACGTGCGGGAAGGCCACGAACAGCGCACCCCCGGTCGCCAGCAGCCACACCTCGTTGCCGTCCCAGAACGGGCCGATCGCCGCCAGGACCTGCCGGCGCTCGGCGTCGTCGCGTGCCACCAGCAGGTGGAGCGCTCCGGCGCCCAGGTCGAAGCCGTCCAGCACCACGTAGAGCGTGAGCATGACCGAGACGATCGCGAACCACAGCTCAACCATGGGCGGACTCCGGCCCGCGCATGACCTCGCGAGCGATCAGGAACAGGAACAGCACCCCGAGCACCAGGTAGAGCCCGCAGAAGCCGATGAGCGTGAACAGGGCGGTGCCGGAATGAACCGTGGGGCTCGCCCCCGCGGCGGTGCGCAGGATGCCGTACACCAGCCACGGCTGGCGGCCCAGCTCCGCGGTCATCCAGCCCGCCGTGGTCGCGATGTAGGGGAACGGAAACGCCAGCATCAGCGCCCACAGCACCGCGCGGCTGCGCCCCAGCCGCCCGCTCCAGCCGAGCGGCGCCGCCACCGCCATCAGGAGCAGCATCAGCGTGCCGAGCCCGGCCATGACATGAAACGCGTAATAGAGAAGCTCCAAATTATCCGGCCATTCGCGGGTCGGAAACGCGAGCAGCCCCGGCACGTTGCTGTGGAAGGTGCCGAACGCGAGCACGCTCAGCATGCCGGGCACGCGGATCGGATTGTCGAGGCGGCGCTCCGCGACGTTGGGCTGGCCGATGAGCGTGATCCCGGCGTAGGGACCACTGGTGAAGCGTCCCTCCATCGCCGCGAGCCCGACCGGCTGATGCGCCGCCACCATCCGGGCCTGACGGTCGCCGGTGGGAAAGGCCACGAGCAGCGAGCTGATCAGGCCGGCCGTAGTGCCGAGGCGCAGGAAGTGCGCGGCCATCTCGCCGTGTCGCCCGCGCAGCGTGTACCACGCGCCCACCGCGGCCACCACGAAGCTCGCGGTCACCACCGCGGCGGTCATGGTGTGGGCATACTCGGCCAGCGCCCAGGGGTTGAGCACGAAGGCCCTGAAGCTCGCGAGCCGCAACGTGCCATCGGGGTCCACGGTGTGCCCGGCCGGGCTCTGCATGAAGGCGTTGGTGGCGACGATGAAGTAACCGGACAGCCAGCTGCCCAGGAACAACGCCCAGGCCGCCAGGTCGTGGGCGAGGGTGCCGAGGCGGCGCTCGCCCCACACCAGCAGCGCCAGAAAGCTCGACTCGAGGAAGAACGCGAACAGCCCCTCCATGCCGAGGGTATGCCCGATCACCGGCCCGGCGGCGCGCGAGAACGCCGCCCAGTTGGTGCCGAACTGGAACTCCATCGGGATGCCGGTGACCACGCCGACCGCGAAGTTGATGCCGAAGACGCGGATCCAGAAGCGCGCCGCGACGTCCCAGCTCGCGTCGCGCCCGGCGCGCGCGCTGGTCTTCATCGCCACGATGAGGAGCGCGAGCCCCATCGTGAGCTGCGGGAACAGATAGTGGTAGACGACGGTGAACGCGAACTGGAGTCGGTGCCAGAACAGCGCGCCGTCGGGCATGGCGCCGCAGTCTACTCCCGACCGGGGTCAGGGGAGAATCTCGAGGCCGTCGGCCGGCGGATCCCGCGCCGTTGGACACCCCGGGGCGCGTTGATGCGCCAACTCGCCTCGGGACAAGTTGTGCCACACGGTCCAGGCTAGCGAGTTTTCGAGGCCGCGGCCTCCACGCCTCCCGCCCCCCTCAGCGCCCCCAGCGCCTGGAGCGTCTCGCGGGTGCGGTGGAGCAGTGCGATGCCGGTGCCGCGCACGCGCAGGCCGAACTCGTGGCCGGTGAAGAACTCGACCTGGAACGGGAGCGACCCCACCACGGTGCGGATCTCATCGGGCTTGAGCGGCCGTCGCAGCGCCAGCTCCGCGACCTCCTGGAACACGCGCAGCGACTCGACCGCGGGCCCGGCGCCCAGCAGACGCAGGCGGCGCAGCTCGAACAGCGCGACCGCGGGAGGCGGGAGCTGGCCGAAACGATCGAGCATCTCGAGCGTCAGGTCGTCCAACTCGTCGAGCGAGCGGGTCTCGGCGAGGCGCCGGTACAGGCTCAGCTTGTCGTGCTCGTCGGGCACGTATTCGTCGGGGAGATACGCGCTCCAGTCGGTCAGCAGCCGTGGCTCGGCGAGGTGCTCGGGCTGCTCACCCTTGATCCCGGCCACCGCCTCTTCGAGCAATTTCACGTAGAGATCAAAGCCCAACCCGACGATGAACCCGTGCTGCTCGGGGCCCAGCAGGTTCCCGGCCCCGCGGATCTCGAGGTCCTTCAAGGCGATCTTGAAGCCGGCGCCGAGGTCGTCGAACTCCTCGATCACGCGCAGGCGCTTCTCGGCCTCCTCGGTGAGCACGCGCCGCGACGGCACGAGCAGGTAGGCGTAGGCGCGGTGCGAGGAGCGACCCACGCGGCCGCGCAGCTGGTAGAGCTGGGCCAGACCCAGGGTGTCGGCGCGGTCGACGATCAGCGTGTTGACGCTCGGGATGTCGAGGCCCGACTCGATGATCATGGTCGAGACCAGCACGTCGTGCCGCTTGTCGATGAACTCGAGCATCACGCGCTCCAGCTCGCGCTCCGCCATCTGGCCGTGGGCGACCGCGATCCGCACCTGGGGCACCAGCTTCTGCAGCCGCAGCGCCGCGTTATGGATGGTCTCGACCCGGTTGTGCACGAAGAACACCTGCCCGCCGCGATCCACCTCGCGCAGGATGGCGTCCGTCGTCACCTCGTCGTCGACCTCGAGGATCTCGGTGTGGACCGGCAGGCGGTCGCGCGGCGGGGTCTCGATCACCGACATGTCGCGCGCCCCGGCGAGGCTCAGGTTCAGGGTGCGCGGGATCGGGGTCGCGGTCATCGCCAGCACGTCGACCAGCCGCGTGATCTGGCGCAATTTTTCCTTCTGGGCCACGCCAAAGCGGTGCTCTTCATCGATCACCACGAGCCCGAGCGCGTGATATTTCACGTCTTTCGACAACAGACGATGCGTGCCAATCACGATATCGACCCTGCCGGCCGCAAGCGACGCCACCGTCGCCTTCTGCTCGCGCGTGGTCCGGAAGCGCGACAGCACTTCGATCCTGACCGGATAGTCGGCGAGCCTCTCTCGGAACGTGAGCAGGTGCTGCTGGGCGAGAATCGTGGTCGGCACCAGCACCGCGACCTGCCGGCCGTCCTGCACCACCTTGAACGCGGCGCGGATCGCGACCTCGGTCTTGCCGTAGCCGACGTCGCCGCAGATCAGCCGGTCCATCGGCCGCGGCGCCTCGAGATCGTCGCGTGTCTCCTCGATCGCCTTGAGCTGATCGGGCGTCTCGTCATAGGGGAACGAGGCCTCGAGCTCGCGCTGCCATACCGTGTCGGCCTTGTAGGCGTGGCCGGGGAGCGCCTTGCGCGCCGCGTAGGCGCGGATCAGGCCCTCGGCCATGTCCTGGATCGCCTTCTGCGCCCGCGCCTTGGTCTTCGCCCACGTGCCGGAGCCGAGGCGGTAGAGGGCCGGTCGCGCCCCCTCGCCGGCGGCGTAGCGCGACACCAGCGCCAGCTGCTGGACCGGCACGAACAGCCGGTCCTTCTCGGCGTAGGCGATCTCGACGCAGTCGGTCTCCTGACCGCCGAGCGTCAGTCGCTTCATGCCGCGATAGATGCCGACGCCATGGTCCTCGTGGACCACGAAGTCGCCGACCTTGAGCGCCGAGAGCTCGGCCAGCGACAGCCCGCCGGTACGCTTGAGCCGCCGCCGGCGCCGCCGGTAGCGCGCGAAGATCTCGTGATCGGTGAGAATGGCGAGCCCCGCGCCCCGCAAGGTGAAGCCTGCAGAAACCAGTCCCACCCCGAGCGTGGCGCCCGTCTCACCCAGCAACTCCCAGAGCCGGTCGCGCTGTCCGGCGTTGTCGCACAGGATCACGGCGTGAATGCCGCCGGCGCCCAGCGCGGCGAGGTGGTTCTTCAGGCGCTCGATCGAGCGCTGCATCGGCTCCGCCGGCGCGCAGTCGACGATCAGCCCCGCCGGCTGGGCCGCGCCGTCGCCCGCGGCGGTGACCGCGCTCATCCAGTCGGCGCCCGCGTAGGCCGCCACCCGCTCGGCCAGCGCCGCGGCGGGCAGGAACAGGCGCTGGGGCGGTGAGATCAGCGGATAGTGCGCCCGCGCCTCTTCGAACCCGCGCGCCACCAGCTCCTCGAGCTCGGCGGCGCGCTCGCGCAGCAGCGCCGGATCGTCGAGCACCACCAGCGTGTCCTGCGGCAGGTAGTCGAACAGCGTGCCCAGATCGGTGTCGTAGTGGCCGGCGAAGCGCTCCATGCCGTCGTGAAACAGATGCTGCCCGGTTGCCTTCTCGTCGCCCGCCTCGCGCAGCCGCGCCGCCACCGCCTCGGCCTCCTCGGGGGCGATCACCACCTCGAAGCGCGGCAGCACGGTGGCGGCCGGGAGCTGCTCGAGCGAGCGCTGCGTCCCGGCATCGAAGCGCCGCATCGACACCAGCGTGTCGCCGTCGAACTCGAGTCGCAGCGGATCGGCGAGCCCCGCGGCGTAGATGTCGAGGATGCCGCCGCGACGGGCGAAGTGGCCCACCGCCTCGACCTCGGGCAGCCGCTCGTAGCCCAGGAACACCAGGCGCTCGATGAGCTTCAGCGGATCGTAATCGGCGCCGACGCCGAGCCTGAGAATCGCGCGCTCGAGGCGCGCCGGCCGCGGCACGCGCTGGAGCAGGCCGCGCGCGGTCGCCAGCACCACCCCGGTGCCGCCGGCCGCGAGCCGTCCCAGCGTCTCGAGCCGCTGGGCGGTGACCCCCGGATGGGGCGAGGACGGGTCGTAGGGCAGCGCGTCGGGCTCGGGGAAGGCCAGGGTCTCCCCGGGCCCGCGGAAGTACTCGAGGTCGTCGCGCGCCTCGTCGAAGGCCTCGCCATGCGGCACGACGTAGAGCAATGTGCGCGCGGTCTCGCGCTGGAGCCACGAGGCCAGGAAGCCGCCCGCCGAGCCGGTGAGCCCGCGCACCGCGACGCGCGGCGCGGCGCCGGGCGCGCCGTTGCGAAGCGCGGCCAGCAGCGCCGGCGCTTCGGGCAGCCGCGCGGCGTAGCGCGCCAGCGACTCGGCGAGATCGTCCTTGAGATAGGTCTCGGGCACCGGGGGCAGGTCGGCGACCGGCGGCGTGCGAGTCGGGCTCATCGAGGGTGCGTCTGACTCCAAAACGCCAAAAGCCGCCGGGGCGGATCCCGCGGCGGTGTGTGTCGTCTCGTGTACCGGGCTCAGGCTATCAGAGCCGCGGCGCGAGGCTCAAGAGGTGGGGACGGGGCGCGCACCCGCACCGCGGGTCCAACCGCCCCCGCTGGCATCGAGCTCACCACCAGGACCACACCTCGACGCGGAAGAGCCGGCGCAACGGCCGCGTGAGCACGTCCAGCGCCGAGCGTGTGCCGCAGTTGATCCGCGCATAGCCGGTCATCGAGGGCTTGACCACGCCGGAGGCGTTCGGGAGCTCGACCGTGACACGGACGACGCGGCCATCCTGGCCCGGCCTGGCCATCGCGATCGGGGCGATCGCGATCACGCGTCCTTCGAAGGCGTGCTCGGGGTAGGCGCGCAGCCGGACGCCGCTCCGTTGCCCCACACGCACATCGCCGATGTCCTGCTCCGGAACCGAGATCTCGGCGGTCACGGTCCTGACTTCTGCGAGCTGCGCGATGAGGTCGCCAGGCTTGACCTGCTCGCCGACACGCTCGCGGAGCTTGGGCGTCACGACGATGCCGCCGTGCGGGGCGGTGACCCAGGAGCGCGCCAGCTGTGACTCGAGGTGCTGCTGCTCGGCCACCGAGTTTGCGAGCTGCTGGCGCATCGCCGTCACTTCCTCCGGGCGGCTCCCCGCCTCCAGCATCTCCGCGCGCGCCTTTTCCTCCTCGAGCTCGTTCGCCAGCGCGCCGACGGTCTGCTGGGCCGCCTCCTCATCCTTGCGTGCGACCGCCTGTGTCTCCGCCAGCTGGTGAATTCGCTCGTACTCCGCGCGCGCGTAGCGCAGACGTTCCTCGGTTCCGGCCACCGCCAGCCGCGCTACCGCCAGCTCCTCCGCACGCGGCCCGACCTCGAGCAGCCGCAGCTTGGCCTGCTTCTCGGCGACCTCGGCCTTGACCATCTGCAGGCGCGCGCGGTCCTCGCGATCCGCGAGCCGGGCCAACGTGTCGCCGGCGGCGACGCGGGCGCCCTCGTCGACAAATACCGCGTCGATGATCCCCTGGATCTGCGCGCGCACTTCGGTGTTCCGCGCCGGGGCGACCTCGACCGCGCCGCCCACCCGGAGCACGAGGGGCAGGAAATGGAGCAGCAGGCCCCCGCCGGCCAGGAGCGCGATGACCCGCAGGCGGTGGCTTCTGAAGGACAGCGACTGGGGCCAGCGCATGAGCGGTTTGCCGTTCGCGTTGCGCACCACGCCGACCAGGAGTCCCGACCAGAGCATCGCCCCCCATCCGTTCCAGTGCATGGTGAAGTAGCCGCCGAGCCGGATCAGAACCCGGGTCATGACCCAGTACGTGAAGGTCGCGGCCAGCAGTCCATACGCGAGGAATACGCGACGCTCGCGCGCGCTGGTGGCCGGCACGGCCGAGGCCGCGCCCGTCAGCCGCTTCAGGTGCGTCCCGACGTACGAGAACGCGCGACGCCTGAGGTTCGGCACACCGAGCCAATCGCTCAGCAGGTAATACCCGTCCAGCTTGATCAGGGGATTGAAGTTGAGGAACACCTTCACGCCCGAGGTCGCCACCACGACCAGCGCCACGTTGCTCACCCAGGTGCCGGACTCGGTCAGGCGCCACACCAGTGTGGCGAGTGCCCACAGGAAGAACTCGAAGAAGGTGCCGGCGAACGTGACCCAGAGGCGCTGGGACTTGACCGGGAACAGCCAGGCGTCGCTGATGTTGCAGTAGAACGCCGGCTGCATGTAGATCAGCAGGAAGCCCATGTCGTGCACGTGTCCGCCGAAGCGCTTGCAGGTCAGTCCGTGCGCGAACTCGTGCAGCACGGTCACCATGATCACGGTGACCCACGCAAGCGCCAGGCCCTGCAGGCCCCAGAGGCGCGACATGTCCGCCCGGATCCCGGCTCCACGAGCGATCACCGTGGCAAACGCCCAGAGGATGAGCGCCGTCGCCCCGACCATGAATTGCGGCGTGAAGCAGAACCCCACCTTGCCGATCAGGCGGTCCAGGAGCCGGTCAGGGTCGAAGGCCTTGAAACGGAGCGATAGAAGGTTGCCCTGAACGCCGGGGCGGCGGGAACCCCGACCGGGAGCAGCGCCGGATCCCGCCAGCAGGCCGCCGCGACGCAGCTGCTCGATGAATGCGGCGACGACCTCCGGGGCCGGCGCCATGTCCAGCTCGGAGGCGAGCCCGGCGGCGACGGACTCTGGAGGCGTGGCGCCGTCCAGCCGGCGAGCGACCGAGTACTCCGCCTCACCGAGCCGGAAGAAACGACGGCTCCGCGGATCCTTGAGGACGTAGCACGTCCCCTCGCGCGAGTCCTGACGACTGACGACGAGATCCGGGCGCAGCTTCGGGCACGTGCCCGTCAACCCGATTCACCTCCCTGCTAAGAATATAAGTGAG
>Ga0318546_10000457_pt1 | contig 15182 bp, 13 predicted proteins | sample GRESIP169b2f19_FD_203514 | JGI IMG/M metagenome (GOLD analysis project Ga0318546, IMG submission 203514) | Tropical soil microbial communities from Luquillo Experimental Forest, Puerto Rico - GRE.SIPMG.169b2f19 | ecosystem: Environmental > Terrestrial > Soil > Tropical forest > Bulk soil...
CCATTACGGAAGATTAGGCGCGGGAGCCGCCGCCTGCAAAATCGCCGGCCGCGCGCGTGCGGATGAGTATAGAATTCCGCGCGGGCCATGCCCTGCGCCGCCTCACCCGCCGGAGGACCGCGATGCCAACCCCTGCGCCCACCCTCGACGCGCTCGCGCTTCGCACCCGCGTCGCGCTCGCCTGCCTCGTCATCACCGCCCTCGTCGCCGCCGCGCCCCGGATGTCCCACGCCGGCCAGCTCAGCGCGAATGCGAGCTGCGCGGACGGCAGCCACATCTCCTTCACCTGGACGTTCTTCGAGGACCCGTCCCACCCGACCGGGCATCCGGAGTGGGTCGGCTACGACGTGCTGCGGCGTGATCAGGCGACCTGCGGCGCCCTCGTGCGGGTGAACGCCGTGCCCTACGCGCGCAGCGGAGCGACCGAGACCTTCACCTATGCGGAGACACCGCCTGCGCCGACCACCACCTATCAGTACGAGGTGATCCTGGTCGACGCCAGCCGCCAGCAGCTGTTCCTCGACCCGGCGAGCTGCGACTGCAGCGCCCACGACGGCTGGGCGAGCTGTCCCGAGTTCTCCGGGCCCGTCACACAGGGGACGCTGCTGGATCTGGGATGGGCGTTGCAGGTGCAGCCCTGCGCCGACGGCTGCGGCCCGAGCGTCTACATCACCGGGCCCCAGTCGCTGCCGCTCGAGCGCTTCGCGGGGACCCCGCAGGTGGTGCGCTTCTTCGGGCAGACCGCGTGCGGCTCGATCGAGGGCTGCGCGCTGACCCTCGACCACTACGAGCTCGCGGCCTGCGGTCCCACGCCGGTCGCGCGCCACACCTGGGGTCAGGTCAAGGCGATCTACCGTTAGAACGGTTCAGACCAGCCGCCGGGTCGTGAGCCGGATCTGGAGCCGCGTGTCGCCGCGCTTCACGTCGAGCCGGTACGCGGCACCCGGCTTCCTGAACATGCCGCGCACCTCGTCGAGCTTGAAGCCGCCGGCCGGCCGGCCGTCGATCGCGACGATCTCGTCGCCGCGCTCGAGCCCCGCCTCGCGCGCCGGGGTGTGATCGGCGACCGACTTGATCGTCACCCGCGAGAAGTCATCGCCCTCGCCGACCAGGAACATCCCGCTCATGTCGTAGTCGAACGCGACCTCGGGGCCGGCCGCGGGCTCGAGGATCAGCCGCTGGTGCGGGTAGTCGAAGGTGACGCGGTAGTGGCGCAGCAGCTCGCCGCCCACGATGCCGTCGGGATCGCGGTCCGCGAACACGCCCGCCGTGTCGCGCGAGCACATTCCCGACCCCTGCGGGCCGAGCAGGTGGTGCGCGAGCGAGAACGGGTGGAAGAGCACCAGCGTGGTGCGTACGCCGGTGTCGATGATGAAGCGGCACGGGATCGGTGTCTGCCCGGCCGGCGTGATCGAGCCGCGCGCCACCACCAGACCGTATTCGAGCCGGATCGGAATCGTCACGCCTCCGGCCGGCACCTGGAACGATGCCGGCTCGAAGACCCGTAACGTCTGGCGCGCGTAGTCGATGGTGACGACATGGCCGCGCATGAAATCCTCACCCAGCAGGCCCTCGACGCGGCGCCCTTCGTAGGGCGACACGTGGTCGAGCGGAAAGACCCGCAGCGCCGGGACGCTCATCGTGTCGCTCGCCAGCGACAGGGTGACATCGGGAGTGGTCGCGACCCCCACAGAGACACCGGCACCGGCTCCCAGGTGCGTGCTGACCGGCTCGCTCAACTCGAGCTTGAGCTCGTCCGCGCAGCGCCGCGCGATCACCGAGCCGCCGGAGCAGCCGGTGTCGAGGATGAACCACCGCGGCGTCGAGCCGTTGATCGTGACCTGAACGAACGGCTTGTTGCTGGTGATCTCGAACGGCACCTCGAGCGGCGCGGTGGTGGCGATCGACGGCGCCGTGGCGATCAGTCCGGCAATGGAAAGCGAGACCGTACCGGTCATGGGGTGGGCCCTCCCGCGCGCCATGGTGCGCTCCGGACAGCGTCGCACAACCCGGCGGCGACCGGCGCGGGCCGCCCGGCGACGAGCGCGCTTGAGGGTCGAGGGCTGTAACTCATGTCCCCGGTCTGATTTGTTACCAGTGTGCCCGGTCTGAACCAAATTCTTCTTGACGGCCATGTGGGGGCAAGGGATCGGCACCTCGCGTCCCTCGACTGGGCCGGCTCCAGGCGCGCCGGCAGCGCCCCTCACTGCTTCTATTTCGTCGTTCACGCGAGCGATCTCGTAACGAGACGTCTTGTCTCGCCCACGAGGCTGTACGAGCGTCGGAATTGCTCGTGATATGAATGCGAATGCCCCCGGCGTCCCGCCCCCGCGGAGTCACGCCTGTGAGCACCTATTCATTGAGCCACGTTCCCGACGCCGCCCTGGCGCGCGATCTCGCTGCGGCCGCGGCACGCGATCGCGCCGCCACCGCAAACCTTCTCGCGCATATCGCCGAGTTCGACGCGAGGAAGCTCTACGTGCCGGCGGCGCATCCGTCGATGTACTCGTATTGTGTCCACGAGCTGAGGCTCTCCGAGGAAGCCGCCTTCAAGCGCATTCACGCAGCCCGGGCGGCACGGCGGTTCCCCGCCCTGTTCGCGGCCGTGGCGGATGGCCGCCTGCACCTGAGCGCGGTCGTAATGCTGGCTCCGCACCTGACGCCCGAGAGCGCTGAGGAGCTGCTGGCCGCCGCCACTCACAAGAGCAAGTCCGAGATCGAGCAGCTTCTGGCCGCGCGGTTCCCGCAGCCCGACCTGCCGGAGCACATGGGGGCGATCGCCGCCTCGCAGCCGGCCCTAGCGATGGTGGAGCAACACGCCCCGGGGCGTGTTGGGCAATCGGTGCCCGAATGCGCCGAAGACCGTGCACCGCAGAGACTTGCGCCGCTTTCTCCGCAGCGCTACGCCTTGCAGGTCACGGTCGGCCAGGAGACCCATGACAAGCTGCGCTACGCCCAGGCGCTGCTCGGGCACCAGCTCCCTTCGGGCGACCTCGCTCGCGTTCTCGACAAGGCCCTCGATGTCCTGATTCGCCAACTCGAGAAGCGCAAGTTCGGGGCGACCGAGCGGCCCCGCCGCGGCCGCCGACGCCCATCACCGAACCCGCGGCACATCCCGGCCGCCGTGAGATCCGCGGTCTGGGAGCGGGACCAGGGCCAGTGCACGTTCCGGAGCGACAGCGGCCGTCGCTGCCCGGCCCACACGAGGCTCGAATACGACCACATCCACCCGGTGGCGCGTGGCGGTCACGCCACCGTGGAGGGCATCCGGCTCCGATGCCGGGCGCACAACCAGTACGACGCGGAGTGCGCGTTCGGCGCCGGGTTCATGGAGCGGAAGCGCGAGCAGGCGCGGGAGGCGGCGGCAGCCGCCAAGCGCCAGCAAGCCATTGACGAAGTGATCCCGTATCTGAAAGCACTCGGCCTCCGTGCCGGCGAATCACAAGCTGCGGCCGCGTTGTGCGAGCGCGACCCGCGTGCCTCCCTCGAGCAACGGGTGAAGCTGGCTCTGACGTACTTTGCCCACCGTCACTGCACGAGAACAAAGTATGTGAAGGCAGCCGCGAACACGCCCTGATGCCGGAGACGCAGCTACAGCACCACGTCGCGATTCACATTCTTGTAATAGATATAGCGCGCCGGCTCCGAGCCGGTGGCGAGGAAGCCCTGCGGGCAGTAGGGGCCCATCCAGATGAAGTCGCCGGCCTGGACCTCGCTCCAGGTGTCACCCAGGTAATAGTCGCCGCGGCCCTGGAGCAGGTAGAGCCCATGCTCCATGACGTGCGTCTCGGTGACCGGGAGCGACGAACCGGGCTGGAAGGTGAAGATGTTCATCGCCAGGTCGTAGTCCGGCGTGTCGGGCAGGAGCTTCTTGAGATTCAGCTCCGTAATGTCCATGAACGGCTCGCCCGCGACGTCGCGCTCGTTGCCGACCCGGTCGGCCGGGGTGCGGCCGGCCGCGGGCTCATAGCGCTTCTTGAGCCACAGGAGCCGCGCGGCGCCGCCCGTCGCGGCGAGCGCGAACTTCGAGCCCGCAGTCATGTACGCATAGCCTCCCTGCGTCAGGTCGTGCGTCTGGCCGCCGAGATCGAGCCTCGCGCGCCCCTCGAGCACGTAGAAGAACGCCTCGATGCCGGCCGGAAGAGCCTGCGTCGTGCCGCCGCCCGCCGCGACGTCGAGCAGATACTCGACGAACCGGGCGCCCATGGCGGGCGCTGTCAGGATGCGCGCTGCGGTCGAGGTCCACTCCGGCAGCACGCTCTCGGGGATCCCCCCGGGCGGCAGGATGGCCCAGTTGCGCGCGACGACCGCGCGGCTCGCGACCCTGTGCTGCGTTTCCATTCCGTGCGGTCTCCTCCCTCCCGCTCTGCTATTTTCCCCGCTTCGCGACCCACGACTTCGACGGAGGCCACGATGGATGGCGTATTCGATCCCGAGATCATCCGCCAGATCTCGGCCCCGCTCGTCCCCGCGAACCGGGAATTCGCGGCAGACTACCCCGGCGAGCGCGCCGACCGCCAGCCGGTGCATACCGTCTACGGCGGGGCGCACCTGTTCAAGGCCGACATCGCGAAACGGCTGGGGGACGCGGCGCTCCAGACGTTGAAGGCGTACGCGCCCCGCCCTGCCGCCTTTGCGCGCGCGCTCGGGCTCGCGGGTGGCGCCGGCTTTCACGCCACCCTCTACGCGCGCGTGGCGGAGAAGCTCGCGCGCGAGCCGGTCGAGGACTATCGCATCGACTTCGAGGACGGCTACGGCAATCGTCCGGACCCCGAGGAGGACGGGCATGCCGACGCCTGCGCCGCCGAGATGGCACGCGGGCGCGAGTCGGGGAGGCTCCCGCCCTTCACCGGCATCCGCGTCAAGCCGCTGAGCGACGAGCTGGCGGCGCGCAGCCTGCGCACGCTCGATCGCTTCGTCTCCGGGCTGGCGAGCGCCACCGGCGGACGGCTGCCGCCCAACTTCGTCGTGACGCTGCCCAAGGTGACGCGCCCCGAGCAGGTCACGGCGCTGGTCGATGCGCTGGCCCGGCTCGAGCGCGCGCATCACCTCGAGCCAGGATTGCTCCGGCTCGAGCTGATGATCGAGACGCCGCAGTCCGTGATCGACGCGCGCGGCGAGATCGTGATCCCGGCGCTGGTCGGCGCGGCGCGCGGCCGCTGCCGCGGCGCCCACTTCGGCACCTACGACTACACCGCCGGTCTCAACATCACCGCGATGCACCAGCTCCCCTCGCACCCGGCGTGCGACTTCGCGCGCCACGTGATGCAGGTGAGCCTCGCCGGGACCGGCGTCACGATCTCGGACGGAGCCACCACCGTGATGCCGGTCGCCCCGCACCGCGCCGCGCCGGGCGGCAAACTCACCGCCGCACAGCGCCAGGCCAACCTCCGCGCCGTGCACTACGCCTGGAAGGTCCACTACGACGATGTGCGCTCCTCGCTGCGCAACGCGTACTACCAGGGCTGGGATCTCAACCCCGGGCAGCTCCCCACCCGCTACGCCGCGGTGTTCGCGTTCTTCCTCGAAGCGCGCGCCGAGGCCGCCGCGCGGCTGAAGCGCTTCGTCGAGCGCGCCGCACAGGCGACGCTGCTCGGCAGCGTCTTCGACGACGCCGCGACCGGGCAGGGCCTGCTCAACTTCTTCCTGCGCGGCGTCAACTGCGGCGCCCTCACCGAGGCGGAGGCCCTGGCCACCGGCCTCACGCTCGAGGAGCTGCGCGGGCGGTCGTTCGTCAAGATCCTCGCCGCGCGGAGATAGGACATTCCCCGCAGCCCGCTGGTTCCTGCCACACCCTGGCTCCTGACGCTCGGGCTGGTCCTCGCCGCCGCATCCGCGGCCGTCGACACGCGTGCCGCGGCGCCGCCAAGATCCAACGCCGCGGGGCTCGAGCGCGACACGCTGGCGCTGGTCGGCGCGCGCGCGATCACCGCCGCGGACCTCGTGAAGCGGATCGAATGGATGCCGTGGGCGGAGAAGCAGTCCGGCGCCGGCATGGACTCCGCCAAGGTGCGCGCGCTCCAGTCGCTGGTCGGCGAGGCACTGCTGGCCGAGCAGGCGCGGCGCGAGTCGCTGGGCGAGACCGGGCGCGTCGGCCGAATGCGCGCCGCCCTGCGGCGGGCGCTGGTGCGCGATGCGCTGTACCGGGAGGTCGCGGCGGGTGGGGCCCCGCCCAGCCAGGGCGACGTGGACCGCGCCATGCGGGCGCATCCGGTGCCCGCAACGGCCGCGGCGCGACGCGCGCTGCGGCGTGTGGTGACCGATTCCCTCGCGGCGATCGCCGGGCGTGAGCGGGCGGTGGAGTTCATGGGGCGCATCCTCGGTCCGCAGCGGGTGGTCGTGGACTCGGCCACGTTCGTGCTGCTCGCCGATACGCTCCACAGCCTGATGGTCGCGAGCCGCGAGGCCCGGACCAAGCCCGTGGGCTACGCGCTGCTCGCCGACGACGTGGATGTCCTGCTCACCCGGCTCGCCAGGGCGCTGGGGCGGACGCTGGCCCGGCTCCCGGGCGGGCCGCTCACGCTCGGCGACGCCATCGAGGATCTGCGGTTCTATTCGTTCTCGTTCCGATCGCTCGAGCCCGCGCGTTTCGCCGCCGAGCTGAGCGCCCGGCTCAAGGACGTCGTCGCCGGCGAGCTGATGGCGCGCGAGGGGTTGCGCCGGCACCTCGACACCCGTCCGGAGGTGGAGAGCGATCTCGAGATGTGGACGGCCTTCTGGCAAGCGCACATGCTTCTCATGCGCGCGGCGGCCGGGCCACCGGCCAGCGACGACGAAGCGATCCGCCAGCTGGCGCTGACGGAGCCGGACCGTGCGCGCCGGCTGTACGAGGTGGACGTCGCCGAGATCCTCGCCGGCTCGAAGCCGGAGGCCGGACGAGTGTTCTCGCTGCTCACCGCCGGGGCCGACTTCGACTCCCTGGCGCGCCAATCATCGATCCGCACCGAGTGGGCGTCGCGCGCCGGCCGCTCGGGCTTCTTCCCGGTCGAGCGACACCCGCAGCTCGGCTACGCCGCGCTCCTCGCGCCCCTCGACACCCTGCTCGGCCCGCTGCGCCTGCCCGAGGGCTATTCGGTGTTCCGTGTGCTCGCCAAGCGTCTCGCTCCGGACTCGGTCGGCGCCCGCGCGCTGCTCGAGCGCGCGCGTCAGGATGCGACCGGAGAGCGGCGCGCCGAGCGTGCCGCCGGTTACGTGGCGACGCTCGCCGAGAGAAGCCGGGTGCAGTTCAACTACCCCGCGCTCCCGGGGGTCGAGATCCTGCCGGCCAACATGCTGACCCGACGCACGCTCGGCTTCGGCGGCGGCATGCTGGCCGCGCCCTCACTCCCGCCCCTCTGGCAGTGGGTCCCGATCTGGGAGCGGGCCCACGCGCCGGTGCCGTGAGGGGCGTGCATCGCTGGCATCCGGTCGCGAGCCGGCTTCCCACGAACCCCCTTTTCCGCGCGCCCGCCAGCGCTTAGGCTTGGCTCCTTCCCGTGACGTGAGGTTCTCGGTCTCTCGATGCCCTGGAGGCGACTCGCATGTCCACCACCACCACGACCGCCGATCCGTACGCCGCGTTCAAGGCCGTGCAGAAGCAGGGTTGGGCCAGCTTCGCGCCGCTCGAGGCGTACACCACTCCTACCGCCGCTCGTCTCGTGAGCTTCGCCGGCGTGCGCGCGGGCCAGAACGTTCTCGACGTGGCGGGCGGCACCGGCGTGGTCGCGATCACCGCGGCGCGCCAGGGGGCACGCGTCACCGGCTCGGACTTCACCCCCGAGCTGCTCGAGCGCGCCCGTGAGAACGCACGCATCGCCGAGGTTCCGGTCGAGTTCCACGACGCCGACGTCGAGTTCCTGCCGTTCAAGGATCGCGAGTTCGACGTGGTGCTGAGCCAGTTCGGGCACATGTTCGCGCCGCGACCCGCGGTCGCGATCGCCGAGATGCTGCGCGTGCTCAAGCCCGGCGGGACCATTGCCTTTACGACCTGGCCCTCCCATCTCTTCATCGGGAGGATGTTCGGACTGATGGCGCGCTACATGCCGCCGCCGCCGCCCGGTGTCTCGCCGCCCCCCGAGTGGGGCGATCCCGCGATCATCCGCGAGCGGCTCGGCGCCGCGGTGAAGGACCTCAGCTTCGCTTCGGGAGAGATGGAGACGCCGGCGCTCAGCCCGCAGCATCACCGCGTGACCACCGAGCGCACCGCCGGCCCGGTCAAGAGGCTGGTCGAGACCCTCGGACCGACGGAGCCCGAGAAGCTGGCGGAGTTCCGGCGCGCCTACGACGCCATGATCCTCGATTACCTCAGCGACAACGTGGTGCGCCAGGCCTACCTGATGACCCGGGCGACCAAGGTCTAGGCAGCGCGCCGACCGTGGAAGCCGAGTGCTGAATGCGCGCCCCTCCCATCCATACGCCGTTCGGTAATCCTGACGGCTCCCGATCCGACATCCACGAAGTGGTGGACAACTTCATCATCTTCGAGGATCTGCCCATCACCGGCGGACTGGGGATTCGGGCGGACGACCTGTCCCCGCGGGTGATCGTGGGGGCCAAGGGATCGGGCAAGACCGTCTACCTGAGACGGCTGCGGGCCACCGCGGCGCAGAATGAGTCGGTGTACGCCGACGTGGTCCAGCAGGACCTGCCGGCGACCAGCAACATCGTCAAGTTCTGCCAGTGCTTCGGCAAGCAGGATCTGACCGAGAAATGGATGCAGCTGTGGTACTGCGCCATCGTGCGCTCGCTGGTCACGCATCTGCTCCACTCGAAGCAGCTCTCACCCTACCTGCTGAAGGAGCACCACGCGGAGCTGGCCGGGTACGCGCCCGAGATCCTTCCCGAGCGCCGCCGGGCGGTATCGATCTACAGCCAGGTGACGGAGATCATCAACACCTTCCACACCGCCCACGCGTTCTCCCGGTACTTCGACCATCCGCGCTGGGCGGAGCTCGCCGGCACGATCAACGACGTCATGGTCACCATGCCGCCGGTCTACTTCTTCATCGATTCGGTGGACGAGGAATACGCCAGCGCCCCCATGTACTGGCTGCAGTGCCAGAAGGGATTGTTCTTCCGCGCGATGCGCTTCCTCAGGGACCAGCATTCCGGGGGGCGGCTCCACGTGATCGTGTGCATCCGCGATCACGTGCTCGCCTCGGTGCTGCGCGGCGAGCACCAGAACCGCTACCGCGGCGAGCCGCACATCGCGACGCTGGGCTGGGAGTACCCGAGCGCGGAGTTCTTCCTGAAGAGGAAGATTGCCGGCCTGGCCGACGAGCTGCTCCTCACTCCGCGCGAGGCGGATCCTGCCGACATCCAGAACTGGTCGGGCATCGGTTCATCGAGAACCGCGGGCGACAGATCCGCGAGCCGATCCTCCAGTACCTGCTGCGTCACACCCGGCTCCTGCCCCGCGACATCGTGATCCTGGGCAACAAGCTCTCCGAGCTGGTGAGTCAGGCGCGGCACAACGGCGAGGCCGAGGTTCCGCAGGAGGCGATCCGGCAGTGCGTGCGCGAGGTGGCGCGCTCGTTCGGGAACGAGCAGCTCGCGATCTGCGCGAACCACATCGCATCGAGCGGCATGCCGGCCGATGCGGCGCGGCGCGGCTACGAGGAGATCTACACCGGCGACACCGAGTTCTCGCGCGGGCTGGTCGACGACCTGCGGGCGCTGATCGAAGCCATCGGCAAGGATCGCTTCGACCGGGCCGACCTCGAGGTCGCCCTGGAGCTGGCGCGCGAGCGCTTCGGAGATAACAGTGACGCGCTCTCGGTACTGTGGCAGAACCGTCTGCTCGGCTACCTCGAGCAGACCGCCGACGGGCCCCGGGAGGTGTTCTTTTCCGAGGTCAGCAGCGATCACTTCAATCTGCCGCTCAACAAGACCGACTACGTCCTGCATTCGTGCATGATCGACAGCGTCGGGATCCGGGCCGTGGGGACGCCGGTCGGGCAGGGGGCCATGCAGGCTCCCGCGGTCGTGATGAGCCCGGCGGGAGACGGTCCGGCGCGGATCGGGAGCTACCCGGTCCTCGGGGTCATCGGCAAGGGCGGGATGGGCACCGTCTACCTGGCCGAGGACCCGCGCCTCAAGCGCCGCGTCGCCATCAAGATGCTCCCCGAGCCCCAGCCGCTGTCGGCCGAGTCGCTGGCGCGCTTCCAGCGCGAAGCCCAGATCCTCGCGAGGCTCAGCCATCCCAACATCGCGGTGGTCTACTCACTCGAGGAGGACCGCGGCCTGCACTTCATCTCCATGGAGTTCGTGACCGGGCACACGCTCGCCCAGCGGATCGGCAAGGAGACGATCGACCCGGAGCGGAGCTATCGGATCTGCCGGCAGATTGCGGCCGCCCTGGACGCGGCCCACCGGCAGGGTGTCATCCATCGCGACCTCAAACCCTCGAACATCATGGTGACGCCCCAGGAGCAGGTGAAGGTCCTCGACTTCGGGCTCGCCAAGGTGGTGAGGACCCCCGCGGGCGCCGGGGACTCCACCTGGAGTCTCAGCCCCGGGGGCCATGGCGACCTCGTCGGCGGCACACCCGGCTACATGAGCCCGGAGCAGCTGCTGGGTCGCGACGTCGACGCCCGCTGCGACGTCTGGGCGTTTGGCTGCTGTCTCTACGAGTGCCTCGCCGGCCGCATGGCCTTCCCGGGCCAGACCGCCGCGGATCTCGCGGCGGCGACGCTCGAGCGCGCGCCCGACTTCGGCGCGCTGGGCGATCTCCCCGAGCCGATCGTCGATCTTCTCAGGGCGAGCCTCGAGAAGGATCCCGCCCGGCGCCTCTCCAGCCTCGCCGATGCGATCGAGCTGATCGATCGAGTCGTCGCGGTGCGCTGATCGCGGGGCGGGCGCCGCTCAGCGCGCCGGGTAGCGGTAGTGCCCGGTGATCGGGAACTCGAACAGCGCGTCCTCGACCGCGGGCCCCTGGCCGATGTTGTGGACGATCAGCGGCCGCGCGCCGTCATCCGAGCGTCGATCCGTGACGATGCCGATGTGCGGCAGGTTCCCGGGCAGCGTCCAGGTCACGAGATCGCCGCCGCGATAATCGGATGGATCGTCCGACACCGGCAGCTCGGCGTTCCGTCGCCTGAGGAAGGCCTGGAGATTTGGCACGCGGCGGTGATCGATGTTGGGGTCCGGCTGACGGAGGCCCCACAGCGCGGGGTAGGCCGAGAACGCCGCGCTCATGTCCTCGTGGACCGCGACCTGCAGGTCGATCCCGACCACGCGGTAGGCCCGGATCACGACGTCGGTGCACACGCCCACGCCGGCGGGAACGTCGCCGTTCGGGTAGGCGATGGGGCGGTAGGAGCCGTCGTAGACCACCCGGCGCGTGGTCTGCTCGATCGCCGCGCTCACCAGCCGCGTCGCGAACGAGGTTTCGGCGCGGGCGTCGGGGCGCGCCGGGGCCGCAGACGCGGCGACCAGGACGAGAGGGATGAGCGTGATCTTCAGCATCGTGACGGCTGCCTTCACCCGGCCTGACGTCGCTCAGCTCCCCCGGTAGGTTGAATATCCAAACGGGCTCAGCAGCAGCGGCACGTGGTAGTGCTGCGCCGGATCGCGCACCTCGAAGGTCACCGTGACGCCGGGATAGAACGACCTCTCGCCCAGCGCGCGGAAGTACTCGCCGGCCTCGAAGATCAGGCGATAGTGCCCGGGATCTAGCGCCGCGCCGGGCTTGACGAAGTCGCCCACGCGCCCGTCCATGTCGGTCACCTTCTCCCCCAGCTTCACCCAGCCGCGCTCGACCATGTAGATCTCGAGCGTGATCGCCATGCCCCGCGCCGGCGCGCCGCGCGAGAGGTCGAGCACGTGGCTGGTGATCGCGCTCACGCCGGCTCCGCCAGCAGCTTCTCGAGCCGGAGCCGCGTGATGGCGCGCTGCTCGCGCGCTGCGTTCACCAGCTCGGTGTCGGGATCGTTCCCGAGCCGCGCCTGGAGCAGGGCCAGCATCTCCTCGGCCGACTTCCCGGTCGCGCACACGATGAAAATATAACCGAACTTCCGCTCGTAGGCGCGGTTGCCGCGCGCCAGCGCCTCGAGCGTGGCCGGCGCGGCGGTGGCGGCGCCGCGCTGCTCTTCGCCCGCCCACGCCGCCTCGGACGTGGCCCGCGCGCCGGCGACCGCGCTCGCGGACGTCGCCGCCCGCGCGGCACGATCGCCGATCTTCGGATGGTGCGCGAACGCCTCGATCCAGTCGGCGGGGCGCAGCTTGTCGGCGGCACGCTCGGCGGCGGCGAGCAGCCCGGTGGCATTGCGATAGGGCCGGCCGCCGATCATGCGCTCGACCCAGGCGCCGGCGCCGCAGCAGCGCTCGAGCGCCGCACGCGCCGCCTGGTCGTCGAGCCGGTTCAGCTCCGCGAGCGTCACGGTTGCGGAACGCCCTCGCGCGCCACGCGATCGATCAGCGCGGCGGCGAACCGGCAGCCCACGGCCAGCGCGTCGGGATCGGTGTGCTCCTCGGGCGCATGGCTGATCCCGGCGCGGCTCGGCACGAACAGCATCAGCGCCGGAATCCCGGCGCGCGCGAACACCATCGCGTCGTGCGCGGCGCCGCTCGCCATGCGGCGGTGCGGGATCCCGCTCTCGCGCGCGAGGCGCTCCGCGGTCGCGACCAGCTCGGTCGACAGCGCGGTGGGCTCCATGCTCGAGCGATCCTCGATCTCGAGCGTCACCCCGCGCCGCGCCACCACCTGGTGACAGCGCGCGCGGATCGCGGCGTCGAGCCGCTGCAGCGCCGCGGCGTCGGTGTGGCGGGCTTCGAGCCACAGTTCGCAGGCGCCCGGCACCACGTTGGCGAGCCCGGGGCGCGGGCGCACGAAACCCGCGGTGGCGACCGCCGGCTCACCGGCCGCGCGGGCCTCGAGCTCGGTGGCGAGGATCATCTCGGCGGCGGCGGCCAGCGCATCGCGGCGATGGTTCATCGGCGTGGTGCCGGAGTGGCGCGCCTCGCCGCGGATCGTGAGCGCCAGCCGCCGGTAGCCGGCGATGTGCTCGACGATCCCGAGCTCGAGCCCATCGGACTCGAGCACCGGACCCTGCTCGATGTGAAGCTCGAGCATGGTGGCAGCGCGGAACAGCGGCTCGAAGGGCCGGGCGCCGGCGGCGAGCGGCGAGGCGCAGCCCCGGGCGCGCGCGGCGTCCAGCGCCGCCCGCCAGGTCACGCCCTCGGCATCGTGCACCCGGTCCAGCTCGTCCGCCTCCACCAGCCCCAGCAGACTGCGCGCGCCCATCAGTCCGCCGTGGAACCGGCTCTCCTCCTCCTCGCAGGTCGCGAAGCCCACCACCGCGAGACTGCCGGGCTCGCGCGGCTGCGCGGCGAGCAGTAGCCCGGCGACCACGCCGTAGGCGCCGTCGTAGCGCCCGCCGTTGAGGACCGTGTCGAGGTGTGAGCCCACGAGCAGCACCGGGCGCGAGGGATCGCGCAAGCGCTGGCCGGGCGAATGGAACAGCAGGTTTCCGGCACTGTCGGGTGTGGCGGTGAGGCCGAGGTCGTGGGCCCGCGCCGCGAGCCACTGATGAGCGCGGCACCACGCCTCGCTGTAGGCGAGGCGGGTCACGCCCGCGCCCGGCCCGCTGATCGCCGCCAGCGCGTCGAGATGCTCGATGAGCGCGTGCGCGTTGAGCTCGGGGGGGCGCGAGGTCATGGCGGCGGAGACTAAGGCTTGCGCGCCGGAGCGTCCACGACTGTCCTTAGGGCGAGACCCGCGGGCGCGCCCGCGAAGCGCTCCCCATCGAAGACGCACTCGCCGCGCAGGTACACGCGCTCGATCCGGCCCGCGAGCCGGCGGCCGGCGTAGGGCGTCAGGGGGTGGCGCTGGCGCAGGTGCGAGGGGTCGACGACGAACTCGTGATCGGGATCGAACACCAGGAGATCGGCGTCGGCACCCGCAGCGATCGCACCCTTCCGCCCCGCGAGCCCGGCGAGGCGCGCGGGCGCCGCGCTCATCCAGCGCGCGAGGTCGGCGGGCGTGAGCCCGCGCCCGCGCGCCGTGGTCCACACCGCGCTCAGCGACAGCTCGAGCGAGGCGATCCCGCCCCAGGCGTCGAGGAAGCTCCCGGTCTCCGGGCGCTTGAGCGCCGGCGGGCACGGCGAGTGGTCGGAGGCGACGAGGTTGATGTCGCCGGCGCCCAGAGCCTGCCACAGCGCCTCGCGGTTCGCGCGCTCGCGCAGCGGCGGCGCGCACTTGAACTCGGTGGCGCCGTCCCGGACCTCGCCGGCGTGGAAGCTGAGGTAGTGCGGGCAGGTCTCGACGGTGATCGGAAGCCCTGCGGCGCGCGCCGCGCGGAGGAGCGGCAGCGCCGCCTCGGCGGCGAGGTGGACCACGTGCACCTGGCAGCGGGTGGCGCGTGCGAGGCGGATCAGCAGCTCGATCGCCTCGACCTCGGCCTCGGGCGGGCGCGAGGCGAGCCAGGTCGAATGCCGGCGCGGATCGCGCCCCCGGGCCGCGGCGGCGGCGCGGTCGAGCACGGCCGGCGACTCGGCGTGCGCGAGCAGCGGCAGCCCGAGCCGGGCGATGATCGGCATCGCCTCCGCGAGGTCCGCCTCGCCGACGTGCTCGAACTCCGGCAGCCCCGAGGGCGCCATGAAGCACTTGAAGCCCAGCACGCCGCCGGCCGCGAGGCCTTCGAGATCGCGCGCGTTGCCGGGCACCACGCCGCCCCAGAAGCCGACATCGACGTGGCAGCGCCCGCGCGCGGCAGCGCGCTTGGCCGCGAGCGCCTCGAGGCTGGTCGTGACCGGGATCGAGTTGAGCGGCATGTCGACCAGCGTCGTGATGCCGCCGCTGGCCGCGGCGCGGGTCGCGGTCTCGAAACCCTCCCAGTCGGCGTGGCCGGGATCATCGATGTGGACGTGCGTGTCGACCAGCCCGGGCAGCAGCCACCGGGCGCCGATATCGATCGCGTCCGCCGGCGCCAGGGAGGCGGGCCCGACCGCGACGATGCGTCCGGCCGCGACGCGGACCACGGCGTCGACGACGCCGGTCGGGGTCACGACGTGGCGCGAGCGGAGCGTGAGGTCGGCGCTCATGCGCGCTACCGTGCCCGAGGTCGCGGGCGTGCCGCAAGGCCCTGGGTGGACGGCCAGTGCGCGCGGGCCGATAACCCGCGGATGACGCACTCACAGGCCACACCTATACTGGCGTGCATGATGCCCGTTCGAGCATGGGCGCGGGCGGCGCTCCTCGCCGC
>Ga0318546_10000470_pt1 | contig 15052 bp, 15 predicted proteins | sample GRESIP169b2f19_FD_203514 | JGI IMG/M metagenome (GOLD analysis project Ga0318546, IMG submission 203514) | Tropical soil microbial communities from Luquillo Experimental Forest, Puerto Rico - GRE.SIPMG.169b2f19 | ecosystem: Environmental > Terrestrial > Soil > Tropical forest > Bulk soil...
GGCTGGAGCTTTGAGGACAAGCGTCCCTGCCTCGTGCGTTAAAACTATCTGGAGGAAAACATGACGGCGATCCTGAAAAACTTCATCGGCGGCGAATGGGTCGACGGCACAGGCGTCACCAAAAATATCAATCCATCGAACACCAAGGACGTCGTCGGCGAATACGCCAAAGCCGACCGCGCGCAGACCGAGAAGGCGATCGCTGGGGCCAAGGCTGCGTTTCCTGCGTGGTCGCGCTCGACGCCGCAGGAGCGCTATGATGCCTTGAACAAGATCTCGACCGAAATTCTAGCGCGACGCGAGGAACTCGGCCGTCTGCTGGCCCGCGAAGAGGGCAAGACGCTTCCCGAAGGTATCGGCGAGGTCGCACGCGCAGGACAAATTTTTGCATTCTTCGCCGGCGAAGCGCTGCGGCTGAGCGGTGAGAAAGGTCCCTCGGTGCGGCCCGGCATCGAAGTTGAGATCGCGCGCGAGGCGCTCGGCGTCGTCGGCCTGATCACGCCCTGGAATTTCCCGATCGCGATTCCCGCCTGGAAGATCGCGCCCGCGCTCTGCCACGGCAACACCGTGGCGTTCAAGCCGGCCGAGCTCGTTCCCGGCTCGGCACATGCGCTGTCCGAGATCATAACCCGCTCAGGCCTGCCTGCCGGCGTTTTCAATCTCGTCGTCGGCTCGGGCTCCGTCGTCGGCCAGACGTTGCTGGAACATCCCGATGTCGCGGCGATCTCGTTCACCGGGTCGGTTGCGACGGGCCGCAAGATCGCGCAAGCCTGCGTGACGTCGGAACCAATGAAAAAATTCCAGCTCGAGATGGGCGGCAAGAATCCGCTGGTCGTGCTCGACGACGCCGACCTCAAGGTCGCCGTCGAAGCTGCGACCAACGGCGCTTATTTCTCGACCGGCCAGCGCTGCACAGCCTCCTCGCGGCTGATCGTCACCGAAGGCATCCACGACCGTTTCGTCGCGGCCATGACCGAACGCCTGAAGGCCCTCTCGGTCGACGACGCGCTCAAGCCCGGCGTGCAGATCGGCCCGGTGGTGGACCAGAGCCAGCTCGACCAGGACCTGCGCTATCTGAAGATCGGCAAGGACGAGGGCGCAAAGCTGCACTGGGGCGGCGAGCTCTTGAATCGCGAGACGCCCGGCTTCTACCTCCAGCCGGCGCTCTTCACCGAAGCCACCAACAAGATGCGCATTGCGCGCGAAGAGATTTTTGGACCGGTCGCCTGCGTGATCCGTGCCAAAAATTATGACGAGGCGCTGGCGATTGCCAACGACACCGATTTCGGCCTCGCCGCCGGCGTCTGCACCACCAGCCTGAAATATGCCTCGCATTTCAAGCGCAACAGCGAGGCCGGCATGGTGATGGTCAACCTGCCGACTGCCGGCGTCGACTATCATGTGCCCTTTGGCGGGCGCAAAGGCTCGAGCTACGGCGCACGCGAACAGGGCGCCTATGCGCGCGAGTTCTACACCACGGTCAAAACGGCCTATACTAACCCGGGCTAAATCAGAACCTCTGAAGGAGTTGCGTCGATGGGCAAGAGGGAAGTGATCGCCGAAAAGCCCCGCTACATCAAACTCAACACGCGCGACAACGTCGCGATCGTCGTCAACGATTTTGGCCTCCCGGTGGGCACGCGTTTCCCCTGCGGCCTCGAACTCAGGAGTTTTGTGCCGCAAGGCCACAAGGCTGCACTGGTGGACATCGACGAAGGCGCGCCGATCCTCCGTTATGGCGAGACCATCGGCTATGCCGCCGCTCCGATCAAAGCCGGTGAATGGGTCGACGAAGCACGAATCCGCATGCCGGACGCACCCTCGCTGGATAGCCTCGAGATCGCGACCGCCGTGCCCGCGCCGCAACCGCCGCTCGAAGGCTACACCTTCGAAGGTTTCCGCAACGCGGACGGCTCTGTCGGCACGAAAAACATCCTGGGCATCTCGACCTCCGTCCAATGCGTCAGGGGCACGCTGGAATACGCGGTCAAGCGCATCCGCGCCGAACTCCTGCCGAAATATCCCAATGTCGACGATGTGGTGCCGGTGACCCATGCCTATGGTTGCGGTGTCGCGATCAACGCGCCGGATGCCGTCGTGCCGATCCGCACGCTGCAGAACATCGCGCTCAACCCGAATTTCGGCGGCGAGATCCTGGTGGTCGGCCTCGGTTGCGAGAAGCTTGCGCCTGAGCGGCTCGTGCCCGAAAGCATCAGCGATGCCATCGTACGTATGCAGGACGAGGCGTTCGAAGGTTTCGGCGCGATCGTCGACGGCATCATGGCGAAGGCCGACGCGCGGCTGGCCGTCCTCAACACGCGCCGCCGCGAGACCTGCCCGGCGTCCGATCTCGTAATCGGCCTGCAATGCGGCGGCAGCGATGCGTTTTCCGGCGTCACCGCCAATCCCGCCGTCGGCTTCGCCGCCGATCTTCTGGTGCGCGCCGGCGCGACCGTGATGTTCTCGGAAGTGACCGAGGTGCGCGACGCGATCCAGCTTTTGACGCGCCGTGCCGTCAACGAGGACGTCGGCCGCGCGCTGGTGCGCGAGATGGCCTGGTACGACGCCTATCTTGCCCGCGGCGGCGCCGATCGCAGCGCCAACACCACGCCCGGAAACAAGAAAGGCGGGCTTGCCAACATCGTCGAGAAATCGCTCGGCTCGATCGTCAAATCGGGATCGAGCCCGATCGCAGGCGTGCTCGCGCCAGGCGAGAAGGCGCGTCAGAAAGGTATGCTGTTCGCGGCGACGCCTGCATCCGACTTCATCTGCGGCACGCTGCAGCTTGCCTCCGGCATGACGCTGCAGGTGTTCACCACCGGCCGCGGCACCCCCTATGGTCTCGCGGCGGCGCCGGTGATCAAGGTCGCAACCCGCAGCGAGCTCGCGCGGCGCTGGAAGGATTTGATCGACTTCGACGCCGGCCGCATCGCAACCGGCGAGATGACCATCGAGGAAACGGGGTGGGAGTTGTTCCGTCTGATCCTCGACGTTGCGAGCGGCCGCACCAAGGTTTGGTCGGAGCGCTGGGGCATTCACAATGACCTCACGCTGTTCAACCCCGCGCCGGTGACCTGAACAACGCGCGGAATCGCGGGCGCTACTTCATTGTCTCCTGCGCCCGCCGCCGCCACAGGCTCCAGACACGGTCGATGACCGCGAAATTGACCGTGTCCGCGCTCTTTCCCTCCTCGGCGCTGAGATACGTTACCTCCGTGCCGAGCCCGATCGCCTGCGCCTGCAGGCGTGCATTGACGTCGGTGTAATAGGCACGAAACACCGCGATCTTGACCGCGGGGCCGACCGTGACGTCGCCATGGCCGCGCATCAGCACGACCGACTTGTCCGACAGCGTCCGCGCGAGCGACTTTCCGAGGCCGTTGTCGCGCACCAGCATGTCGGTTTGACCGAACTCACGCGCAATGTCCCAGACCGGCGCACCGGCCGCGAGGAATGCGGCGTTGTGAAACACGGGACGAAGCGGCGTCTTGCTCACGGTGAACGGAATGACGCCGGGCGAATGCGTGTGCACCACTGCCATCACATCGGGCCGGGCCCTGTAGATCTCGGCATGGATGAAGCGCTCCAGAAAAACGCTGCGACCGCGCGCATCGACGGCGTTACCGTCCTCGTCGAACTCCATGATGTCGTCGGCGGTGACCAGGGCAGGCGCGAGCGAGCGCGACATCAGGAAATGCTTTGGGTTCGCCGGATCGCGCGCGCTGACATGGCCGAAAGCGTCGAGCACGCCGAAATCCGCGAGAACCCGGCTGCCGATCACGATGTCCTCGACCAGGTCCGGCGGCACCGCGTCCATCGGGTTCGGCCCCTGCGCCCGCGACGGAGGACAGGACAGGCAAAGCCCGAAGATAAGGGCGGAGAGGATGCGACTGAACATAGGCACGTCCTTGCCTTCCATTGACACGCCTTCGCGTTCCCGCGGCACCTTATGCCCGAGTTGTCGGCCGGACCACCCCCAAAGAACAGAGAGCGCCATACCGCGGTTTGACCGCAATGGGCGGCACGATATGATCTTGGAAAAAGGAGATCGCGATGGAGGAAACTGCCGCCCGACGCGCCGCCGCAGCGCTGCTTGACGAGCATAAGAAAGGCGTTTCGTTCAAGCCGCTCGATCCTCGCTATGGCCTTGTCTCCATCGCCGACGCTTACGAGATCCAGGACCGCTATGTCGCGCTGCTCAGCGCCGAGCATGGCGAGGCCATCGGCTACAAGGTCGGGCTCACCTCGAAAGCCATGCAGACGTTTTGCGGGATCGACCATCCGATCGCAGGCGTCGTTCTCAAGAGCCGCGTGTACGAATCGGGAGCTGCCGCGCGAATGAAGGATTTCGGCCGGCTCGGCCTCGAATTCGAGATCGCGGTCCGCATCAAATCCGACGTGCCTGCGACAGCGACGCCGCCGACATCGGCGACGATCGCACCCTGCATCGACGGCGTCTGCGCGGCGATCGAGCTGGTCGACGATCGCGCTGCGGACTACGGCCATCTCGACGTGCGCTCGCTTGTTGCCGACAATTCCTGGAATGCCGGCATCGTGCTCTCCCCATTTGCAACCTCATGGCCGGATCTTGAAAGCGTGCTGGGCAAGGCGACCAGGGACGGTACGGCAATCGGCGAAGGACACGGGCGCGACATTCTCGGCCATCCCTTCAACTCGGTGGCCTGGCTGCAGGCCCAGCTCGCGTCGCGGGGCGGAGGATTGAAGAGAGGCCAGATCGTCATGACCGGCAGCGTGATGAAGACTGTGTTTCCGACGGACGCCGCAGCCTATCGGTTCACGCTTGAAGGGCTCGGTTCAGTCGAAGTCCGCGTGAACTAAGCCTGACCTCAGGCACGCCGGCCGCGCTCCGCTATCTCCGTCCGATCAGCCGGGCCAGCGCCCGTGCGATGCCCGGAACATCGACTGGTTTCTCCCATATCGGCACGTCCTGAAGTTCGGGATCGAGCGACGTGCGCGCGTATCCCGTGGTGACGATGAAAGGCAGGCTCGTCGCCCTCAACGCGCGCGCGACCGGCAATATCGTCTCACCCCTCAGGTTGATATCGAGCACCGCGCCATCGATCGGATCGACGGCGTCGAGAAGGTCCAGCGCCTCCCCGACGGTCCCGACCGGACCTGCGACGGCAGCGCCGAAACAGCGAAGGCCTTGGGCTATATCGTCGGCCAGGAAATACTCGTCCTCGATCACGAGGATCCTGCAGCCCCTGAGCGGGGCGATCTCTTCGGCGGCCTCGCTCGCGGGAACGGCCAGATTGCCTGGTCTGGAAGTTCGCACGTCAGGACATTTCCCGGTTAAATCAGGAAGATACCGTGGCTCGTTCCAAACAAACGAGGGCAATAACTGGTTCCATACCCCCAACTGACCGGTGGCACGTTACCGCGCCCCTAAACCGGATTCTTGCGCCCGTGCCGCTCTGTCCCGATCGATCAGAACCCTGGGCCCCTCTGACATTTCGTCGGTTCCGAAACCGTCGCGGCTAACCATGGCTTTCGAACGGACTTTACAACGAACACCAAACCCAACTTAACTTGCCTGCACGCCAAGCGAATGGCCATTTCGGCCCGAGCCGCGTTATTTAATGGGACATTACGTCCATCCAAATTGAGGCAATATTTTCAAGGATGACGGGAGGTCGGGCGCTTATGTTAAGCGGCGGATCGCAAGAGAAGGGCGAAAACCGTCGCGGACGAAGGCTCCTGACAAGCGATTTGAAGAATTTCCTGAAAAGCATAGCGATCGCGGCGGTGATTCCGGTGAGCCGCGCCGCTCACACGTCGGCGATGGGCGGCTGATGGATACCGTGCGATCCCCGGTAAGCGCGGCCGAGCCCGTACTGCGCCGGCTCGGAGCGCTGCGCAAGCTGTCGGCAGACGGCGCAGCCGCTCTCGAAAGGGCCATTCGCGAGCGGATCCTGCGCGCGGCCGCCGGCGAGGACCTGATCACGGAAGGCGACCGACCGGCAAGCGTTCACATGATCCTTTCGGGATGGGCGTACCGGTACAAGACGCTGCAGGACGGCAGGCGGCAGATCGTGAACTTCGCGCTGCCCGGCGAGACCTGCGACGCACATCTCTATCTGCTCTCCGACATGGATCATTCTATCGGCGCATTGACCCCTGTGGTTTACGCCGAGATCGAACGGGGCCGCTTCGAGGAACTGGTGGCGAGCGATCGCACGGTGGCGGAAGCGTTATGGTGCGAGACGCTCGTGATGAATGCGATCCAGCGCGAGTGGGCCATCAATCTCGGCCGGCGCGACGCGCTGGAGCGGGTCGCGCACCTGTTCTGCGAGGTCTTCGAGCGGCTGCGCTGCGTCGGCCTGACCGAGGGCACTTCCTGCGCCTTTCCGGTGACCCAGATGGATATGGCCGACGCAACTGGCCTGTCGGTGGTGCATCTCAATCGTACGCTGCAGGAGCTGCGCGCGGCCCGACTGATCACGCTGAGAGAGCGGAACTTGACGATCAATGACCTTGACGGCTTGCGCGACGCCGGCCTGTTCAACCCGAATTATCTGCATCTGCGGCAGCGATAGACCGGCGTGCACCGCGTGCTCGCCGGCAAGCTCGAACGGCCTCAGGTCGCGCCGTGCGACTCGACATAATAGGCGTAAAGCGAATGCGACGCCGCCATGTAGAGGCGGTTGTTCTTCGGGCCGCCGAAAGTCAGGTTCGCGCAGCGCTCGGGCAAGTGAATGAAGGCGATCGGCTTGCCTTCCGCGTTGAACACCTTCACGCCGTCGAGATCTTCCGACCTGCCCCTGAGCTGGTAGGCCTTGCGGCCGCCGCCAACTTCCGTCGCCTCCGTCTGCAACAGGCCGTTGCTGCCCCAGCCGCACCACAGATTGCCGTCGCGATCGACGCGGAAACCGTCTGGCGAACCCTGGTCGGACGCATCGATCAGCCTGGTCTTGTTGCTTAAGTTCCCGTCGGCGCCGACGTCATAGCTCCAGATGCTGCGATTGGGCGTGCCGCGAACCTCGACGACGTAGAGCTTCTTTTCGTCCGGCGAGAAGGCAAGGCCATTCGGATTGACGAGATCGGTGATGACGGCGGTCAGCTTGCCGTCGGTGCCGATCCGGAACACGTTGGTGTTGGCCTGTTCGGGTTTGGCCTTGAAGCCTTCCCAGTCGCCATTGATGCCGAAGGGCGGATCGGTGAACCAGATCGTGTCGTCCGACTTCACCACGATGTCGTTCGGCGCATTGAGCCGCTTGCCTTCAAAATTCTCCGCAAGCACGGTGATCTTGCCGTTCTTCTCGGTACGCGTGATGCGGCGCGTTACCGAATGCTCGCAGGTGACGAGGCGCCCCTGGCGGTCGCGCGTGTTCCCGTTGGCGAAATTGGAAGGACTGCGGAAGACGGTGAAACTGCTGTCCTTCTCCGAATATTTCATGATGCGGTTGTTCGGGATGTCGCTGACGAGCAGATATCCGCCGTCCGGAAAATAGACCGGGCCTTCAGCCCATCGCATGCCGCTTGCGAGCTGTTCCACCGTGCTCGAGTAGATGCGGTATTTCAAAAAGCTCGGATCGAGGATTTCGAGCGCGGGCTCAGGATAGCGCTGGTTCGGCTTGAACGGAAAGGACTGTGCGCTGGCGCGGCCAGCGATCGCCGTTGCCGCGCACGCGGCGCCGCCTGTGAGAATTTGTCTGCGTGAGATGGTCATGGCTTGCCTCCCCTTGTCTTTTTGCCGTGCAAAAGCCGGCGCTGGTTGTCTCGCGGATATCCTATTGCCGCAGCTTTTGCCGCTCAAATTTTCTTGGCGCATGAATCGATCCCGAATCATATCGATTCCGCATTCGTGTTAGGCTTACCGCGCGTCCAACCCGCCGATATGAAAAAGATTATCAAAAACATCATGCCCGACCAGTTTTCGAAGCTCCAGCAGATCAAAAAGCCGGCCGTCCGCTCCAGAGGCGGCATTGTCGCATCGCAATCACGGAAGGCCGCCGAGATCGGCGCCGGGGTGCTTGCCGCGGGCGGCGACTGCGTCGATGCGGCAATTGCGACCGGCTTTGCGCTCGGCGTGCTCGAGCCGTGGATGAGCGGGATCGGCGGCGGTGGCGCGATGGTGCTCTACCGCGCGCGCGAGGATCGCGTCGAGGTGATCGATTACGGCATGCGCGCGCCGCTCGCGCTGCGCCCCGAAGACTATCCGATCGTGCAGGGGGCCGCTTCCGACATCTTTCCCTGGCCACGGGTGCAGGACGACCGCAACCTTGTTGGCCCCAGCTCGATTGCCGTACCGGGCGTGGTCGCAGGCCACGAGGAAGCACATCGACGCTACGCCAAGATGCCTTGGCGCGAGCTGCTTTCGCCGGCCGTCAAGCTCGCGGGCGAAGGGCTGCTGGTCGATTGGTGGACGACACTTGCGATCGCCGGCTCGGCCGCGGAGCTGCGGCGGTATCCCGCGAGCGGCGAGGCCTATCTCGTTGATGGACTGCCGCCAAATCCGCAATGGGGCATCCGCTCGGCGGTGCGGCTGCTTCAAGCGAAGCTGAAGGCGACGCTCGACCATCTCGCGACGCAGGGACCGCGCGATTTCTACGAGGGCGATCTGGCGAAGAGCGTTGTCGCCGACGTGCATTCCGTAGGCGGCGTGCTCTCGACAAGCGACCTCGCCGCCTTCCGCCCGCATCTGCGACAGCCGCTGCAAATCCCCTATCGCGGCGGCATCGTTTACGCGACGCCGGAACTGACCGCCGGACCGACGCTTGCACACGCCCTGCGGCTTTTGCAGCATGACTTTAAGCCCGCAAGCGGCACCCCCGATGCATCCGCCTACGCCGCCTATGCGCTCGCGCTGCAAGCTGCCTATCGCGAACGGCTCAAGGACATGGGCGATACCGATGGCCGCCGCGCGCTCGGCGCCGAACACCTCGCGCCCGCCTGCACCACGCATTATTCAGTCGTCGACCGCGACGGCAACATGGCGGCGGTGACGCAGACGCTGCTCTCGACCTTCGGCTCGAAATTCGTGACGCCGCGGACCGGGATCACTATGAACAACGGCATCATGTGGTTTGATCCGACGCCGGGCACGCCCAACTCGCTTGGGCCGGGCAAGCGCTGCCTCACCAACTACACGCCCGTGGTGGCGCGGACTGCTGACGGACGACGGCTCGCGCTCGGCGCTTCCGGAGGACGGCGCATCCTGCCCTGCGTCACGCAGATCCTTTCCTTCATCATGGATTTCGGCATGGACCTCGACGCCGCGATTCACCAGGCCCGCCTCGATGCGAGCGAGGGCGCCATCGTGATCGCCGATGTACGCCTGCCGGCCGCGGTGCGCGAGGACCTCAAGGAGCGCTTCGATTATGAAGAGGCGCACATGCAGACCTATCCGGGCAAGTTCGCCTTCCCGAGTATCGTGCTGCGCGAGAATGAAACGAACTTCGGAGCCACCGAGGTGTTTCACCCCTGGGCCGACGCCGTCGCAGAAGGCTGACTTGCGGCGCGAGGAAGTCCAGCAGGCGCTCTCCACGCGCACGCAATTGTCCTTACTTCATGTGCGCGGCCATGAAGCCGTCGGCGCGTTGCTCCGCGTCCCGCGTCGCCTTTTCATCGTAAACCATATGATGACCGAGGAAGTAGCCATCCTCACCCGGCAGAACAAAACCATGAGTCTGGTTGGGATAGACAACGACCTCGAGATTCGGCTTGCCGGCTACGGCTTGACAGGCCCTGACGGGAGTCCAGTCGTCCTGATCACCGATCATGACCAGCGTCGGGACTGACGGATCGACGCCTTCATAGCAACGCGGATAGTACGCGATGACGCCTGCAATTTTTGTATGATGTTTCACCGGGTTTTTTGTATCGACGGCGAAAAGCGACGAAACCGCCCCCCAGGAATAGCCTTGCAGGAAGATTCTATTCGGATCGATATCAGCCATCGCTTTGAGCACGTTTACCGCCGCCCAGACGTCACTGCCGCCGCGACGCGCCAACTCATGAAAAGTTGTGGGGTTGACCGTGGTGCACACACCCGCGACCTCGTTGCGCGGCGTGAACGGATCAACGATCAACGTTGCGACCCCTTTGGCGAGCAGATGTGCGATCACCGTTTTTTGCAGCGCTCTCTCGCCGCGAGGACCAAGCCCGGCACACCCGCTCATATAGATGACGGCGGGAAAAGGGCCCTCACCGGAGGGTTTGAACAAGGCGCCCGCAATGGACACGACAGCCGGATCGCTGACCGGAATGGCGATTACGTTCGTGTACCCGCCACTCATCGGCGGCGTCGGACCGTCTGCATGAGCAAACGGAACCGATAGATAGGCGCCCACCGCGCAAGCTGTAACCGCCCGCAATGGAAAGGCTGTTGACGGCCAGAGCCTCATCCAAACCTCCTCGCCAGACGCGCGATCGCGACCGGACGTGAAAAGAAGTAACAGCTTGCCGTTGCGCAGCAAAGCGACCTCCCCTTTTCGAAAGGAGTTGGGGACTGATCGATCCGAACCCCCTCGCTGGTCGCGGCGTATTGCCGGGCTGACGCCATGCCGGGTTTATGGCAGAAGACCGACCCACCCTTCCTGTTCGCGAGGTCCGCATGCCTGCGCCGAAACCGCCCGCCTTTGAAACGCTGAGCCTGCACGCCGGCCAGCATCCCGATCCCACAACCGGCGCCCGCGCGGTCCCGATCTTTCAGACCACGTCCTATGTGTTTCAGGATACCGAGCACGCAGCAGCGCTGTTCAACCTGGAGCGCGCCGGCCACATCTATACCCGCATTTCCAACCCGACCACGGCCGTGCTGGAAGAACGACTCGCGGCGCTGGAAAATGGCGTCGGCGCGATCGCGACCGCGAGCGGCATGGCGGCGATGCACCTCGCGGTCGCAACGCTTGTCAGTGCCGGCGACCATATCGTGGCCTCCGCCTCGCTTTACGGCGGCACCATCAATCTGCTCGCGCACACGTTGCCGCGCTTCGGCATCACCACGAGCTTCGTCAAGCCGCGCGATCTCGCAGCGTTCCGCAGCGCGATCAAGCCGAACACGCGGCTGGTCATCGCCGAGACCATCGGCAATCCCGGCCTCGAAGTGCTCGATATCCCCGCGGTCGCCACGATCGCACATGATGCGAAAATTCCGCTTTTGATCGACAACACCTTCGCAACCCCCTATCTCAGCCGGCCGATCGATCTCGGTGCCGACATCGTGATGCATTCGGCGACCAAATGGCTCGGCGGCCATGGCGTCGCGATCGGCGGCGCGATCGTCGACGGGGGCCGCTTCGACTGGCGCGCCTCCGGCAAGTTCGAGGTGCTGACCGAACCCTATGCCGGCTACCACGGCATCGTGTTCGACGAACAGTTCGGTCCGGCCGCCTTCATCATGCGCGCACGCACCGAAGGCTTGCGCGATTTCGGCGCCTGTCTCTCGCCGACCAACGCGTTCCAGCTCCTGCAGGGCATCGAGACGCTGCCTGTCCGCATGGATCGCCATATGCAGAACACGCACGCCGTGCTGGACTTCCTCAAGACCAACAAGGCCGTCGATTGGGTGCTGCATCCGTCGCTGGAAGACCACGCGGATTACCGGTTGGCAAAACGCCTGTTGCCACGCGGCGCCGGCTCGATCATCAGCTTCGGCATCAAGGGCGGCCGGCCCGCGGGGCGCAAGTTCATCGAGTCTTTGCGGTTGATCAGCCATCTCGCCAATGTCGGCGATGCCAAGACGCTGGTCATTCACCCCGCGAGCACCACGCATCAGCAGATGGATGCCGAGCAATTGAAGGCCGCGGGCGTCGGGGAAGAGCTGGTGCGGCTTTCCGTCGGCATCGAAGCGGCAGCCGACATCATCGACGATCTCGCAAGCGCGCTGCGCGCCTCGCAAAAGGTTTGAGCCATGAATGTCACCGTCAACGGCGTGCGCGCCTTTGTTTCGACCGGCGGCCGCGATTTCGATCCGTCGCTCCCTTCCGTCGTCCTGATCCACGGCGCGGGCTTCGATCATTCGACCTGGGCGCTGCACAGCCGCTATTTTGCCCATCACGGCTTCTCGGTGCTGGCATCGGACCTGCCGGGTCATGGACGCTCGGCAGGACCCGCGCTGCGCACGATCGCCGAGATGGCCGACTGGATCGCGGCCTTGCTCGCTGCAACGGGAGCGACCAAGGCGCATCTGATCGGCCATTCCATGGGCTCGCTGATTGCGCTGGAGGCCGCGGCGCGGCACCCGGACAAGGTGTCAGCACTCAGCCTGATCGGAACGGCAGCGCCGATGACCGTCGGCCCCGATCTTCTCAAGGCGGCCGAAGCCAACGATCAGGCGGCGATCGACATGATCTCGATCTGGGGACTGGGGTTTAGCGCCGAACTCGGCGGAAGCCTGGCGCCAGGGCTCTGGATGCATGGCAGCGCGCAACGCGTGCTGCAGGGTTGCGCGCCCGGCGTGTTGTTCTCAGATCTTTCGGCCTGCAATTCCTATGTGGACGCGCTGGCCGCGGCAGCGAAAGTCAAGGTGCCGACGACAGTGATTCTCGGTGAGCGCGACATGATGACCCCGCCGCGCGCCGGCAAGACGCTGGCGGCAGCAATTGCCGGCGCACGCACGGTGGTGGTGCCCGGCGCCGGCCACATGCTCATGAATGAGCGGCCGGATGAGCTGCTGGCGGCACTGAGGGGGTGAGCCGACTCTGCGCGGCGCAATTTCCGGGGGATAGCGCCTGCGCCCTGTGTTCGCCCGATACCGACGAGGCCGGCGATTGGCACTCCTCCGCGATTCCAGGGCCGCGTCACCAGATGCCTCCGGGATTGGCCGGTGGCCCTATCTTTTCACCGGGCTCTTTACCGCGCCGTTGGTGCGCCTGTCGGCCCAGCCCAGAACGATCGCGAGCGTCGCAAACATCATCGTGACGGCGATCATCACCATAATCGTGTCGAGGGTCATCGTCCTTCTCCATGATCCATGGAAAAGAACTTAACCCGCGGACAAGAGTACGTTTTTGCGCTGGATCAAAAACGCGAAACGTCGGGCCGACGCGCGTTGCGGCTGCCGCCGCGAAGGCTTACGGTTGCTTGCGATCGAGACTTTGGAATGTCGAGCATGCGCGCCACCATTTTCGCTGTCCTGCTGCTCGCCGCCGTCCTTGGCTTCGCAAGCCCGGCCCGCGCGGCCGACGACATCGCAGCCGCGCAGGGCGTGATCCGCTCGCAGGAACAGGCGTTTTCCCGCGGCGACGCCGCGGCCGCCTATTCCTACGCCGCACCCGCCATCCGCCAGCTTTTTCCGGAAGCCTCGATCTTCATGTCGATGGTGCAGCACTCCTACGCGCCGGTCTATCGGCACCGGAGTTTTGATTTCGGCGAAGCGAAGTCCGACGGCGACCTCATCGCCCAGCGCGTGCACATCGTCGACGAGAACGGCGACGGCTGGGAAGCACTGTATACGCTGGAGCGACAGGCCGACGGTACTCTGAAGATCACCGGCTGCACGCTGTTGAAGTCCGGGCAATCGGCTTGACGCGGGCTACGCCATGGCGAGCCGCGCCCGCGCACGCAGCAATAGTCCGAGCATGATCGCGATGTTCAACGCGTTCCAGGCAAGCCCGTTGGCGAAGGCCGCGGCATAGGATCCGGTGGCATCGAAGATCACGCCCGAGACCCAGCCGCCGAACGACATCCCGATCACGGAGGCGAAGATCACGATGCCGAGGCGGGTTGCGGCTTCGGAAGCGGGCATCGCCTCCCGCACGATGATCGCATAGCTCGGCACGATGCCGCCCTGGAACAGGCCGAACATCGCCGAGATCAGATAGAGCGAGGCAAGGCCGTCGAAAAACAGATAGAACAGCAGCGCAAAGGCCTGCGCCAGCGATCCGATCAGGAGCGTCGCGATGCCGCCGACGCGATCCGCAAGAAATCCCGACCCGATGCGGCTGATGATACCGAACCCCGTCATCAGCGACAGCATCTCGGCGCCGCGCGCCACGCCATAACCGAGATCGCCGCAATAGGCCACGATATGGACTTGCGGCATCGCCATCGCCACGCAGCAGGCGATGGAGGCAAGGCTCAAGAGGAAAGTCAACGCGTTGGTCGAGAGCCGCAAATCGATCTGCGGCGGCGGCGCCTTGCTGTGATCGCGGATCTTCTCATCGCCCATCCGGGCGCGCAGCGTGAGCAAGATCAGCGCCATCGACACCGCGCAAAAGGCGCCGAGCGCGATATGCGTGCTGCGCCAGCCGATGGTCTGCACGCCCCAATTCACCAAGGGAGGCCAGATCGTGCCCGCGACATAATTGCCACTCGCGACGATGGCGACCGCCAATCCCCGATAGCGCTCGAACCAGTGCGAGACCTCCGCCATCAGCGGCGCAAACGTCGCCGACGTGCCGAGCCCGATCAGGAAGTAGACTGCGATAAACTGCCACAGCGTGACCGTCAGTCCGGCCAGCGCAAGGGAGATGCCGAGGAGCGCGATGCTGGTCGCCATCGCGGCGATGATGCCGAAGCGGTCGGTGATCCGCCCGGTGATGACCGCGCCGAGCCCAAAACCCATGAACATGGTGGTGGAAGCGAGCGACACCGCCCCGCGCGTTGCGGCGAACTCGGCCTGCACGACGGGCAGCACCACCATGACGGTCCACATGCCGGCGGCGCCGATCGATGCGATCACCAGGGCAAGACCAAGCCGCACCCAGGCCTGACCGGAGTCGGGCTTGAAGCGTGAGGATTCGGGAGATCGTCCGGCGGGCGCGTGCACTATTCCCAAACTCCTCGCCCGCTGCCCAAAGGTCAACCCGCAATGCCGCTATATTAGGCATGCGCGCTGCGCCACTGAAGAGAAGCTTCATTCCGAGGCGCAACGAATCCGTTGCGCAATCGCGCCTCGCGGAACCCCTCGCGACACCTTCGAGATTCCCAGGTTCGCGCGAAAGCGACCCGGAAGGCGATCCATTAACCCTTTCCTAACCATACACCGGGCAAAAATTGCCGGGTGAAGTCGAGTGTCGTCGGCCGCGTAAAACGGGGAGATCTCCGTGGACGCCAGTGCTGTGCCTCACTTTCGAACCGGTGGCCC
>Ga0318546_10000477_pt1 | contig 14982 bp, 8 predicted proteins | sample GRESIP169b2f19_FD_203514 | JGI IMG/M metagenome (GOLD analysis project Ga0318546, IMG submission 203514) | Tropical soil microbial communities from Luquillo Experimental Forest, Puerto Rico - GRE.SIPMG.169b2f19 | ecosystem: Environmental > Terrestrial > Soil > Tropical forest > Bulk soil...
TTCTTCGACTCCGGCCAGACGCCGTCGGGATGCGGGAAGTCCGAGCCCCACATCAGGGTCTCGACACCCATATCCTCGATCAGCTTGGTGCCGACCCGGTCGTACTGGAATGTCGCGCGGCACTGGCTGCGCCAGTACTCGCTCGGCAATTTCTTAAGCTTGAGGTCCCGGTACTGGTCCTTGTACTCGAAATCCATGCGGTCGATGACGTAGGGGATCCAGCCGATACCGCTTTCGCCAAACACGACGCGGATGTTCGGAAAGCGCTCGAACACCGCCGCACCCATCAGGTCGGTCAGGATCGTCGCCAGCGTCATCTGGAAGCGGCACAGCCCGCTATAGGTCATGCGGCGGGCGATGGCCGGGTCCAGGGACTTGCGCAATTCGGGGTCGGTCACCGGGAAGGTGTGAAAATGCAATGGTAATTGCGTCTCGTTGACCGCCTCCCAGAGAGGATCCCACATCGGGTGCCACATCGGCGTCATGTGCCAGGAGCAGGAGAGCTCAACGCCTTTCATGCCCAACTTGGCAACCCGGCGGACCTCCCGCGCGGCACCCTCGATGTTGTTGTAGGGCAAGCAGGCCAGGCCGATCATGCGGTCGGGATAGTAGCTGCTGAAATTGTCCATGAAATCATTATAGATGCGCAGCATCTCGTCGGCCGCTTCGGGGTCCTTCATCTTAGCGCAGGCGGCCAGGATGCCGTAGATGACCTCGGCGTCCACGCCGTCGCGGTCCATGTCCTTGACCCGCAGATGCGGATCGCCCGGCCGGCGCAAGCCCTTCTTGAAATAATCATCATAGAGGCCCGCCTCGGCCATCTTGTCGGCTCGCAATTGCTTGCCCGGGACCCACGGCGTGCCGGTGGCGCCGACGCCGCCACAAAGACCGTACTCGGCACCGTTATTGTCGGTCCAGCGCTTCACCCCATCCGAATTCTCGGCGACGTAGGGCATCAAATCCCTAAGCTTGCCGGACGCGTTCGAGGTGAACAGATCGGGTGGCAGCCAGAGCATGTCGAGATGACAGTCTGCCGAGATGCGCTGGTACTGCATAACCTATCCTCCACTTCGGTTACCTATTTCTCCGACCACTCTACCGAGCGTAGGACGGGCGTCCTACGCCGATCTGCGCAACTCTCCGATGCAGCGCGAACAACCCTGCGTCTGGATCGAGCGCAAGACGAAGACCGGCCCGGAGCAACCTCTCAGGACGGTCCCTTCCAACGCTGCCAAAGCCAAAGCGCCCCGAGGACGAGAAACGATCCGACGACTGCGGACACGACGTCGCGCAACGAGATCCTCACTGTGTCGAGTGCGGGGAAGAGTCCGAGCAGCCAGAACAGCAGACCCCCGACCAGGGCGCCAACCAAGCCCAGCCCCAAATTCCGCCAAACACCAAAGCCCCTGCGCTCTCGCCTGATGATCAGCCCGGCGATGCTACCCCCGATCAGACCAACAATTATCCAAACGACAAACTGATTTAGTGAGACCATTTCGGCCTCCGCGGTTGTACGAAGCGGCCTATCCGGCTCCACCTTCCGAATTGAATTCTCTTATTTGCGCCGTAGCGGGCCGCCGTCCGCAGCCTCTTGAAGCAGCGGCCGGGCGTCTTCAGCCGCCAATCCAATCGGGAAATTACCGGATCTGCGCTGCCATGTGCGTGTTATCGTCACAGAGCTGACTCAAACTTTAATTCAAGCACATCTGAAGGTTGCCACCGATCGGACCCCGCTGCCCCGCTTCCCGGTTATTTCTGTGACAACGCGCGGATCGCGCGATCGGGTCTCTGTTCGGCAACGATTACCTCGCTGTTCGACGCACAAGAATGCCCTGTTCGTCAAACTATGGAATTAATGTACAAGCGATTGATTTAGCTTGATCGATTGGGAGCGTTCGGCGCTCTGCAAGGCGATTTGTCGATTTCGCTGTACTACGGGAATTTGACGCCGGAGATAATTCCCCCTCCGGGGCAATCGCGGAGAGACGGGACTATGGGGGTGCAAACGATCGGAATGCCGGTTCGACGCGAGGAGGATTTCCGCCTTCTCCGGGGGAAGGGCCGCTATGTCGACGACGTCAGGGCGGCGAACGAAGCGCACGGCTATGTCCTGCGCTCGCCGCACGCCCATGCCCGCATCGCCGCCCTCGATGCCGGGCGGGCGCGGGCGGCAGTCGGCGTCCTCTGTGTCCTGACCGGCTCAGACCTCGCTCGCCGCGGCCTCGGCACCCTGATGCCGGCGGTGCGCCGGCGGTGCCGTAACGGAGCGCCGGCCTTTGTCTGTCCGCAGCCGCTGCTCGCCGACGACCGTGTCCGCTATGTCGGGGATCCGGTCGCCTTCATTGTCGCCGAAAGCGTAAACCAGGCGAAAGATGCCGCCGAGCTGATCGCTGTGGAATACGAGGTGTTGCCGGCGGTCGTCGGCGCCGAAGCGGCGCTGGCGGCGGGAGCACCGGCGGTATGGGACGACAACCCCGGCAACGAGGCGTTCTTTCACGAAGTCGGCGACCGGGCTGAGGTCGACAGCGCCTTCGCCAAGGCCGACCACGTCGTCCGCCACAAGACCATCATCAACCGAGTCACCGCCAACTCGATGGAGCCGCGCGGTTGCCTCGCCGAGTATGACCGGGATCAAGACCGCTACACGATCCGCTGCACCGTGCAGTCCGTCCACGGCACCCGCGCCGCCCTCGCCGACCGCATCTTCGAGCTGCCGCATCACCATTTCCGGGTGGTCTGCGAGAATATGGGCGGGGGTTTCGGGATGAAGGGCGGCTGCTACCCGGAATATGCGCTGTCGTTGTGGGCCTCCGAGGTCCTCGAGCGTCCGGTGCGATGGATCGCCGAGCGCAGCGAAGGCTTGATGAGCGACGAGCAAGGGCGCGGCAGTGTCATCGACACCGAGCTCGCACTCGAGCGGGACGGAAGGTTTCTCGCGCTGCGCACCCGGTGGAGCGCCGCGATCGGCGCCTATTACTCGACCGACCGCCCGACGATCCCGCTGTCGGTCGGCCTCGGTTGCCAGGTGAATACCTACAATATCCCGTCGGTGCACACCGAGGTCACCGCAGTCCTGACCAATACGATGACGATCGCGCCCTATCGCGGCGGCGGCCGACCCGAACCGATCTATGCGACAGAGACCATTATCGACAAAGCGGCACACCAGCTCGGCTTAACGCCCGTAGAGCTGCGCCGCCGCAACACGATCCTCGCAGGTGCCATGCCGTTTACGACCGCGCTCGGCCAAACCTACGATTGCGGGGACTTCCCCAAGAACCTAGAGGACTGTCTGACTCTGGCCGACTACGACCGGGTGGCAGAACGGCGAGAAGCTGCCAAAAGGCGGGGCAAGCTTCTCGGAGTCGGCGTTGCCACAACCGTCGCTGCGAGCGGTGGCCGCGATTACGAGCATGCCGAAATCCGTTTCGACCCGTCTGGCGGGGTGGTGCTGATGACAGGCGGCATGGATCACGGTCAAGGCCACGGGACGACCTTCAAGCAGGTCCTGTCGGAAAAGCTCGGCATCGACGCCGATCTGATCCGCTACCGCTACGGCGACAGCGATCTGGTAACGATGGGAATCGGTACCTTCGGCTCGCGCTCGGCGCAACTCGCGGGCTCGGCGATCGTCGTCGCCGCCGACCGGCTAATCGACAAGGGCCGCAAGATCGCCGCGCACATGATGGAAGCGGCGGTGCCGGATATCGGCTTCGAGAATGGCAAGTTCGCGATCACCGGCACCGACCGGTCGGTCGGCATCGCCGAGGTCGCAAAGCGATCGTTTCATTCATTGCAGTTGCCCGACGGGGTGGAAACGGGCTTTACTGAGCGGGCAAATTTCGGTCCTGCCGACCCCGCGACCTTTCCCAGCGGGGCCCATCTCGCTGAGGTCGAAATCGACGAAGAGACCGGCGAGGTCACCTTAACCCGCTATTCAGCGGTCGACGATGTCGGCCGTGTCCTCAACCCGTTGTTGTGTGAGGGGCAGATCCACGGCGGCATCGTGCAGGGGGTCGGCCAGGCGCTGATGGAGGAGGTGGTCTACGACCCGGCCACCGGGCAGTTGCTGAGCGGCTCGTTCCAGGATTACGGCATGCCGCGCGCCGACCAATTTTGCGGCTTCGATGTCGAGAACAATCCGACGTTGACCGAGAAGAACCCGCTTGGCGTCAAAGGCGTCGGCGAAGCCGGCACGATCGCCGCGATCCCCGCGGTCATGAATGCCGTCAACGACGCACTGGTACGGATCGGCGCGCCTTATGTCGAGGTGCCGGCGACCTCGGAAAAGGTGTGGCGCGCATTGCGCGCCGCGCGAGCCGGCTCCGTTTGACCCTAAGGCGTCGGGAGCCGGAGTGGCTGGGGGACTAGGATTCGAACCTAGACTGGCGGAGTCAGAGTCCGCTGTCCTACCGTTAGACGATCCCCCAATGGGACGGGACGGGCCGGAGGTGCGGCCACCTGATACCACAGCGCACCCGGATTGGGTAGGGTCGGGCCGGCGGTTCCGGGGTTTTAATTTCCTGCCAGGGTGCGCTAGCATTGCCGGTCGAGCTCGACGGGATGATCAGCTGGCCGTGGAGAGTGCGCTCACCAGCGGGGGTTTGGACGGTGCCGCCGGCGCGTTGCGGCCGGGCCATCCCACCCCCCGGGATGTTGACGAGACTGCATCGCCGCGCGCCGCTCCACGCTTTGCCCGCCAATTCGCGGCGCTGGATCTCGGGACAAACAACTGCCGCCTGCTGGTAGCTCGGCCGGCCGGCCCCGGCTTTCGCGTCGTAGACGCCTTCTCGCGCATCGTCAGGCTCGGCGAAGGGCTCGCTGCTACCGGCGCGCTCTCCGACGAAGCGATGATGAGGACCCTCGAGGCGCTCAAGATTTGCGCCGACAAGATTGCAGCCCGCAAAGTCGCCGCCGGGCGCTACGTCGCTACCGAGGCGTGCCGCCGCGCGGCCAATTGCGAGGCGTTTCTGACCAGGGTGCAAGAGGAGGTGGGGCTCGAGATCGAGATTATCTCGAGTCGGGAGGAGGCGCGCCTCGTCGTCGCCGGCTGCGCTCCGCTGCTGCATCCACGCATCCCTTACGCGATCGTTTTCGACATCGGCGGCGGCTCGACCGAAATCGTCTGGCTGCGGCTTGCGCGCGGACCCGACGGGCGGCGCAGCCCGCACATTCTCGGCGCAATCTCGCTGCCATTCGGGGTAGTCACTCTGACCGACCGGTTCGGCGGCGCCGAGGTGCTGCCGGCGACCTACCGCTTGATGATCGCCGAGGCGGCGGCGGCTCTGATCCCGTTCGAGCGCAACCATCGCATCATGCGCCATGTCCGCGAGGGCCGGGTGCAGATGCTGGGGAGCTCCGGCACCGTGACGACATTGGCCGGCATCCACTTGGCCTTGCCGCGCTATATTCGGGCGCTGGTGGACGGCAGCATGCTGACCTTCGAGCAGATCGCCGCCGTCTCCGAACATCTCGCCGGTCTCGACTTTGCCGGCCGCGCCGCCAATCCTTGCATCGGCCATGAGCGCGCTGATCTGGTGCTCAGCGGTTGTGCGGTTCTCGATGCAATTTGTGCCACTTGGCCAGTCGGTCGATTACGGGTCGCCGATCGAGGGGTGCGCGAGGGCATTCTCCTCGACCTGATGCGGATGTGAAGCGCCGTCGCAGCCCACCGGTTGCCCGCCTTCCCGCGGTCGAAGTCCGCAGCGCCCGCCGGCGCAAACCGTCCTCGACCCGCTGGCTGTCGCGCCAGCTGAACGACCCCTATGTCGCCGAAGCGCGCCGCCTCGGCTACCGGTCGCGCGCCGCCTTCAAGCTGATCGAGCTCGACGAGCGGTTTCGCCTGCTGCGGCCCGGCCAGCGCGTCGTCGATCTCGGCTGCGCGCCGGGCGGCTGGACCCAGGTCGCCGTCGCTCGCGCCGGCAGTCGCGGGATCGTCGTTGGCCTCGATGTCACCGAGACCGCGCCGTTGCCTGGCGCCACTCTGTTGACCGCCGATATCCGGGACCAGGCGACCCTCGCAGCGATCCTGGCGGCGTTAGGCGGCCTTGCCGATGTCGTGTTGAGTGACATGGCTCCGGCAGCGACTGGCCATGCCGCGACCGATCACCTGCGGATTGTCGCCCTCGCCGAGGATGCCTTTGCCGCCGCGTTAGAAATTCTCAAGCCGGGCGGGGCCTTTGTCGCCAAAGTCTTTCAGGGTGGCGCCCAGGGGGCGCTGCTCGCCGCGTTGAAGAGGGATTTCGCCGAGCTGCGCCACGCCAAGCCGTCATCGAGCCGCGCCGAATCGGCCGAGACCTACGTCGTCGCGACCGGGTTTCGCAGCGGCCGATCAGCGCCGCGCTTCCCGGCGAGTTTTTCCGGAGAGCTTCCTGGTGTATAGTGCGTCGCCATCGGAAAGGAGGCGCCGATGGAGATCCGGCAAGCGCTGACCTTCGACGACGTTATGCTCGTCCCGGCGGCGTCCGGGATCTTGCCCGCCGACACGGATACTGCGACCCGGCTCACCCGCGAGATCGAGCTTGCCATCCCGCTGATCTCGGCGGCAATGGATACGGTGACCGAAAGCGCGCTGGCGATCGCGATGGCACAGGCGGGCGGGATCGGGGTGATCCACCGCAACATGCCGATCGCCGAGCAAGCCGACGCGGTCCGCAAGGTCAAGAAGTTCGAGGCCGGGATCGTCGTCAACCCGGTCACCATTCACCCCGAGGAGACCCTCGCCGACGCTCTGCGGCTGATGGCCGATCACCGCATCTCTGGGATCCCGGTTGTCAAGCGCGACTCGCACCGGCTCGTCGGCATCCTGACCAACCGTGATGTGCGATTCGCCGACGACCCGCGGCAGCCCGTGGCCGAGCTGATGACCAGGGACGAACTCGTCACGGTGCGCGAAAACGTCTCGCGCGAGGAAGCAAAGCGGCTGCTGCACCAGCATCGTATAGAAAAGCTGATGGTCGTCGACGAGGCCTACCGCTGCACCGGGCTGATCACCGTCAAGGATATCGAGAAGGCGCAGAGCTATCCAAACGCCTGCAAGGACGAGCACGGCCGGTTGCGTGTCGCCGCCGCCACCGGCACAGGTGCCGACGGTATCGAGCGGGCCGAAGCGCTGTTCGCCGCGGGACTTGACGTGCTGGTCGTCGATACCGCGCACGGCCATTCGCAGCGGGTTCTGCAGACGGTCAACCAGATCCGCCGGCTGTCCAACTACACCCAGCTGGTCGCCGGCAATGTCGTGACGGCCGATGGCGCCGTGGCTCTGATCGAGGCGGGTGCCGACGCCGTCAAGGTCGGCATCGGTCCGGCGTCGATCTGCACGACCCGCATCGTCGCCGGGGTCGGCGTCCCACAATTTACCGCGATCGTCGATACCGTCGCCGAGTGCCGCAAGGCGGGTGTTCCGGTGATCGCCGATGGCGGCATTAAATTTTCCGGCGACCTCGCCAAGGCAGTTGCCGCCGGGGCGGATTGCGCGATGCTCGGCTCGCTGTTCGCCGGGACCGACGAGAGCCCGGGCGAGGTGTTTCTCTATCAGGGCCGCAGCTACAAATATTACCGCGGGATGGGCTCGGTCGGAGCGATGGCGCGCGGCTCTGCCGACCGCTATTTCCAGCAGGAGGTGACGAGCACCCTGAAGCTCGTGCCCGAGGGTGTCGAAGGGCGCGTGCCCCACAAGGGGCCGGTCGGCAACATCATTCACCAGCTGATCGGCGGGCTGCGCGCAGCGATGGGCTATACCGGCAACCGCACGATCGAGGAGATGCAAAGAAATTGCACCTTTGTGCGGATCACCCCGTCCGGGCTACGCGAGAGCCATGTGCACGACATCGAGATGACCCGCGAGGCGCCGAACTACTCGGCGGACCGCTGACCTTCGGGAGCGGCTTGACACCAGGCGCGCAGGTCGCAGCCGCGATCGATGTTCTCGCCGCGATCGATACCGGCGAGCGGCCGGCCGACGCCGTCGCGGCGGATTATTTCCGGCACCGGCGCTACATCGGCGCCAAGGACCGCGTGCGCATCGCCGGCCACGTTTACACGGTGCTGCGCCATCGCCCCGCGCTCGACTGGTGGATCTCTAAGCATCCGGTCGACATCGGGCCGAGAAGCCGGGTGTTGGCCGCTCTCGTGCTGACCGAGGGCTGGCGTCCCGACACCGTCGCCCGGTGCTGCGACGGCGACCGGTTCCGGCTGGCACCGCTGACGCCGGACGAAGATACGCTGGTGCATAGCCTTGCCACGCGCACCCTCCACCACCCCGGGATGCCGCGGGCAGTGGCGAACGATCTGCCGGAATGGCTCGGGCCCTATCTTGAGCGGGTCTTCGGCAAGGCTTTGGAACGGGAGGTGGAGGCGCTTAATGCCGCGGCCCCGATTGACCTGCGGGTCAATCTGATCAGAGCCGACCGGGCAGCGGCGCGTCGCGCGCTCGCCGCCGCGGGCATCGCGGCCGAGCCGACGCCGTGGTCACCGATCGGCTTGCGGCTGGCCGAGCGGATGCCGCTCGGTGGCCTCGCCGCGTTCGAGGGCGGCCTCGTCGAGGTGCAGGACGAGGGCTCGCAGATCGCCGCGCTGCTTGCCGACGCTCGGGCGGGTATGCGGGTCGTCGATTTCTGCGCCGGGGCCGGTGGGAAGACACTGGCGCTGGCCGCCCAAATGAACAACCGCGGCAGGCTCTTCGCCTGTGACGTCTCGTCTCGCCGGCTCGGCCACGCGTCGCGCCGGCTGCGTCGCGCAGGCGTCAACAACGTCGAATGCCGCGTATTGACGAGCGAGCGCGACAAATGGGTCAAGCGTCACGCCAGGAGCTTCGACCGGGTGCTGGTCGACGCGCCCTGCCTCGGCACCGGGACGTGGCGCCGCAACCCCGGTGACAAATGGCGGGTTACCCCAGAAGGTCTAGCCGATCTGATCGTCCGTCAGCAGGAGATTCTGCGCAACGCCGCGCGGCTGGTGCGACCCGGTGGGCGGCTCGTCTACGCGACCTGTTCGTTCTTGCGCGAGGAGAATGAGGTGCAGGCCGAAGCCTTTCTCGCGGCCGCGCCCGATTTTTCCGTGATGCCCGCCGCGCATGTCTGGCACGAGGCGATCGGCGGCACTCCCCCGGACGGAGAGCGATATCTCAGGCTAACCCCAGCGCGGCACGGGACCGACGGGTTCTTCGTAGCGATATTCGAGCGGCAGCCATGTCCGACCGCGTCCTGATCCTCGATTTCGGTAGCCAGGTAACCCAGCTGATCGCCCGCCGGGTGCGCGAGAGCGGGATCTATTGCGAGATTCACCCCTACACCATCGCCGGTGACAGGCTGCGCGACTTTCGACCCGACGCGGTCATTCTGTCCGGTGGTCCCGCGTCGCTGACCCGATCTGAGGCGCCGCGGGCGCCCGACCTCGTCTTTCGCCTCGGCGTGCCGGTGCTCGGCATCTGCTACGGAATGCAGACGATGTGCGCCCAGCTCGGTGGCCAGGTCACGTTGAGCGAACATCAGGAATTCGGCCGGGCCTTCATCGACATCCTCGGCGAGTGCGCGCTGTTCGACGGGCTGTGGCCGAAAGGCGGGCGCGAGCAAGTGTGGATGAGCCATGGCGACCGGGTCGATGCGCTGCCACCGCGTTTCCGCGCGGTCGCCGCGAGCGAAGCCGCCCCCTATGCCGCAATCGCGGACGACAGCCGGCGCTATTATGGGGTTCTCTTTCATCCCGAGGTCGTGCACACCCCGCAAGGCGGCGAGCTGTTGCGCAACTTCACGCACAAAGTCGCCGGCTGTCGCGGCGACTGGACGATGGCCGCCTTCCGCACGCAGGCGATCGACCGAATCCGCCATCAAGTCGGCAGGGCCGGCGTTGTTTGCGGCCTTTCCGGAGGGGTCGATTCCGCGGTCACCGCGGTGTTATTGCACGAGGCTATAGGCGACCAGCTGACCTGCATCTTTGTCGACACCGGGTTGCTGCGGGCAGGGGAGGGGGAAGAGGTGGTTAGCCTCTTCCGCGGACACTACAACATCCCGCTGATCCATCGCGATGCGAGCGGGCTGTTTCTCGACAAGCTTGCCGGCGTCACCGATCCCGAGGCAAAGCGCAAGACGATCGGCGTCGCCTTTATCGACGTCTTCAACGAGGAGGCCTCGAAGCTCGGCGGCATCGAGTTCCTGGCTCAAGGGACACTGTATCCCGATGTGATCGAGTCGGTAAGCCCGCTCGGCGGCCCGTCGGTCACGATCAAATCGCATCACAATGTCGGCGGACTCCCCGATCGCATGCAATTGAAGCTCGTCGAGCCATTGCGCGAGTTGTTCAAGGACGAGGCGCGCGTCCTGGGCAGGGAGCTCGGCCTGCCCGAACATCTCGTCGAGCGCCACCCGTTCCCTGGCCCGGGCCTGGCGATCCGCATCCCCGGCGAGGTCACCCGCGCTAAGCTCGACATCCTGCGAAAGGCCGACGCGGTCTTTCTCGAGGAGATCCGCAACGCCGGGCTTTATGGTGCGATCTGGCAGGCCTTTGCCGTGCTATTGCCGGTCAGAAGCGTCGGCGTAATGGGCGACGCCCGCTCCTACGATTTTGTCTGCGCCCTGCGCGCAGTGACCTCGACGGACGGGATGACCGCCGACTACTTTCCGTTCCCGCACGAGTTTCTCGGCCGCGCCGCGACCCGCATCATCAACGAGGTCCGCGGCATCAACCGGGTCGTCTACGACGTGACTTCGAAGCCCCCCGGCACCATCGAATGGGAGTAGCGCCCCACCCTGTTTCTACCGGGATAACAGGGCGAAAAATCAAATCGGCGCCGAGATTCATTCTCCTCACCACCGAGAAAGCCTTCTTCATCAGACGCTTACGGGTCAGTTTGCCGGATCCGCCGAGACCGCTAACAGGGGGCTTCTACATAGCTTGCAGGGGGCGGAAACGGGCTAACAGGGGAGCAACAGGGGACCGCAAAACCAAGCAATTACGATCGTCGAAAAACAAATTTTAGCAAGTCGTTCGAGAGGAAGCAATCTCTTTGGAGCGATCATCCGGCGGCCTCCGCGGCGATGATCGCCTGGCGCGCGCGCGGTAGGCGGATCACGAACTCGGTGAACTCGCCCTTGCGGCTGTCGACCGCGATCGTGCCGCCATGCTGCTGGGTGACGATGTCCCAGCTGATCGAGAGGCCAAGCCCGGTGCCTTCGCCGGTGGGCTTGGTGGTAAAGAACGGTTGAAACAGCTTGTCCCTGATCTCGGGCGCAATGCCAGTGCCGTTGTCGCGCACTCGGATTTCGACCGCCTCGCCGAGATCGCGCGTCGTCACCTTCAGTACCGGCTTGAAGTCGGGAGCGGCGCCGTCACGCCGGCGCTTGTTGGCAGCGTAGAAGCCGTTGCCAAACAGGTTCAGAAACACACGGGTGATCTCCTGTGGCGCCAGCTCGACCGGTCCGATGGTGCGGTCGAGGTCGCGTTCCAGGGTGATGTTGAAGCTCGCGTCCTGGGCGCGCGCACCGTGATAGGCGAGGTTGAGCGCCTCTTCGACAAGCGCATTGATATCGACCTCGCGCCGCTCGCCTGAGGAACCGCGCGAATGCTCGAGCATGCTCCTGACGATGCCGTCGGCGCGCCGCCCATGCTCGGCGATCTTTTCGAGATTGCCGGTCAGCAACCCGACGACCTCGTCGATGTCGGCGCGCTTATCCTCGTCGAGCGCTGCCAGCGCCGGTTCTGCAGTCTCCTTCAGCTCGTCGAGCAGTTCGACCGACAGGCCCGCGAAGTTGTTGACGAAGTTGAGCGGGTTCTTGATCTCGTGGGCGATGCCGGCGGTCAGCTGGCCGAGCGAGGCCATCTTCTCGGCCTGGACCAGGCTCGCCTGAGCCGCCTTCAGGTCGCGATAGGCGGCCTCGGCAGCGTCGCGGGTCGCACGGATCTCCGCCTCGGCGCGCTTTCTCTCGGTGATGTCGCCATAGATCAACACAAACCCGCCGCCGGGCACCGCGTTCCGCCGCACCTCGATGATGCGCCCGTCGGGGCGCGTGCGCTCAAGGCGCATTTCCCGCTCTGTATCCTCGACAAAGCGGCTCAGCTCCGCTTCGAGGTCGGCCGAACCGTATTCGCCGCGGTCGGCGAGATAATGGAAGTACTCGGCAAAGCTCGGCCGTTCGGCGAGAAAGCTATCAGGCAGCTCGAGCATTTCTTGGAAATTGCGGTTCCACGCAACAAGGCGCAGCTGCCCATCGAACATCGCGACACCGTCAGCCATGTTGTCGAAAGTGACGCGTAACTCGGCCTGGGCTTGGCGGATCTCGTCGAGCAGCCGCGCGTTCTCGATTGCGATCACCGCCTGGTCGGCAAAGTTCTGCAGCAGCGCCACCTGCTTGTCGGAGAACGGCCGCACTTCCTGGCGGTAGAGAGAGACGATCCCAAGCAGTGCGTCCTCGCGCCGGAGCGCGACGGTTAGGAGGGTGTGGCAGCCGCCCAGGTCGACGGTCGCACGCCGCGCGGGGTCCCCAGCCCTGTAAGCTTCGCTGTTTGCTAGGTCCACTATATGGACGACGTGCTCTCCTTGCAGGATCCGCCAAGGCGCCGTTCCCGGACCATAGGTCGGGGGATTGTTCGCTTGGTATTCGGCGTAAGGGGCCGGCAAGCCGCGTAGCGCGGCCGTGGGGAAGCCCCTCCCATCATAGGTGTGGAGCTGTCCGAAAGCCGCTCCACAAAGATGCATGGCCTTTTCCAGCATCGCGTCGAACACGGGTGCGAGGTTGCCCGGCGAGGAGTTGATGACCTGCAGCACCTCGGCGGTCGCAGTCTGCTGATCGAGCGCTTCGGAGAGCTCGGCGGTGCGCTCCACGACTTGGTGTTCGAGCCGTTCCGCCGCTTCGGCGCGCTCGGCCAACAGCGCGTCGCGTTCGACCGCGTTCTGGCGAAACACCTCGACCGCCCGCCCCATCGCCGCGATCTCGTCATTGCCGGTTACCGGACCGGCAGTCTCCCGGCCGCCGCCGGCTATCGCGAACATGGCGCTGCTCATCAGGTTCAGTCGGCGCACAATGTGGCGGCCGACATAGAGCCAGACGATCAGAACCGAGCCGACAAAGCCGAGTGCGAGCAGCACGCTGATCGCCGCGGTGCTCAGCCGCTGAATGCGAAGAGCCGATTGCGTCGCCCCGCGCACCTCCCGTTTGGTCGCCTCGACCAGCTGTTCGGCAGCATCGGTGAGCTGCGTCGACAGAGTATCGTTCTCGGCCAGCAGCCGGCCCGCATCGGCGATCAGATCCAGCTCCTGCTGCCGCAGCAGAGGAATCGAGCTCGGCCCCTCGATCAGAGTCTTTAACTTGTCCACCTGGGCCAGAAACAGCGGGCGGAGCTTGGGATCGAGCCCTTGCGATCCCTTCTCGAGCTCGCCTATCGTGCGGCGCAGCTGAAACGCAAGGATTAAGAGGCGCTGCTTCTGCTCGCTGACCGCAGCCTGCGCCAACGTGTCGGCAGCATCGGAGGCCTGCTGCTGCACCTTTTGCACCGGCCGGGCGGCCAGCAGACCGGCGATCAGCGGGCGCAAATCTTCCGCGCGCGGCTCCGGCGTTTGTCCGGCGCCGGTCAACAGCGTGGCGAGGTGGTCGAGCTGACTGTCGTAGACGAGCAGTGTTGGCCCCAGTAGCCGCCGGGTCTCGTCGTTGGTATCAAACACCCCCTGCATCAGATCCTTGATCCGGCCGATCAGCTGCAGCCGCAATCGGACGTCCGCATCGAGTGCCGTCAGATTGGCGTCCAATTCGACGGCCTTGTCCTCGATCGGCGCGAGCTGCTCTCGGCTGATCCCGCCATCGCGCAATTCGTTCAGAAACGACCGCAATTTGGCCGACTGGTGCGAAAGCTTGGCGAAGAGATGGTCGCGTCTCTGCTCGGTGGTGGCGCCGGACAGCGCCGAGGCCGCGGTGACGATCCGCTCGACCGTGCGAGACACTTCGACCGAAGCCAGGATCGGGTCGACGCGGCGATCGATCAATGCCAGCGAATGCCCGACCTCGAAAAACGCGTAAAGCGCCGCACCCGCGACCAGCGCTGCAACCGCGCCGATGCCGAATATGACGATCAGCAGCCGCGCCCCGACGCCGCTCGTCCTTGTTCGAATGTGCGACAAACGATAGTCTCCCGCGAGCTCGATCTGACGTCTCGCTTCGTCCGGCGATAGTGGCTGAAAATCGGGCAGGGCACAACCTGTCGTACATTTTGTTGGGGAGGCTACGATGAAGACGCGACGCCGCGAGATGCTGGTCGGGGCGGCGTCCGCGGTTGCCTCCGCTGCGAGCTTGCCGGCACCGGCGATCGCTCAAGGCATCAAAGAGTTCAAACTGGTGACCGCTTATCCCAGGGAGTTGCCCGGAACGGGCGCTACTCCGGAGCGCTTTGCGCAATCGATCGCAGCAATGTCGGACGGGCGTCTCAAGGTGACGGTCTACCCGGACGGCAGCCTCGTCCGCGCTTTCGAGGTGTTCGATGCCGTCTCCGCCGGCGCCGCCGAAATGTATTTTACCGACGAAAAGTATTTTCAGGATAAGGCGCCGGCGCTGAATTTCTTTTCTGCAGTGCCATATGGCTTGACCACCGACGAATTTCACGCGTGGATCCTATTCGGCGGTGGGCAGGAACTGTGGGACGAGGTCGACGCGCAGTTCAACATCAAACCGTTGATGCTGCAAAGCACCGGCGTGCAGATGGGTGGATGGTTCAACAAGGAGGTCAATACGCCGGATGATTTCAAGGGCCTGCGCTATCGGATGCCGGAACTCGGCGCGGCGGTGCTGCGCCGCATGGGCGCCACCGTCGTACTGACCCCGGCGGCCGATATTGCCGGCGCGCTCAAATCCGGCGCCATCGATTGCGCCGAGTTTGTCGGACCCTGGACCGACATCTGGCTCGGGCTGCACAAGGCTGCCGACTATTATTATTACCCCGGCTTCCACGAGCCCGGCTTCAACGCGACCCTCGGTATTAATAAGAAGCTGTGGGATGGAC
>Ga0318546_10000485_pt1 | contig 14904 bp, 16 predicted proteins | sample GRESIP169b2f19_FD_203514 | JGI IMG/M metagenome (GOLD analysis project Ga0318546, IMG submission 203514) | Tropical soil microbial communities from Luquillo Experimental Forest, Puerto Rico - GRE.SIPMG.169b2f19 | ecosystem: Environmental > Terrestrial > Soil > Tropical forest > Bulk soil...
CATCTTCCCGCACCCGGAGTTCAAGGACGAACTGAGCGAGCTGTTCGGCGAGATCCTCGCTGACTTCCGCGACTACCCCGCCGACCCGGGCCACGCGCAGCGCATCGATTTCGAGAAGACACGCCGCGAGAGCTACCGCAAGCAGCGCCGCGGACTCAAAGAGGGCTGACGATGCGCGTCGGGGCGCTCGATCACGTCAACATCATCACGGCGGACCTCGAGGGCACCGTGCGCTTCTATGCGGAGCTCCTCGAGCTCGAGCCGCGCGACGGGCCGCCGCCACTCACCCACGAGAATGCGCGCTGGATGTACGACGAGTCCGGCCGGGCCATCCTGCACATCAACACCCTCGAGTGTCCGCGTGCCTACGACCGCGAGGTGCGCGCCGGCCCGACCGGGGCGCTGCATCACGTGGCGCTGCGCTGCACCGGGTACGTGGAGGTGCTGGCGCGGCTCGAGCGGCGCGGCATCGGCCACCAGCTGAACGATGTGGCGGCGGTGGGTCTGCGGCAGATTTTCTTGCTCGACCCGAACCAGGTGCTGCTCGAGCTGAACTTCTTCGGTGGGTGAAGGTACGGAAGGAGCATCTTTCATGATCGGGTATGTCACGCTGGGTACCAATGATCTTGCACGCGGGGCCAGGTTCTACGATGCGATCGCCGAGGAATTGGGCGTCGGCCGAATGATGGAGACGGATCGCTTCATCGCCTGGGGCAAGCCCGGTGGCGGCGCCGGCATCGGGTTGGCACTGCCCTTTGACGGTAAGCCGGCTTCGGCAGGCAATGGCGTCATGGTGGCCCTTGAAGCCAGGGACAAGGCTCAAGTCGATCGCATTTACCGGCTGGCGTTATCGCTTGGCGGCAAGGACGAAGGTGCCCCGGGACCGCGCGGCGAGGGTTTCTATGCCGGCTACTTTCGTGATCTGGATGGCAACAAGCTCAATGCCTTCGTGATGGGTTGAGCGCGCTTCCGCAGGCTAGCCGCGCGCCACCCAGCCGCGCCGCAGGTTGTCGGCGCTGCCGCCGGCGGCGCGGTAATCGTTGCGCAGCCGCGCGAGACGGTCCGGCCCGGACATTTGCCGGGAGCCCTGCGTGCCCTGATGCGACCCTGGAGCATCGGCGAGCGTGGCGCGCAGCTGCGCCGGCACGCGCACCTCGAAATCCCGGGGCACGGGCTTGTAGGGGCCGGCCGGCGATATCCCTGCCCGGGCATCGAGCCGGTAGAGGCGCGCCGAATTGAGTCCGAGGATCTTGCGCCGGGCACTCTCATCGAGACGCGGGTAGCCGTACTTCTGCGCCATCGCCTCCGGGATCTGGAAGCGCCACAGCGCCTCGATCTGCCACTGCGGCGCCCCGTACCAGAGCGAGTCGGAGCCGAACACGATCCGCTCGGGGCCCCAGTACTTCAACAGCTGCCCGAGGATGTGGGCACACACCGTCGGAAAAGTCGTCACGGTCGCGGCGAAAGTCGTGCCGAGCTCGGCGTACACGTTCGGCAGTTGTGCGCACTGCTGCGCCATGCGCGTGACCCACTGCACGTCCGGCACACCGTTCAGCAGGCGACCCTCGCGCACCGCGCGCAGCGACTGCTGGCCGAAGAACAGCGGTGCCCACGCGGCGTGGTAGATGATGAAGTTGAATTCCGGCCAGTCGCGCGCCGCCCGCGGAATGTCGTTGGGGTTGCCCATGGCCGCCTGGTCGCTCGCCGGGTCGGACGGGTCAGCGAGCGTCGTCAGGCCCTTGTGAATGCAGATGTTGAAGAACCCGGGCCGCTCCTTGAGCTGTGCGCGGTTGCGGCGGATCAGCTCGTACGTCGGGTATGCGACCGCTTCGTCGTCGAGGCTCCAGCGCTCCATGCCCCGGGTCGGGTCGTCGTTGTTCTTGGCGGAGAACGCGATCGTGTAGCCCTTCCACGAGTCCGGACGGCACTCCTCGATCTGGCGCTGCATGAACTCGAGGTTGCTCTTTCCGGGATATAACTGACCGTGGGCCAGCATGCGCGTCGAGCCGGCGATGCGGTTGACGAAGTCGCGGACCGCCGCGGTCTGATAGCCGGTCAGGATCTCCGACGACAGCGACTCGGCGATGGTGCGCGGCGGGATTCCCGCAGCCGCGCCCGGGGGCATGAAGAGCCCGAGGGGCGCGTTGCTCAGCACCGCGACCGTGACGCCGCTGTCGAGGTAGACGTCCTTCACGAGCGAGGTGAGCATGAAGTCGCTGCCGGCGTTGGGAGTCTGTCGCAGCGAGTCGGTCCAGGCCGACCAGGGATTGCCGAGCTCGTCGGGGAAGCCCTCGGGGTTGAAGGGGTTCGCCTTGAAGCCTGCCGCGCTGCTCGCGGCACCGCTGCCCTGGGAAGCGGCGCGCAGCGGCTGGCCGGCCGCTCCCTGGCTGTCGCGCACCATGTGCAGCTGATCGTCGAAGACGAACAGATCCGCCGGGGGTGAGCGCTCGGCCGCCGCCGCCGGCTCGAAGAGCTCGATCGGACTCACATCGAAGAAGCGGCCGAACACCTCGTTCATCGCGACGAACGACGCCGCCATGCCACCCGCACCGGTAAGAAAGCGCCGGCGCGAGAGACCCAGCCGGCTCGCCGCGGCGTCCGCGAGTGCGATGAGGCGCGCCTCGATCTGGCGCTGTGCGCGCGTCTGGGCGAACGGCACGTACTCGCCGTTCGAGACGTTACGTGTCGGTACGGCGGCGCGCAGCGTGTCCGCCGCGGCGGCGCGCTCGAGGCCTGCGAGCTGCTCGCCCGAGAACCAGGTGTCGCCGGAGCCCGGGTCCTGATCGCTCATGGATTCTTCCGCAACCCGCAGTGCCTGGCGATGAAGCGCCGGACTTCCGCGCCGATCTCGTCGTTCTCCGGGACCGCGCCGAAGCCGAATCCCGCGTGCGGCATGGCTTCCCAGACGTGGAGCTCCGCTTCGATACCGGCGCGCCGCAGTTTGCGGTGCATGAGGACGGAGTTGGACAGGAAGAGATCACGCGTCCCGGACTGAATGAGGGTCGGCGGAAAGCCCCGGCCGAAATCGGCGAAAAGTGGAGACACGTAGGGATCTGTCAACGCGTGTCCGCCCGCGTAGAGCGCGTTGCACTCGGGCAGCCCGCTCTTGAGAGTGACATCGAGCAGCTCGTTGGTGCGGAAGGTATCGCCCGCCTCGGTCAGGTCGGCCTCCGGTGTCAGCAGCACCACGGCGGCAGGCGGCGGCAGCCCGCGATCGCGAATCAGAAGCGTCACGGCCGCGGCCAGGTTGGCGCCGGCCGACTCGCCACCGATCACGATCCTTCGTCCCCCGGCGCCGGCGAGCAGCGCCTGATAGACGGCAAAGCCATCCTCGAGAGCCGCGGGAAAGGGGGACTCCGGAGGCGTGCGGTAATCGACTGACAGCGTCGTCAGACGAAGCTCATCAGCCGCCTTCGCGCCGAGCGCCTTCGCAAATCGACCCGCGCCGAAGACGAAGGCGCCACCGTGGAAGTACAGATACAGGGGCTGCGTCGGGTCGTTCGCTTCCGCCGGCGTACTGCGGTAGGTCATGACGCCCGCAACGCATTCTGTGTCGATGCGGCAGCGGCTCGCGGCGAGCATCTGCGCCACGAGCGGCTCCCAGAGCGCTTCGCTCGCCTCTTTGGCGCGTCGCCAGCCCTCGAGATCGCCCGGCGCGGGACGCGACGTGGGCGGCATGCGGGCGCTCTCCGCGAGCGCAGCGCGGGCCGCGGCGCTGATCGTCGTGGGAGGCCCGATCGTACGTGCCGGCAGCATGACCGGCGTGAGTCCGGGTGCTGAGGCAACGGCTTTCATACGGTCGTGCCGGGTGCCGTCGCTTGAGTGCCGCGTTGGCCTTCAGGTGCCGCCGCGCTGGCGCCATCCCTGCTTGTAGGTCTCGCGCACGACGCGGCTGTAAGGTATGGGGCTCACGATGGCGCGCACTTCGACCTGCTGGTGCGGCTCGACGGTGGGCTTGCGCGTGCCGCCGCTCTCCTCTCCCCACACCACCCGCAGCTCGGTGCCGTGCGCAATCTCCGGCTGGATCGTGGCGAGACTGAGCGCCTGCTTCTCGTTGTAACTGTAGCCGGTGAACATCGACAGGCCCACGGTCCTGCCATCGGCATCGATGACGCGGTCGTAGTTCGCCGAGGCGTAGTTGGCGAGCGGAACGTCGAAGAACTTGTACTGCTTGCCTTCCGGGTTGAAGAGCGAGCCGGTGATCTTCGCCATGTCCTCGGCATTCCAGGCGAGGGTGACTTTCCTGCGCTGGGTTTCCGGCTTCAGCTTCTGCAGCGCCTCGCGACCGTGGAACTCGTGATCGAAGCGGATGAACGAGCCGTAGCCGAGCTCGAACGGATTGAGGTAGTAGTCCTCGATGTTGCTGGAGACGAAGCTGCCGCCGATCGAGCCGGTCGCCTCGTAGCTGTCGACACCGAGCCACTGGCGGTAGGGCTTGAGCTTCTCGCCGGTGTAGATCGCCGGCAGCGGCGAGGGAATCCAGCCGGATTCCAGCGTGTTGGACGGATAGGCACGGCTGCCACAGGGGAGCATGCCGAATTCCCGCCCGGCGTCGAGAATCGCGGCACGGATCTCTTCCTGCTCGGCGTACGGTCCCCAGATCTCCAGCCCCGGCGCGCCCGACATGCCATGCCGCAGCGTCCGCACGGTGCGTCCGGCGATCTTCATGGTCGACATGTTGAAGAACTTCAGCTGCTCGAGCGGTCCGCCATTGAGCTTCTCGATGATCGCCCAGGCCTTCGGTCCCTGGATCTGGAAGCGCCACACGCTGCGGGTGACGGGCTTGCCCATCGGCCGCATCGGTGAGCGATCGTCGAGCTCGACGTCGACCTCGTAACCGCCGGTTGCCGCCTGGTAGCGCAGCCAGCTGGCGGCCGGTGCGCGGCCGACGTACAGCAACTCCTCGTCCGCGAGGTGGAAGAGTATGCCGTCGCCGATCACGTGTCCGTAGGGCGTCGTCGGCACGTACTGTTTGGCCTTGTTCACCGTGAAGCCGGCCATCGAATTGATCGCCGTATCGCTGAACAGCCGGAGCCCGTCCCGGCCGCGCACATACAGGTTCACCATGTGGTGCGTCTGGTCGAAGAGCACGGCGCTGTGCTGCCACGCCCACTGCTCGCTGCGCCAGTTGCTGAATTCCGCCGCGACCACCGGGTAGACATAGGCGCCGAGCTGCGAATTGCGCAGCATCTCCACGGCGTTCCCGGTCTTCGCCAGGATCTCTTCCAGATTGCGCGCCGCCATTATCGATCCCCCATTGCTGGCCGTCGCATCATATCGCATTTTGTAAGTGACACAAACGATCGGCCTGGCACACGCGGCGGCCGCGCCGTGGCGCGTCAGGGCGATGCCCGGCCGGGTGTTCAGGGGTTGGCGATCACCACTTTGCCGAACAGCTCGCGCGAGGACTGGTACGCGTAGGCGGACTTCGCCGCGGTGAAATCGAACACGCGGTCGACGACAGGCTTGAGCTGGTGCGCGTCCACGAATGCGTTCAGATCGCGCGCCATCGCGGCGGAGCCGACGAAGATTCCGCGCAGGCTCGCGCCCTTGACCATGAGCGGCATCGGGTTCGCCTCCCCCTGCATCGCTAGCACGCCGATGAGCGCAATTTCGCCGCCGAAGCCGATCGCCTGGATGGATTGCGCCAGCGTGCCGAGCCCCCCGACCTCCACCACGTGGTGGAGGGTGCCGCCGGCGAGCTCGGCCGCCCTCACTCCCCACTGCGGCACGGACTTGTAGTTGATGATGGCGTCGGCACCGAGCTCCTGTGCGCGCGCGAGCTTCGCGTCGCTCGATGAGGTCACGATGACCCGGGCGCCCGCGGCCCTGGCGATCCGCAGGGCGAGCAGCGACACGCCGCCCGTGCCGAGCAGCAGCACCCACTGGCCACGCTCGAGCGGACGCACCCCCGTCATCAGCGCATTCCACGCGGTCACCCCGGCACAGGGGAGCGTCGCGGCCTCCTCGAAGCTGAGCGAGCTGGCGAGCCTGACGACGCCCGCCTCGGGCAGGGCGACATAGTCCGCGAGCATGCCGCGGGCGGGCGGACAGCCGAGCGCATCCCCCTTCACCGCCGGCGGTGGACCCTCGCGCCAACCCTGAAAGAAGGTGCCGGCCACACGATCGCCGGGAGCGAGCGATTTGACCCCCGCACCGACCGCCTCCACGACTCCGGCGCCGTCGGAGAGCGGCGTGCCGGCCACCTTGATCGTTCCGCCGAAGTAGTGGCCCAGCGCGATTGCCTGATCGCGGAAGTTCAGCGACGTCGCGCGCACGCGCACCAGGACCTCGCCCGCGGCAGGCTCGGGCCGCGGCAGCTCGACGAGCGCGGCCTGATCGATCGAGGTGCACCCCGCCGGCAATTGCCAGGTGCGCATTTTGTTTGTCGTGCTCATCGTGCCCCCGACCAGGTGCGTAGCCCTGGAGCTGTGCGATCCTCACCGGAGAGGGCGCGCGCCACCGCCGGGCGCGCCCGCATCTTCTCAATCCACGCCACGAGCCTTGGTGCGCGCTTGCCGATCTCCATCTCCGGAAACATGCGCTCCACCGACACGCCGCACATGGAGAAGAAATTGATGTCGGCGAGCGTGTAGTCGTTGCCCGCGATCCATTTCGTCTCGCCGAGCTGCTTCTCGACCTTGTCCACCGCGTAGAGGATCTTCTCGGTCGCGTAGGTGAGGTCGTTTTCGCTGAAACCGGAACGCGCGGTACGCCACTTGGTGCGCTGGTCCGGCAGCGGGATCCGCTCCATCAGCCGCTCGAACTCGCCGCTCTCGACGCTGCGCGCGATGATGCCCACCATGCGGTGCCAGCCGTGCATGGAGACATAGTTCATCACCTGCTCGTCGCAGAACTTGTTCCAGTAGCGCATGCGCGCCGCGCCGACCGGATCGCGCGGCCGCAGCGGCACCTGTGGGAAGACGTCCTCCAGATATTCGTTGATGACGGACGTGTGGGTAATGATGACGCCGTCGTGGTCGAGCACCGGCACCTGCCCTTCGGGGTTGATGGCCGTGAACCACGCCTCGTGCTGCTCGAACTTGTGCAGATCGACGTAGATGCTCTGCCACGGCAGGCCCTTTTCGATGAGCGGGATCATCGACTTCAGCGAGTTCGCCAGCGGCTCCGCGTGATAGTACTTGAGAGTCATGGTCGTTCTACCGTGGTGTCAGAGTGCCGAGGATGCCGCCATCGACCGCGATGGTCTGCGCCGTGATGTGGCTGGCACGGTCGGACAGCAGGAAACAAACCAGCTCCGCCAGCTCACGCGCCGTCCCGATGCGACCCTGAGGCACGTTGGTGCCGAGCCGCGCGCGGAGCGCCTCGACCGGAGCAGTGGGGTCGAGCTGCATGAGCATCGGCGTCTCGATGAGACCGGGCAGCACGCAGTTGACGCGCACGTTGCAGGGCGCCGCCTCGATCGCCGCCGCACGCGCCAGTCCCAGCACGGCGTGCTTCGAGGCGACATACGCGACGTTGTTCGGCATGCCGCGCTCGCTCGCGAGGCTGCCCGTGACGACGATGCTGCCGCTGCCGGCGGCGAGCATCGGCGGCAGCACGCGCTTCATGGCCCAGTAGACGCTCATGAGGTTGGTGCGCAGCACGGTATCGAAGAGCTCATCGTCATACTCGGTCAACGGCGCGAAGTGCCCGCCGGTGCCGGCATTGGCGAACACGCCGGCCACGGGGCCGAAGGCGCGCTCCGCCGCGTCGATGGCGGCCGTCAGGGCGCCGCGGTCGCTGACGTCGGCGACACCATATGCGGCAGTGCCGCCCTCGCGTGCGATGGTCGCGGTGACCTCGGCGAGCTGCCGCTCGCGACGCGCAACGAGGTAGACGCGCGCACCGCGGCGCGCGAGCAGCTGCGCGGTCGCGAGCCCGATGCCGCTCGAGGCGCCGGTCACCAGCACGTGCCGGTTCGCGAACTCGCTCACCTGAGCCCCAGCAGCCGCGCCGCATTTTCCTTCATGATGCCCGGCATCACCTCGGCCTTGAAGCCGACCTGCTGCGCCGCCTCCAGCCACTTGTCGGGGCGAATGAGCGGAAAGTCCGAGCCAAACATCATCTTGCTCTTCAGCGGCCCGTTGGCGTACTGGATGATCTGCGGCTGGAAGTACTTCGGGCTCCAGCCGGAGAGGTCGATGTAGACGTTGTCCTTGTGCAGCGCCATCGACAGGCTCTCATCCACCCACGGCCAGCTCGGGTGGGCCAGCACGATCTTCATAGCGGGGAAATCCACCGCGACATCGTCGATCAGCATCGGCTGACCCCATTTGAGGCGCACACCGCCGCCGCCGGGAAGGCCCGTGCCCATGCCCGAGTGGCCGGTGTGAAAGATCGCCGGCAGCTTGTGAGCGGCGATCACCTCGTAGATCGGGTAGGCGATGGGGTCCGCGGGGTGGATATCCTGCATGATCGGGTGGAACTTGAATCCGCGCACCCCGTGGTTCTCGATGAGGTCGCGCGCCTCGCGCGCCCCCATGCGGCCCTTGCGCGGATCGATCGAGGCGAACGGAATGACGATGTCGTCGTTCTTCGCGGCGTACTCCGCGATTTCGTAGTTGCTGACGCGCCTGGCGCCGAGGCTGCTCTCGCTGTCCACCGTGAACAGGCAGAAGGCGATCTGCTGCGCGCGGTACAGGCTGATGATCTCGGGAATCTTCGGCCGCTCACGCGGTGCCTTGAAGTACGCGGACGCCGCCTCGAAGAACCGGCCCATCACCGGATCCTCGGGATCGTGGCACGAGACATCCGCGTGCACGTGCACGTCGATCGCGCGAACCTTGGATAGATCAATCACTTTGCACGCTCACGCCAGCATCTTCGGCGCCGCCTTCAGGGCCTGCTCGATCTCGGCCTCACGATCGCGCTTGATCGGCACGTCGCGCCCGGCCTGCACGGCCGGCCGTGCCGCAAGGAGCGCCAGCCAGCGCTCGAGGCTCGCGAAGCCCTCGATGCTGACACCGGACCATTCGTAGCCCGACACCCACGGCCACAGGGCCATGTCCGCGATCGAGTATTCCCCGGCGATGTACTAGTGATTCGCGAGCTGGCGGTCGAGCACCCCGAACAGCCGCAGCACCTCGCGCTGGTAGCGGTCGATCGCCGGCTGGATCTTCTCGGGGAAGTAGCGCAGGAACACGTTCGCCTGCCCCATCATGGGGCCGATCGCCGACATCTGGAACATGAGCCATTGCATCACGCGGCTGCGGCCCTGCACGTCCCGCGGCAGGAATCGGCCGGTTTTCTCGGCCAGGTACACGAGTATCGCGCCGGACTCGAACACCACGAAGCCGTCGTCCTCGAGGGTAGGAATGCGGCCGTTCGGGTTGAGCCCGAGGTACCAGTCGGCCTTCTGCTCCTGGCTCGCGAAATCGATCACCCGCACCTCGTAGGGCAGGCCCATCTCCTCCAGCGCGATCGAGATCTTCCAGCCGTTGGGAGTCGCGGCGGTGTAGAGTTTGATGGCCATCGTTTCCTTCCCCGCTGCCTTCAGCCCCAGCGATTGATTTCCGGCCCGACGCTCCAGCTCGCCGCCGGGTCAGGCGTGCGCGCCAGCGACAACGCCCTGGCGACCGCGGGCGAGGCCTTGACGCGCGCCAGCCAGCTCGCGGTGCGCGGCCGTGCTGCAAACGCCTCCGGTACGAGCGGCACCATGCCGGCCAGCCACGCGTAGCTCTCGAGGTCCGCGATCGAGAACGTGCCCATCAGCCACTGCCGGCCATCGATTTGTTTCTCGATCCTGTCGACGGCCTGGCGGATCTTGGTGCGGCTGTCGCCGAGATGATCCGCGGAGAAGTTGCCGGCCAGGATCTGTTGCCAGCGCGCGCGCAAATCGACACTGCCGATCCGCTGCAGCAACGCGGCGGCCGCGCCGGGCGGGTGCGCGCGGCAGCCGAGATAGGCGGCCGCCGGCGCGGTGCGCTCTATCGTCTGCCGGCACCACGTCATCGTCTGCCAGCGCTCGTAGGGATCGGCGGGACGCAACGCCGGCCCTCGCCCCACGTCATCGAGATAACAGGCGATGAACACCGAGTCGGTCATCGCTTCGCCATCGGCCACCAGCACCGGCCCCTCGCCCTCGATGCTCATCGCCACCAGCGGCTCGCGCGCACAGGGAAGCGCGTGGCGCTCCCCCCGGGCGAGATCGATGCGTACCAGCTCGGCCGGCACCTCCTTCGCGAACAGCGTCGCCAGCACGGTGAGCGAAGGCCCGTTCGGTTCCCCGTGATAGAGCGTCGTCCTCATGCCGGCTGTCCCGGAGTCGTGTGCGGCTGCTCGAGGATCGCGACGCGTTTGGCCATGCTGGTCCTTCCCATGGCCCAGCACGCCTTCGTGGCGGGACGCGCGTAGATGGTTCGCAGCCAGCGCAGGATGTGCGGCGTCAGCTCGTCGTTGGACAGCTCCGGCCAGACCACCGGCAGCGCGTAGGCGAGATTGAACCCGTTGATGTCGGCGAGGCTGTACTGATCGCTGGCGAGCCAGGGGCGTCGGGCAAGCTCCTCTTCCAGCATGCGGATACCGAGCGCCACGCGCCGCCGGGACTCCTCGAGCTCCTCCGCGCCGAACTGCCCGGAGATCGCCTTGCGCCACGCGACGCGCCGCTCCGGCAGCGGAATCCGCTCGATGGCTGCCTGCAGTTCCTGCGGGTCTTTGTCGCGCACCGCCGGGCCAACAAACACCTTCCAGCCGATCATCGAGAAGCTCGGACCCAGCCACTGATCCATGAGCTTCATCCACCAGCGCACGCGCCAGCGGTCGCGGGGGTCTGCGGGCATGAGGCGCGGACCTTCGAACACCTCATCGACATACTCCATGATCGCAGTCGATTCGGTGAGCACGCGCTCCCCGTGCAGCATCGCGGGGATCGTCCCCTGCGGATTGACGGCCAGATACTCCGGCTGGTGCTGATCGAAACTGAGAAGGTCAAGGTAGTGGCTGTTGAACGCCACGCCCTTCTCCATCAGCGCCAGCATCGGCTTGCCGGAATTGGCGTTCGGCTCCCAGTGGTACAAGGTGACGTCTGGCATCCGGACCGACCCCCGATTTGTAAGTGTTACGTACCACTTGGCGCGGGCGCTGGTCAAGGCGTCTCGTCAGGCTCCGGCACGACGGCTTCGACGCTCAGGCGCGTCGGGCGCGGGCGGCGGCCGACGCCGCGCAGGCGTGTCGCCGCAGTCCTTCGACGAGTTGTGCCTGCACCTCCGTCGGTCGCCAGTCGCGACGCACGGTGAGTCCGATCGAGCGGGTCACGGGCCCGAAGGGGTGCGGCAGCGCGACCAGCTGCCCGGTCTCGAGCTCGTGGTGGATCTGGTGCTCCGAGAGGAGCATGACCCGGTCACTCGCGATCAGCAACGAGCGGGCCGCGACCAGCGAGTTGCATTCGATCGGCGCCACGGCGGGCCGCCGCTCGAGCCGTACGACGAGCGCATCGAAATGCCGCCGCAGTGGCGAATCGCGGCGTGGCGCGATCCAGGGAAAGCGCGCCAGGGCGGCGAGAGTGGGGGCGGCAACACCGGCGAGCGGGTGCCCGGCGCCGACCACGATCGCGAGCGGATCATCGAACACGTGCTCCTGCACGATGTCCTCGAAGGGCGCCGGGTCGCGCAACGCCCCGACCAACACATCCGCGCCCCCACGGCGCAGCGCTGCCAGCATGCTGTCGTAGGGACCGTCGAGAATGCTGATGGCGTGCTCGGGTCGCGTTTGCGCGAACTCGAGCACCGCGCGTGCCACCAGCACGCTGCGCGCGAGAGGCATCGCCCCGATGGTCGTCGCACCGCTGCCGGTCCCCTGTGCGGCCGCCACCTCGGCCTGACCCTGGGCAACCTCGGCGAACGCCAGCCGGGTGCGCAACGCCAGCTTGTCCGCCTCGCGGGTCGGACGTACGCCGAAGCTCGTGACCTCGAACAGCTCGGTGCCGAGAGACTTCTCCAGCTGGCGCGCCGCGCGATGCACGGCAGCGCGGGCGCGGCCGGCGCGGCGTGCCGCGCGGGCGAAGGCGCCCGCCTCGACCACGGCGATGAGGGCATGGAGTTGCGTGGAAGTTACGCCGCTCAGGATGTCGTCCGTCGCGCCGCTGGCCGGGCGCGCGCGCACCAGCAGCAGCGCGTCACGCAACATCTGCAGCGCCCGCGCGATGCGGGCGGCGGCGGCATGCCCGGCGCCGGTGAGCGCGAGCCCGGAATAACTGCGGTGCATGAGGCGGGCGCCGAGCGCGTCCTCGATATGGCTCACCGCCTGGGTGACCGCCGGCTGGCTCAGGTGGGCCGCGCGCGCCGCCGCGCTGACGCTGCCGCGCCTGACCACCTGGTCGAAGAGCACCAGGTGCCGCAGGTTCGGCATCGCCTCCGCGCCCGGGGACTCACGATGTGCCATGTCCACAATTTCTTATACCCGGCCGCGAATTGCAATTACCCCACTGCGCGCGCACCGCCGGACAATGGCGTGCGCCCCCCGGCCGCTGGAGGTTGCTGCCCATGAATGTCGTCTACACGGATATTCGCCGCGCCGATGCGGAGGTGGTGAACGCGCTCGCGGACTTCGGCGTCGCCACTGTTCATGAGGCGCAGGGGCGGACAGGTCTCCTCGGTCCGGCGCTGCGCCCCATCTATCCGGGTGCGCGCATCGCCGGCTCCGCGGTCACGGTGAGCGTCCCACCCGCCGACAACTGGATGATCCACGTGGCCGTCGAGCAGTGCCAGGCGGGGGACATCCTGGTGGTGGCACCGACCTCCTGGTCCGACGCCGGCTATTTCGGCGACCTGCTGGCCGCCTCGCTCGCCGCACGCGGCGTTCGTGGACTCGTGATCGATGCCGGCGTGCGCGACGTGGCGGACCTGACCCGCCTGCGTTTCCCGGTGTGGTCGAAAGCGGTGTTCGCGCAGGGCACCGTGAAGGAGACGCTCGGCTCCGTGAACGTCCCGGTGGTGTGCGCCGGCGGCCTCGTCAACCCGGGCGATGTGGTGGTCGCCGACGATGACGGCGTCTGCGTCGTGCCGCGGCTCGAGGCAGCCGCCGTGGCGAAGGCGAGCGATGCGCGCGCGGCGAAAGAGACCCACACGCGCGAGCGGCTGCAGAAGGGTGAGCTCGGTCTCGACATCTACGACATGCGCGACAAGCTCGCCAAGCGCGGCCTCATCTACCGCCCGCAGTCGCTGCCGGAGTGAAGCTCACATGCTGCGCGCGATTCCCGGCACGCTGATGCGCGGTGGCACCTCCAAGGGACTGTACTTTCACGCCAGTGACCTGCCGCAGTCCGCGCGCGCGCGCGATGCGGCGCTGCTCGCCGCCATGGGCTCGCCCGACCCGCGCCAGATCGACGGCGTGGGCGGCGCACATCCTCTCACCAGCAAGGTGGCGCTCATCAGCCCCTCGAAGCGCACCGATGCGGACGTCGATTACCTGTTCCTGCAGGTCGTGGTCGACAAGGCCGAGGTGAGCGACTCGCAGAACTGCGGCAACATCCTCGCGGGCGTCGGCCCCTGGGCTATCGAGAACGGCCTGGTGCCGATTGCTGGCGCCACGACCGCGGTGCGTATCCACATGGTCAACACCAACAGCATCGCGGTGGCGCACGTGCCGACACCGCGCGGTGCGGTCGAATACGAAGGCACTGCGCGCATCGATGGGGTACCCGGCAACGCCGCCGCCATCCCGATCGACTTTCTCGACGTCGCCGGCTCCTCCTGCGGCAAGCTGTTTCCAACCGGTTCCAGTGTCGATCGCATCGAGGGGATCGAGGTGACCTGCATCGACAACGGCATGCCGGTGGTCGTGATGCGCGCCGCCGACCTCGGCAAGCGCGGCGATGAGACACCGGAGGAGCTCGAAGCCGATGCCGCGCTCAAGGCGCGCATCGAGCGCCTCCGGCTCGCCATCGCACCAGGCATGAATCTCGGCGACGTGATCAGGAAGACCGTACCCAAGATGTGCCTCGTCTCGCCGCCGCAGCATGGCGGCACCATCCACACACGCACGTTCATCCCGCACCGCGTGCACGAGGCGATCGGCGTTCTGGGCGCGGTCAGCGTCGCCACCGCCTGCGTGACACCCGGCTCGGTCGCCGCACAGGTTGCGGCCCTGGCACCGCGCCCGGGGGCGCAGCGGCTCGAGATCGAGCACCCGACGGGATTCTTCACGGTGGAGATGGACGTGGTGTTCGAAGGCAACACCGTCACGGTGAAGCGCGCGGCGCTGCTGCGCACCGCACGCAAGCTGATGCAGGGGCAGGTGTTCGTTCCGGCGAGCGCCTGGAGCGAGACGTGACGAGCGGCGCGCGCCGCGTGGCGCTCATCGGGCTGGGCGAGGTCGGCCAGGTGCTGGCGCACGACCTGCACCGGGCCGGCGGCGTGGAGCTTGCCGCCTGGGATCGACTCTTTGCGGTCGCGGACAGCGAGCCGCAACGCGCGGCCGCGGCGCTCACCTTCCTCGCCGTGGCGAGCGACATGGCCGAGGCGGTACGTGGCCGCTCTCTCATCGTCTCTGCGGTCACCGCGGGCGAGTGCTGTGCGGCGGCCGGGGAAGCCGCGGGCGCGCTCACTCCCGGGGCGTTCTATCTCGATCTCAACTCGGTTTCGCCCCGCACCAAGACGGAGGCTGCGCGAGCGATCGAAGGCGCCGGCGGCCGCTACGTCGAGGCCGCGGTGATGTCGCCGATCGCGCCGCAACGCATCGCCTCTCCCATCTGGCTCGGCGGTGCACACGCGCGGGAGTTTCTGCCCATCGCGCGGGCGCTCGGTTTCGCCGGCAGCGCCGTGTACTCTGACACCCTCGGCGAGGCGTCGGCGGCCAAGATGTGCCGCAGCGTCATCGTCAAGGGCATGGAGGCGCTGCTCGCCGAGTCGCTGCTCACCGCGCGGCGTCACGGTGTCGAGGACGTGGTGCTGGCTTCGCTCGAGG
>Ga0318546_10000493_pt1 | contig 14861 bp, 15 predicted proteins | sample GRESIP169b2f19_FD_203514 | JGI IMG/M metagenome (GOLD analysis project Ga0318546, IMG submission 203514) | Tropical soil microbial communities from Luquillo Experimental Forest, Puerto Rico - GRE.SIPMG.169b2f19 | ecosystem: Environmental > Terrestrial > Soil > Tropical forest > Bulk soil...
CTTGTTTAATGCGCGCGCGGCGCTGGTTCGTGTAGGATCAGCGCCGTCGAGGAGGCGTGATGGAGCGCGCAGGGCAAGCTCGCGTCGAACGTCGGCTCGCGGCGATCCTTGCCGCCGATGTGGTGGGGTATTCGTGGCTGATGGGGGCGGATGAGGAAGGCACACTCGAACGCCTCAAGGCGCTGCGCCGCGAGCTCGTCGATCCGACAATCGCCGAGCACCATGGCCGCATCGTCAAGACCACCGGCGACGGCTTGCTGGTCGAATTTGCCAGCGTCGTCGATGCGGTGCGCTGTGCCGTCGCGGTGCAGCAGGCGATGCCCGAGCGAAACGCGGGTGTCGCCCCGGACAGCCGCATCGAATGGCGCATTGGCGTCAATCTTGGCGACGTGATCGTCGAGGGTGACGACCTCTATGGCGACGGCGTCAACATAGCGGCGCGGATCGAAGCCCTGGCCGATGCCGGTGGGGTGCTCGTCTCCAACACGGTCCACGATCAGGTGCGCGACCGGCTGCCCTTTACCTTCGAGGATCTGGGCGAGCAGCAGGTCAAGAACATTGCCCGGCCGGTGCGGGTGTTCCGGGCGCAGCTCGGCACGCCGAACGCCGGGGCGCCGCCGCCGGCGCTCGCCCTGCCCGACAAGCCGTCGATCGCCGTGCTGCCGTTTCAGAACCTGAGCGGCGATCCGGAGCAGGAATACTTCGCCGACGGCATGGTCGAGGAGATCATTACCGCACTTAGCCGCATCCGCTGGCTCTTCGTGATAGCCCGCAATTCGACCTTCACCTACAAGGGTCAGGCGATCGATGTTAAGCGCGTTGGTCGTGAGCTGGGTGTGCGCTACGTCCTGGAAGGTTCGGTGCGTAAAGCTGGCGGTCGCGTGCGCATTACCGCCCAGCTGATTGACGCGACTACCGGCGTCCATCTCTGGGCCGACCGCTTCGACGGTTCCCTCGAAGATATCTTCGATCTCCAAGACAAGGTTGCGATCAGCGCCGCCGGGGTCATCGAGCCGACGCTACGCGAGGCCGAGATCGAGCGGGCGCGGCGCAAGCGACCGGAGAGCCTCGACGCCTACGATCTGTACCTGCGCGCACTTCCCTTTGCCTACACATCGATGCCCGAAGAAGCCGACAAGGCGCTGGGGTTTCTCGAGCAGGCAATCAAGCTGGAACCGGATCTTGCGATTGGCCACGCTATGATCGCCTGGTCTCACGAGCAGCGCTATCTGCGCGGTGGTCTTCTCGAGGAGGAAAAGACCAAGGCACTGCGTCATGCGCGACTGGCGATTGCCGCCGGGAGCAATGACGCCGCCGCACTCGCTATTGCCGGCCTCGTGGTCGGGTTTCTCGATCCTAGCGATTACGCGACAGCGCTGGATGCGTTCGACCACTCGCTGGCGATGAGCCCCTCATCGGCCCTCGCCCTCGGCTTCAGCGCGGTCACCCGCGCGTGGCGCGGCGAGAGCGCGATAGCGATCCAACAAGCCGAACAAGCATTACGGCTTAGCCCTTTCGATCCGCTGAGCAATATCCGCCACATGGCGATTGCCATCGCCCACTTCGTAGCCGGTCGCTTCGAGGAAGCAGCCGCCGCAGCACACCGCGCAACCCAGGGGCACCCGCGGTTCAGCCCGCCTTATTGGATGCGCGCGGCGGCATTGGCTAACCTCGGCCGCATCGACGAGGCCAAAATAATGGCGCAGCGGCTGCTCGACGTGCAGCCGCAATTCACCGTCTCCTCGATCACCTCGGCGCCGTTCGCTAATCCCGAAATCCTCGCTGCGCTGGGCCAAGCATTGCGTCGGGTCGGACTGCCCGAATGACCGCCACCCGCCACCTCGCCGCGATCCTCGCCGCCGATGTGGCGGGGTATTCGCGGCTGATGGGGGCGGACGAGGAAGGCACGCTCGAACGCCTCAAGGCGCTGCGCCATGAGCTCTTCGATCCGAAGATCGCCGAGCACAGGGGCCGCATCGTCAAGACCACCGGCGACGGCATGCTGGTGGAGTTTGCCAGCGTCGTCGATGCGGTCCGCTGCGCGGTCGCGGTGCAACAGACGATGCCCGAGCGCAACACCGGCATCGGGGCTGACAGCCGCATCGAATTGCGCATCGGCATCAATCTCGGCGACGTAATCGTCGAGGGCGACGACCTCTATGGCGACGGCGTCAACATCGCCGCCCGGATCGAGGCCCTCGCCGATGCCGGCGGCGTGTTCGTCTCCAACACGGTCCACGACCAGGTCCGCGACCGGCTGCCTTTTGTCTTTGAGGATCTAGGCGAGCAGCAGGTCAAGAACATCGAACGACCCGTGCGGGTCTATCGAGTCGGACCGCGGCCGTCCCGGCCGCCTGCGGGCGAGACGCCCGCGGTCCAGCTGACGGCAGCACCGGTGCTGCCCCTCCCCGACAAGCCGTCGAGTGCGGTGATGCCCTTCGCCAACATGAGCGGCGATCCGGAGCAGGAATATTTCGCCGACGGCATGGTCGAGGAGATCATCACCGCGCTCTCCCGCATCCGCTGGCTCTTCGTCATCGCCCGCAATTCCACCTTCACCTATAAGGGCCAGGCGATCGACGTGAAGCAGGTCGGGGGGGAGCTTGGCGTTCGCTACGTCCTCGAAGGCTCGGTGCGCAAAGCCGGCGGTCGCGTGCGCATCACCGCCCAGCTGCTTGACGCTGCTACAGGCGCGCACCTGTGGGCCGACCGCTTCGATGGCGCGCTGGACGACGTGTTCGACCTTCAGGACAAGGTCGCTACCAGCGTCGCCGGTGTCATCGAGCCGGCACTACAAACCGCCGAAACCGCACGGTCGGCCGACCGTCCTACAAACGACCTCACTGCCTATGACCTGTATCTGCGGGCCTACGCGATGACGTTGTCATCGTCAGCGCTGTTCCCCGAGGCGCTCCGGCTTCTGGAGCAGGCGATCGAGCGCGATCCGCATTATGGGCCGGCGCTTGCCAGGGCCGCACTCTGCTGCTTTCGACTCGTTACGGATGGCCGCAGCGATGATCCGGCGTCAGACACTCGGAAGGGCACGGATCTCGCAAGGCGGGCTCTGCAAGTGGCCCGCGACGACCCTGGTGCCCTTGCGGATGCCGCCGCTGCGCTTGCCTATTTCGGCGAGGACATTGGCGCCATGATGGCGTTGGTGGACTGAGCGCTGGCGCTCAATCCGAGCTTCGCGCGCGGGTGGCAAATGAGCGGCACCCTCAGGAACTGGGCGGGTCAACCCGACGTCACGATCGAGCATATCGAGACCTCGCTCCGTCTCAGCCCGCGTGCCCGAAGCGGGGCGGCTATTGCGGCAATCGGCGTCGCGCATTTCGTGAGCCGGCGTTTTGGTGAGGCGGCGCCGAAGCTGCTGCTCGCCATCCAGGAGGATCCGAACCACCCAGTGGCATATCGCTTCCTCGCCGCCTGCTACGCCCATATGGGACGGCTCGAGGAGGCGCAAGCGGTCGTCGAGCGGCTACGCGGCGTCACCCCCCTAGTGGTGCCGGACGCCAGCTATCTGCGAAACCCTGAGCACCGCGAGCTGTTGCTGTCCGGGCTGCACCTGGCGGCGGGCGAGGCGCGATGAGCCAGACCCGCCGTCTCGCCGCGATCCTCGCCGCCGATGTGGCCGGGTATTCGCGGCTGATGGGGGCGGACGAGGAAGGCACGCTCGAACGCCTCAAGGCGCTGCGCCGCGAGCTCGTCGATCCGACAATCGCCAAGCACAAGGGCCGCATCGTCAATACCACCGGCGACGGCCTGCTGGTGGAATTTGCCAGCATCGTCGATGCGGTGCGCTGTGCTGTTCAGGTGCAGCAGGCGATGTCCGAGCGCGATGCCGGTGCCGGGAGGGACAACCGTATCGAGCTGCGTATCGGTATCAATCTCGGCGACGTGATCGTCGAGGGCGACGACCTCTATGGCGACGGCGTCAACATCGCCGCCCGGATCGAGGCCCTCGCCGATGCGGGCGGAGTGTTCGTCTCCAATACCGTGTACGACCATGTGCGCGACCGGCTGCCCTTTGTCTTCGAGGATCTGGGCGAGAAGCAGGTCAAGAACATCGCCCGGCCGGTGCGGGTCTACCGGGTCCGCGACCTCGCCTCGAAGGCAGCGCCTCCACCGACGCTGCTACTCCCCGACAAGCCGTCGATTGCGGTCTTGCCCTTTGCCAATATGAGCGGCGACCCCGAGCAGGAGTATTTCGCCGACGGCATGGTCGAGGAGATTATCACGGCACTCTCTCGCATCCGCTCGCTCTTCGTCATCGCCCGCAATTCGAGTTTTACGTACAAGGGCCAAGCGATCGACGTAAAGCAGGTCGGCCGCGAGTTGGGCGTCCGGTACGTTCTCGAAGGCTCGGTGCGCAAGGCCGGCAGCCGCGTGCGCATCACGGGGCAACTGATCGACGCCGCAACGAGCGCCCATCTCTGGGCCGAGCGGTTCGATGGCCTGCTGCAAGACGTGTTTGACATGCAGGACCAAGTTGCCTCCAGCGTCGCTGGAGTCATCGAGCCAGCATTGCAGGCGGCGGAAACGGCGCGCTCGGCCGGACGGTCGACCACGGACCTAACGGCATACGATCTCTACTTGCGCGGTTATGCGATGGTCATGTCGCGGTCTGGGCAGACACCCGAGGCGTTACTGCTAATGGAGCAGGCATTCGCGCGGGATCCTGGCTACGGTCCTGCGCTGGCATGGGCCGCGTTTTGCTGCGCGCGGCTGATGATCGACGGCGAAAGCCAAGATCTGCCGGGCGATCGCCAGAAAGGGATCGATTTCGCGCGTCGGGCACTCAAAGTCGCCGGCGACGATCCCGCCATCATTGCCAATGCCGCCGAGGCGCTTGCCTATTTCGGCGAGGACATTGGCACGATGATGACACTCGTCGACCGCTCCTTGGCGCTCAACCCCAATTTTGCACGCGGCTGGCATGTTAGCGCTAACATCAGATTTTGGGGCGGTTATCCCGACACCGCGATCGAACATGCAGGGATGGCGCTGCGCCTAAGCCCGCGTGCTCGCGTCGGCAATACGTTCTTCCGGATCGGCGCGGCTCATTTCGTCAGCAGGCGCTTTGACAAGGCGGTACCGAACTTGCTCATCGCTATCGAGGAGGATCCGAGCTTTCTCAATCCGCGGCGCTTCCTCGCAGCCTGTTACGCGCATATGGGCCGTCTCGACGACGCACGAGAGCTCGTTGCGCGCCTGCGGGCCATCACGCGCAATGTGATTCCGGATGCCAGCTACCTGCGAAATCCGGAGCACCGCGAGCTTTTCCTTTCGGGCCTGCGCTTGGCGATGAGCGAAGAGACATGAGCCAGACCCGCCGTCTCGCCGCGATCCTCGCCGCCGATGTGGCAGGTTACTCGCGGCTGATGGGGGCGGACGAGGAAGGCACGCTCGAACGCCTCAAGGCACTGCGCCATGAGCTCCTCGATCCGAAGATCGCCGAGCACCATGGCCGCATCGTCAAGACCACCGGCGACGGCCTGCTGGTGGAATTTGCCAGCGTCGTCGATGCGGTGCGCTGCGCGGTCGCGGTGCAGCAGGCGATGGCCGAGCGGAACACTGGTGTCGCGGCGGAGAACCGCATCGAACTGCGCATCGGCATCAATCTTGGCGACGTGATCGTCGAGGGCGACGACCTCTATGGCGACGGCATCAACATCGCGGCGCGGATTGAGGCTTTGGCCGATGCCGGCGGGGTGTTCGTCTCCAATACGGTTCACGACCACGTCCGCGACCGGCTGCCCTTTACCTTCGAGGATCTGGGCGAGCAGCAGGTCAAGAACATCGCGAGGCCGGTGCGCGTCTATCGGGTCCGCGACCTCGTTGCGGCCAAGGCATCAGCTCAGCCGGTGCTGCCGCTCCCCGACAAGCCGTCGATCGCGGTGTTGCCCTTCGCGAACATGAGCGGCGACCCGGAGCAGGAATATTTCGTCGACGGCATGGTCGAGGAGATCATCACCGCGCTCTCCCGCATCCGCTGGCTCTTTGTCATCGCCCGCAATTCGAGCTTCACCTACAAAGGGCAAGCCGTCGATGTGAAGCAGATCGGGCGCGAGCTTGGCGTCCGCTATGTGCTGGAAGGATCGGTGCGCAAGGCCGGGATGCAGGTGCGCATTACCGGGCAGCTGATCGATGCCCTGACCGGCACACATCTCTGGGCGGGCCGCTTTGACGGCTCGCTCGAAGACATTTTCGAGCTGCAGGACCGGGTGGCGGTGAGCGTCGCCGGGGTCATCGAACCTGCCTTGCAGGCGGCTGAGATGCGCCGCTCCATCGAGCGGCCGACGCCCGACCTCGGAGCCTACGATCTCCATCTGCGCGCGCTTGCGGTTTTCTTTCCGCAGACGAAAGAGCGGATTTTCGCGACGCTCAGATTGCTCGAGCAGGCGATTGCGATCGATCGGCATTACGGGCCGGCACTTTCCTGGGCGGCGATCTGCCACATGCAGCTCGTCACAAACGGCTGGGCCGAAGCGCCGGAGACCTCTCGTCGCAAGGCTATCGATCTTGCCCGGCAGGCGCTCCAGGTAGGGGAGAACGACCCGGCCATCCTCGCCAACGCCGCCTTCGTGCTGGCTCAATTCGGCGAGGATATCGGCGCGATGATCGGGCTGGTCGACCGTGCGCTCGCCCTCAACCCGGGCTATGCCCGCGGCTGGTTTGTGAGCGGCCTTCTCAGGGTATTTGCCGGTGAACACGATCTCGCGATCGAGCACCTCGAGGCCTCGCTGCGCCTCAGCCCGCGCGAGCGTATCGGCACGCCCCATGTTCACGATGGGCGTGGCCTATTTCTTCCAACATCGGTTTGACGAAGCGGCGGCGAAGTTGCTCCTGTCCATTCAAGACCATCCTGGTCCCGTCTCGTACCGCTTTCTCGCCGCGTGTTATGCCCATATGGGGCGGCTCGACGAAGCGCGCGCGATCGTCGCACAGCTGCGCGCCATTACCCCTCAGGTTATGCGGAGCGATTCGCCTTTGCGCAACCCCGAGGACCGCGAGCTCCTACTATCGGGCCTGCGTTTGGCGGCCGGCGAGGCGACATGAGCCAAACCCGCCGTCTCGCGGCGATCCTCGCCGCCGATGTGGCCGGGTATTCGCGGCTTATGGGAGCGAACGAGGAAGGCACGCTCGAACAGCTCAAAGCTCTACGCCGCGAGCTGGTCGATCCCAAGATCGCCGAGCACCACGGGCGCATCGTCAAGACCACCGGCGACGGGGTGCTGGTAGAATTTGCGAGCGTCGTCGATGCGGTGCGCTGCGCGGTCGAAGTGCAGCAGGCGATGCCCGAACGCAACGTCAATGCCGGAGCAGACAACCGCATCGAATTGCGCATCGGCATCAATCTTGGCGACGTGATCGTCGAGGGCGACGACCTCTATGGCGACGGCGTCAACATCGCCGCCCGGCTGGAAGCGCTAGCGGAACCCGGAGGCATCTGCATCTCTCGCATGGTGCGTGAGCAAGTTCGCGACAAGCTCCCCTACTCGTTCGAAGACATGGGGGAGCAGAGCGTCAAGAACATCGCACGGCCGGTGCGTGCCTATACGATGAGTCCGGCAGCCTTGGCGTCGCTGCCTGCAGTCGCGCCCCGGGTCGAGATGGTCAAGAGCAAGCGAGAGGTCAGTGAGCTTGTCACCCCGGCTACGCCACGGCTTTGCATTGTCGTCTTGCCCTTTGCCAACCTGTCGAACGATCCGGAGCAAGAGTATTTCGCCGACGGGATCACCGATGACCTGACCACGGATCTCTCGCGGATCCCCGACGCTCTTGTGATCGCTCGCAGCACCGCCTTTACATACAAAGGCAAATCGGTTGACGCGAAGCAGATCGGGCGAGAACTCGGCGTCCGCTATTTGCTCGATGGCAGCGTTCGGCGAACTGCTGACCAGGTACGCGTAAACGTGCAGCTGATCGATGCCGAAGGCGGGGTGCAGCTGTGGGCCGACCGGTTCGACACCGATCGCGCCAACCTCGCGGCAGCCCAGGACGAGATCACCGGCCGTCTGGCCCGGACTTTCAATCTCGAACTCGTCAAGGATTTGGGCCGCCGGATCGAGCAAGAAGGGGCGGTCGATCCCGATGCGCGCGATCTCGTCATGCGTGGGTGGGCCTGGTACCATCGGCCGCGATCCGCAACCACTCTTCGAGAGGCTCAAGGCGCTTTCGAGCGGGCACTGGAAATCGAGCCGGGCTCGGTCGACGCGCGGATCGGCGTTGCATCCGTATTGGCCGTTACCCTGGCCAATGGGTGGAGCCGCGCGGCCCAGCAGGATCAAGCGCGCGCCGAATTGTTACTCGTTGAAGCCCTCGAGCGCGACCCAAAGCGATCGATGGCGCATTTCTCGCTGGGGATCCTCCGCCGATTTCAGAACCGACTGACTGAAGCACGGATCGAACACGAGACTGCGATAGCCCTCGACCGCAACAATAGCCGCGCGTTTCATCAGCTTGGTCTGACGCTGATGTTTCTGGGTCGGCCAGAGGCGGCGATCCCCCACTTCGAAAAGGCCATCCGGCTCAACCCCCACGACGCGAATATCGCCGACCCTTATGGGGGATTGGGTACCTGTCATCTTTTTCTCGGCCATCTGGATCAGGCAATTGAGCTTCTGACGAAGGCGCGGGCAGCAAATCCGCGCCTCTGGTATGTTCATCTAAACCTTGCGGGCGCGTTCGGGCTACGGGGTGATCTCGAAGGGGCGCGAGCCGGTCTGGCCAAGGCCATCGAGCTCAAGCCCGAAATGAACTCACTGGCATGGCTCCGCGCTTACCCTGGCGCCGGTGATCAGCAGTACTGGGCGCTCTACGAGAAGACGGTGGCAGTTGGCCTGGGACGCGCTGGGCTGCCCGAAGAATGACCCAGACCCAGCGGCTGGCGCCGATCCTTGCGGCCGATATCGCGGGGTATTCGCGGCTGATGGGGGCGAACGAAGAGGGTACGCTCGAACGCCTCAAAGCGCTGCGCCGCGAACTTCTCGATCCTAAAAATCGCCGAGCGCCACGGGCGCATCCTCAAGACCACCGGCGACAGGATGCTGGTCGAATTTGCCAGCGTCATCGATGCGGTGCGCTGCGCGGCCGAAGTGCAAGACGGGGTGGCCGACCGTAACACTAAGGTGCCGGAGGAGAGGCGGATCAGTCAATTCTCCGCCGCAACCCTCGTTTCGGGCAACAGGCGCCAGACGAGAACCGTTGCGCACATCCCGACCGCCGCCAAGCTCAAAAAGGCGGCGCCGACACCGAGGTAGTCTGCTACGAGCCCGGCCAATGTCGTGCTCAATGTCGCGCCGCCGCCGATGGCGAGCCCGACCAACCCGAGGGCAGTCGTGTAGTGGCCCGTATCTCGCGTGATGTCGGCTACAATCAACGGGAACAGCACGCCGAATACCGCCGCACCCAACCCGTCGAACAGCTGTATTGCAATGATCAGGTAAGGATCGGCGGTACAGGCAAGCAGGATCCCACGCATTGGCAAGGCGCTAAAGCCGATGAGGAGTATCGGCCGGCGGCCCCAAGCTTCTGCAACTCGGCCGGCCCATGGAGACAGGAGGGCAGTGATCAGCTGCGGGCCAACGATGCAGGCCGCGATGATCAGACCGGCCTTGCTCTCCGCCCGCTTCGTGACTGCTGCGGCGGCAATCGGCAGCATTGCCGCGTTGGCGAGATGGAACAAAACCGCGCAGACGGCAAAGGCAATCAAGCTCCGGTCCGTCAGGAACTGCCATGATCGGTTGTGCGATCGCGCGGGCACCCGTGCTGAGGCGGTGGGGCGAGGCCGGATCGGCGCGGAATCGGCTTCCCGCAGAGTTGCAAGCGCCGCCAATGCAGGGATTGCGAGCACAGCGGCGAACAGAAAAACAGCGCGATCGCTCAGATAATAAGCACACATCCCCATCAATCCTGCGGCCACTGCATTGCCGACCGCGGCGTAGCGTGCGTTGCGGCCGAGCCGTTCGCCAAACCCGCTCGGATCGACGAGAACCATGGTGATCGCGGCGATCGCCGGGCCGAGCACGGCGCTGGCAAAGGAATGCAGCACTTCAGCCGCACTGATCGCCATTAAATTCGGCCACAACGCGATCGCGAGAGCGCTCACGCCGATAGCGGCGATTGCTGCCGCCGCGGCCATGCGTTTGCTGCGCATCGCGTCTACCAACGCGCCCGCCGGAACCTGACTGACCATGGCTGCAATTGTGCCGGTGCTGAGTGCTGCTCCGATTGCAGACTGTGTCCAGCCGGCACTCGTCAGATAGACCGAAATGAACGGCCCAAAGCCGGTCTGAAAATTGGCGACAAAGAAGTTGAGCCAATCGAGGCCCGGCAACTCACGCGCCGCCAACACAGCCGTCCGGCGCTCGTTGCCGAGCTGGAGCAAATTCATATCAAGGCGATCACCAGCCAGAGTCGGGGGTGATATCGCGCTGCTTGAACTTCGGTGCCGTTACAATCGCAACTACGTCGCGCGAATCCTTGTATTCGGGTGCCGCCTTTATCTGGTCGCGATCGAGATCGGTCACGACGGCCTCGCTTGTGCCGATCTCGGCAAACCGCAAGGCCTGCCAGTCGATGGCGATCTTGCGGATACCGACACCAAGAAACCCGCCAAAATCGATGATCGTTGCGCACGGCTGGCCGGTCTCGTCGACGAGCAGGTCGACGATCCGCCCCATCGCATGGCCGGAGGGCCCGCGGACCTCCTTGCCGAGAATTCGGAACAACCCGGCGTGCGGGAATTGCTGCAGGCGGGCACCTTTGGCAGGCGCCTCGGTCGAACCATAGGCGCCCTCGTCTGGGGCGGGCTCTTGCCCGGGGTTGGCGGCCGTTGCGAGCGCTATTATCAGAGCGCCGCCAACAACCTGAAGCGCGGCCAACCGATTCCGCCGGCAGCGAGCGACAGTGCGCCAAAGATCTCGCAGAGGATCAAACGGCCACGGCATCGAGGTGTCTCCTCCTCGTCAAACCGCCGGGCGCGAGCACGGAGCCGGCGATCAGGCGCCCGTACAACGAGACATAATCTTCCGCCATTCGCCGGGCGGTGAACCTTTCTTCGAACACTTGTCGGATTTGGCTCCGGTCGAGCAGGTGCAGTCGCCGCGCAGCGGACGCGGCTTCTACCTCGCTGCCGACGATGAAGCCGGTCACTCCCTCATCGACGACCTCTGGCACCGAGCCATTCTTCATGGCCACCACCGGGGTTCCACAGGCCATCGCCTCGATCATTGCCAGCCCGAACGGCTCGCACCAAGCGATAGGAAATACCAAGCCTGCGGCATTGCCGAGGAATTCGCTCTTTTGGGCCTCGGTGATCTCGCCAACGAACTCAACTTGCGGCTGTGCAAGAAGCGGCTCGATCTCTTCTTTGAAGTACTGCTGATCGACGCGGTCGATTTTGGCCGCGATCTTCAACTTCATGCCGGCCAACGCGGCGATCCGGATCGCCCGGTCGGGAGCCTTTTCGGGCGAGATTCGACCGAGAAAGGCGAGATAGCCGCCGGCGCCGCTGCCGGGCAGCAGCAGCCGATCGGGCAGGCCGTGCGGCACGGTGCCGATATAGCGCGCCTGCGGCAGCGGGGCACGCTGAGCGTCCGAGATCGAGACCACCGGCACGTCGGAGAACACACTGTAGAGTGGCCTCAGCTCCGGCAGGTCGAGGCGGCCGTGCAGGGTGGCGAGAAACGGCGTGCCGGCACGCCGCAGAGCGGAATATCCGAGATAGTCGGAGTGCAGGTGGATCACGTCGAACTCGCCTGCTCGTTGCGCAACAATCTCCAGCATCGCGATCAGCGGCGCGACCTGATCGCGGATCGTAGGATCGAGGCGAAGCGCTTGCGGGCATGCCGAGGCGAGGGTGGCGGTGGTCACGCTGTCGCCGCTGGCGAATAGCGTTACATCGTGACCCATAGCCACCAGCGCGTCCGTCAGATAGGCGACGATGCGCTCGGTGCCGCCGTAAAATTTCGGAGGAACGGCTTCCATCAGCGGCGAAATTTGTGCAATCCGCATCCGTCCCTCCGGTTTCGTCAGCCGGGTTAACACTGCGCCGGAAAAGTCGTTTCAAGGGGTGCGGCATTTCAGCGCCGATCTTACCCGCCGACCGCCTCGATGGCGCCGTGTCGCATGCACCGTTACTGCGGCAAAGTTGCGTCTTGGAAATAAGAACAAGGTGATTGCCGCTGGGCAGCGCGAGTGGAGCAAGTCCCGCCGACGATGGCCCCCATCGGAACAGAGCCATGACATTTCTGCATGGTGGATTTACTTCGCATATTAGGGGATGGAGGGGAAACTCCCGGCGACGGAGAGGGTTATCAACCATAAATATTAGGACGGCGCCCGATGATACTCGTCACAGCGAAACGAGCGGGCTCCATCAAACTTGGTCGAACTCGGTCGATTTTTTGACGGCTCCGCTAAGGCTTTCGGACCACGAGCCCGTCGACAGCGCGTATTCGCCAGCTGAAGCGGCCTGATTGCACGACCGAGGTAGATAAGCTAGACTGTTGTCTAGTATGGAGGGCTTATGCGAGAAGTCGGCGCGTTCGAGGCAAAGAACCGGCTCGGTACGTTGCTGGATTGGGTGGAAAATGGCGAGGAGATTGTCATCACCCGGCGCGGCAAACCGGTTGCAAAGCTAGTGCCGGCCGTCCCCGGTTTCGACCGGGCAAAGGCACGGCGTGCCGTCGCCGGCCTGTTGGAGGCGAGCCGCGGTGTCACTCTCGGTGGTTTGAAGATCAAAGACCTGGTTAGCGAAGGGCGTTCGTGAGCTTTGTCCTAGACAACTCCGTAGCGCTGACGTGGTGCTTCGAGGACGAGCGGACGCCGGCGACGACAGCTTTGCTAGAGCGAGTGGCTGAATCAGGCGCACTGGCGCCCGGGCTCTGGCCGCTTGAAGCGATGAACGGCCTGCTCGTTGCCGAGCGGCGTGGCCGTCTCGACGCACGTCGACGGCATCGTCTGGCCGGGTTCTTGCGGGCTCTGCCGATCAGCCTCGATGACGAAACCGCAAATCAGGCATGGACCGCGACGATGGGTCTAGCCGAGCGCTTTACTCTCTCCGCTTATGACGCCGCTTATCTTGAGCTGGCCGAGCGGCACCACCTCCCACTCGCCTCTCTCGACGGGGATTTGCGAGCCGCGGCTACCGTTTTGGGTCTTGCGGTTCTCGGGAGTTGATCAACGGGGCTCAGGGGCACAAGAGAAGTGATGGCGGGGATTTTCGGTAATTCGACCGCAGGTCGCCGTCGCGCGAGGAGGCTCTCTGTGCTATTCCTCGCTCGGCAGTTTGTGAGGAAACCATGATCCATCATCTTTCCATCGCTGCGCGAGATCCACAGCATGTCGCCGGAGTGCTAGCCGAATTCATGGGTGGCGCTGCGGTACCGTTTCCGCCCAATCCGGGAAGCTTCTTCGCGCTCCAACTCGACGAGCACGGATCGGGGGTCGAGGTCTATCCGGCCGGGACGGAGCTGCAGCCGGGCGGCGCCAATGGCGGGAGCTTTGTGAAGAAGGAAGCGCGCGGCTATGGGCCGACCCATTTCGCGCTCAGCGTCGCCACCGAAGCCGACAAGGTCGAGGCCATTGCGGCCCGAGAAGGCTGGCAATGCTTCCGCTGCAACCGCGGCCCGTTCCATGTGATCGAGGTCTGGGTCGAGAACGAGTCGATGGTCGAAATCCTGCCGCCCGAGTTTGCGCGCGAATATTTGGCGTTCACCCGTCCCGACAAGGTCGCAGCGGCAATGGCGGCGGCGGCGCCGGCAACTGCTCGCCACCGCGCGACGTAGTTTTCTGCCGTCGCAGGTTTGGCCGGGCCGACAGATCAGCCGGATAGCGCCTGGGCAAGAAACGGCAAGCTTTCGTCCATCCGGTAATCGACGCTGGTGTGGTTGTCGGGGAATTCCTCGTAGCGATGGGTGATGCCGAGCTCGTTCAGCCGCCGCACGAATCTGCGGGCGCCATAGAGCAGGTTGAACTGGTCGTTCGTGCCGCAGTCGATGTAGAGCGCCTTTAGCCGGCGCAGATTGTCGGCCTGGGTTTTGACCGCAACGGCCGGGTCTTGCCGCAGCCAATTGGCCCAGCGCTCCTCGATAACCTCGCAAGTGTCGAACGTGACCGGCAGCCGGATCCCCAGGAATTGCGTCGGATCGGGATCGTAGCTCGCCGCCATCGCCAATGCGTTGATGACCTTGCCGGAACCGTCGGAATGCTTCTTGGCCGCTTCGAGCTGCTGCCACCAGCGCTCGATCGAGTTCTCTGTGCCGGCGAGGGCGCGCAATACCGCCGGCATGTCGGGCAGATAGCACACCTCGAACCCCATGTCGCCCGAATGACAGGCCGCTGCCGCCCAGATGTCGGAATGACGCAATGCATGGGTGATCGCGCCATATCCGCCGGAGCTTTTGCCAAACACGCCGCGGCGACCGGTGCCGCCACATTTGAAGCGCTGCTCGATTGCCGGCAGCATTTCGCGCAGCAGAAAATCCTCCCAAGCACCCATAGAAGCCGAGTTGATGTATTGGTTCCCGCCGAGCCGGGTAAAGCAATCGGGAAAGGCGACGACCACCGGCGGCATACGCTGTTCGCCAATCAGCCGGTCGAGCCGTTCCGGCAGGTTTTCGCGAAAGCCGGCCCAGTTGGTATGGGACAGGCCGCTGCCGGTAAAGCCGACAAGATCGACCAGCAGCGGCAATCCTTGTCCGTCATGCCCGGCTGGCATGTACACATCGACGACGCGCACCGTCGGATCCCCCAGCATATTCGTCTTGAGGAATTCGCTCTCGACAGTGATTCGGATGACTGAACCCATCGGCCCAAAAAACTTGCGCATACAATTTATCCCTTAATATTAGCAG
>Ga0318546_10000513_pt1 | contig 14656 bp, 10 predicted proteins | sample GRESIP169b2f19_FD_203514 | JGI IMG/M metagenome (GOLD analysis project Ga0318546, IMG submission 203514) | Tropical soil microbial communities from Luquillo Experimental Forest, Puerto Rico - GRE.SIPMG.169b2f19 | ecosystem: Environmental > Terrestrial > Soil > Tropical forest > Bulk soil...
CACGGGAACGTAAATGGCCGCGATCAAAGGCCGGCCGTGGTGGACGAGCGCGACAGAAATGGACCAGTCGGCGCTTCCGGAAATATAGGCACGGGTGCCATCGATCGGATCGACTATCCATACAAGCGGAACGGCACGGTCGGATTGGTCCGCGTGAGACTCCTCCGACTTCCATCCGGCCTCGCGCACCAGGTCCGAGAGGCGATCGCGTAGGAACTCGTTGACCGCAATGTCTGCCTCGGTCACCGGCGAGCGGTCGGCACCCTTGGTCCAGCGCTTGTAGGGACCGCGCGCGGTCGCGCGGGCGACATCGCCGGCTGTACGCATTACGGTTGCAAGTGGTTCTCGCAGCGCGAGGAGATTATTGGCCGGCAACGGTCAATCCCTCTACGCGTAACGTCGGCGCATTGATGCCGTAGCGGAATTCGAGATCATTGGCGGGCGTAAGGGTGCGGAACATCTCGATGAGATGCCCTGCTATCGTCACTTCGCTTACGGGATAGGTGCGTTTGCCGTTTTCGATCCAGAAGCCTGAAGCTCCACGGCTATAGTCGCCCGTCACCATATTGGCTCCGACACCGATCAGGTCGGTCACGTAAAATCCGTCGGCGATATCGGCGATAAGCTCCTCGGGACTTCGTCGCCCCGGCTCCATATACAGATTGCTCGACCCGGGTGATGTCGCAGACGAACCACTCCGTTGAGCGTTGCCGGTCGTGACGAGACCAAGCTCACGCGCCGTCGTGCTGTCGAGCAGCCACGAACGAAGGAAACCGTCATCGATCAGCGAAAGCTTTTTGCAGGCGACGCCTTCGCCATCGAACGGGTGGGAGCGAAGGCCCCGTCTGCGAAGAGGATCATCGACAATGCGAATTCCGTCGGCGAAGAGCTTCGCGCCCATCTTGTCGCGAAGAAAGCTGGTTTTGCGCGCAACTGAAGCGCCGTTCACGGCACCCGACAGATGCGAGACCAGCGAGCCAGCCGAACGTGGATCGAAGATGACGGGCACTTTGCGCGTCGAAACTTTGCGTGGATTGAGGCGCGTGACCGCGCGTTCGCCGGCCTTGCGACCGATGTCTTCAGGCCGCTTCAGATCTGCGGCGTGACGCACGGACGAATAGTCGTAGTCGCGTTCCATGCCGGTGCCGTCGCCGGCGATGGCCGTCATCGACAGCCCGTGATTCGAGCCGATATAGGCGCCGCGGAAACCGTGACTGGTGACCAGCACCATTCCGCCGATCCCGGCGGAGGCCGACGCGCCGCCCGACTTGCTGACTCCTTTGACGGAAAAAGCCGCCTCTTCCAGCGTTCGCGCTTGCGCTTCGAGTTCGCCAACCGTCGGCAATTTGGGGTCGATCAGGTCGAGATCGGGAATTTCGCGCGTCAGCATGTCCGGATCGGCAAGGCCGGCGAATTTGTCTTCAGGTGTTGCGCGGGCCATCGCGACTGCCCGCTCCGCCAAAGCCGCGCTGTTGTCCGAAATCTCGTTCGTGGACACCATGGCTTGCCGGCGGCCGACCAGAACGCGCAAGCCGATATCGTCACCCTCCGAGCTCTCGGACTCTTCCACGCGTCCGTCACGCACTTCGACGCCCAGTGACATTGAGCGCAAGGCGACGGCGTCGGCGGCGTCCGCACCGGCGGCCCGTGCAGCCTTCACCAGCCGCTCGGCACGATCGGTCAGGGGATTGAGATCCAGCAGGGAAGATATGGGAGCGAGCATAGGTCCACTTCTAGATGGTCGAGATCGCGATACCTTTCAACCGCCGAAGCGTATACTTTGCGCAACGACGGCAACACCTCGTCAATCATGGTTTGCAACGGGACGTCAATCATTCCCAGCAAACGCCTCACCGCTACTTCCGGTTAACCCAGAACATTAAGCGGATTCCGACGCGTTTCTGGCACGATTGGCGCTTGACCCGGCACAAAAGCCGGGCGCGGGAGAGTTTCGAGGCGTCAATGCGAAGTGGCGGATGCGGAGGGTCGGGCCATGCTCGACGGCTCGACCCTTCCGGCTTGCCTGTGCGGTTCTTTGCTGGCGAGGCGGCTGCCGACGGGTAGGGGCGCGCCGTCGAACTTCATCGCGAACGCGTCGTCATGCGGCGCGCGCTGCGCGGCATGCGCACGGCCCTCAATATGCCGGTCGCCGCTTTCGACGGCATCTCGTTGTGGCTGATGCGCGTCGATTGCGGCTAACGCTTATTCGGAGCCATAGCCGCCCGCCGTGGGCGTTTGGATAATGATGGCCTCGCTCGCATCGATAACCGTTTCATCGCACCCCTGCAGACGCTCCATGCGCCCATCTTTGCGTCGCACCGAATTCTCGCCAACCTGGCCAGCCTCGCCACCTGCGAGTCCGAATGGGCGCACCCGTCGATGGCCGGACAGGACCGTACATTCCATTTGTTCCAGGAAACGGATCGTGCGGCGAATTCCTCCGCCGGCGTGCCATTTTCCGCGTCCGCCCGAGCCAGGGCGGATGTGGAAATCCTCGAGCACGACCGGGTAGCGAAATTCGAGTACCTCAGGATCGGTCAGCCGGGTGTTGGTCATATGCGTGTGGACCGCATCGGTGCCATTGAATCCCGGGCCGGCGGGGGAACCGGAGCAGATTGTTTCGTAATATTGATGGCGGGTGTTGCCGAAATTGAGATTGTTCATGGTGCCCTGCGCCGCGGCGAGCGCACCAAGCGCGCCGAAAAGGCAGTTGGTCACCGCCTGAGAGGTTTCGACATTTCCGGCGACGACGGCGGCGGGAAACTCCGGTGAGAGCATCGAGCGTTTGGGAATGACGATCTTGATCGGCCGCAAGCAGCCTGCGTTCATCGGAATGTCGTCGTCGACCATTACGCGAAACACGTAGAGCACCGCGGCCCGCGTCACCGGCTCCGGTGCGTTGAAATTCGTCGGCTGCTGTTCGCTTGTACCTGTGAAGTCGACGGTCGCTTCTCGCGCCTTCTTGTCGACGGTTATTTTCACCTTGATGACCGTGTCCTGGTCCATTTCGTAGGTGAATTCCGAATCGTGCAACCGGTCGATCACGCGCCGGACGCTTTCAGCGGCGTTGTCTTGCACGTGCTGCATGTAGGCTTTCACGACCGGCAGCGTGAAATGGGTCACCATCTTGCGCAGCTCGGCGACGCCTTTTTCGTTGGCGGCGATCTGCGCCCTGATGTCGTTGATATTCTGCACAGGGTTGCGTGCCGGGTATTTCGCCTCGGTCAACGCCGCCATCAATTCCTTCTCGCGAAACCGTCCACGGTCGATCAGCTTGAAATTGTCGAACAGGACACCTTCCTGCTCGATCGTAGTGGCATTCGGCGACATTGAGCCGGGCGAGATACCGCCAACATCAGCATGATGGCCGCGCGACGCCACCCAAAACAGGATGGATTTCTTGCGGTCGTCGAACACAGGTGTGCAGACGGTGATGTCAGGAAGATGAGTACCGCCGTTATAAGGGGCATTGATGGCGTAAACGTCGCCGGGACGAATGCGACCTCGGTTCTCGCGGATTATCGTTTCGACGGCGCGGTCCATAGAGCCGAGATGCACGGGCATGTGCGGCGCGTTGGCGACTAGGGTGCCATCATGCGCGAATACCGCGCAGGAGAAGTCCAGCCGTTCCTTGATATTTACCGAATAGGCGGTGTTCTGCAGGGATACGCCCATCTGCTCGGCGATCGACATGAACAGATTATTGAAAACCTCCAGCATGACCGGGTCGGCGTGCGTGCCGATCGCATGGGTGCGCTTGAGTTTTTTCGCGCGTGTCAGCAGGAGATGATTTTTCGCCGTCAATTCGGCTTGCCAGCCGTGTTCGACCACGATGGTCTGATGCGGCTCGATGATGATAGCGGCGCCACTGATGCGCGAACCGGGCTTGAGCTGGTCACGAAGATAGACATTTGCCTTGTGCCAGGCGCCGGCTGAGAAGAATTGCGTGCGCGAAGCCGGCGTCGGCAGTTTGGCGCGGCTGCGTTTCACGGCCTTCTCGTTGAATCTGGCGCCGCCGCCAACGGCCTCCACCGAGACGGCCTCCACAACCAGCTGTTTCGTGCGGTCGATGAATCCGAACCGCGCTTTGTGCGCCTTTTCGAAGGCGCGCTTCATCGCAGCGGCGGTGCCGGCGGGCACGACAAGCGCCGTATCGGTACCGGCGTAACGAATATGCGCGCGCACAAAGACCTTGGTCTTTTTCACAGGCACGCCCTGGCCGGCGACCTGGGATCTTGTCTCCTTGCCGAGCGCTGCGCCAATTCGAGAAATTGCTTTGAGCGCCTTGGGACCGAAGTCCAGCTCGACTGCCTGTTCGCGTGTGGCGCGGATATCGGCGAGCCCCATGCCGTAGGCGGACAGGAGTGACGAGAAAGGGTGCATGAGCACGCGCGTCATTCCGAGTGCGTCGGCAACTAGGCATGCATGTTGGCCGCCGGCGCCGCCGAAGCAGTTGAGCGCGTACCGCGTGACGTCATAGCCCCGTTGCACGGAAATTTTTTTTATCGCGTTCGCCATGTTTTCGACCGCGATCTTGATAAATCCGTCGGCGACCTCTTCGGCCTTGCGGCCGCCAACCTGCTGCGCAAGGTCGGTGAACGCATTGCGCACAGCGCTCGCATCGAGAGGGAGATTCTGTGCCGGGCCGAAAATCTTCGGGAAGAATTCCGGAATGAGTTTGCCAACCATCACGTTGGCGTCGGTGACCGCCAAAGGTCCATCGCGTCTGTAGCATTTGGGCCCCGGATTTGCGCCGGCAGAATCAGGCCCGACGCGGAATCGGGCGCCATCGAAATGCAGTATCGAGCCGCCACCGGCGGCGACCGTATGGATGAGCATCATCGGCGCGCGCATGCGTACACCGGCGACTTCGGTTTCGAATGCGCGTTCGTATTCGCCGTCAAAATGGGATACGTCCGTCGAAGTACCACCCATGTCGAAGCCGATAAGCCGATGCAATCCGGCTTGCCGCCCGGTCTCCGCCATTCCGACGACACCTCCCGCTGGACCGGAAAGAATCGCGTCCTTGCCCTGGAACAACTCGGCGGCAGTAAGTCCGCCGGATGACATCATGAACATCAGACGCGCGGCTGACCGTCTGGCGTCCAGGTCCTGGTCGACCTGCGCCACATAGCGGCGCAGAATCGGCGAGAGATAGGCATCCACAACCGTCGTGTCGCCGCGGCTGACCAGCTTGATCAGTGGCGAGACCTCATGACTGGCTGACACTTGCACAAAACCCAATTCGCGCGCGAGCGCCGCGACGCGCTTTTCGTGCTGGGGAAAACGGTAGGCGTGCATGAACACCACCGCGACCGCCTTGATACCGTCGGCCTTTGCGCTCTCAAGGGCAGCGCGTGCCGCCGCGAGATCAGGTTCGCGCTCAACGGTGCCATCGGCGCGCACGCGTTCATCGACTTCGACAACGCGCTCGTAGAGCATCTCGGGCTTTATGATCTGACGCGCAAAAATCTTCGGGCGAGCCTGGTAGCCAATCTTGATCGCGTCTCGGAAGCCCTTGGAGATCAAAAGCAGGGTGCGCTCGCCCTTGCGTTCGAGCAGTGCATTGGTCGCAACCGTCGTGCCCATCTTCACGGCGCCGACACGGCCGGGCGGAATTGCTTCACCGGCTTTCAGTCCAAGCAGATCGCGAATGCCTTGCACGGCCGCGTCGGAATAGGCACCAGGATTTTCCGAGAGAAGCTTGTGCGAAACGAGTGCGCCGTCAGGCCGCCGACCAACGATGTCGGTGAAGGTGCCGCCGCGGTCGATCCAGAAATCCCAAAGTTGCGGTGTTGATCTTTTCGGCATGGTGGCTGACGCGGTCGGACAATCGCACTATGTCCGGCCTGTCGGGGGCAAAACAAGCCTGCTAGGCTGATAACGGCGAAAAAAGCGGTGATGTCATGAAGATGGGTCTTGCGTTGGCGGGCGGTCTGTTGGTCACACGGTCGATTGGCTAAAAGGTTCGATCGCGTGCAGATTTCGATGAATTCCGTTGCTGCCTTGGCGCTTGCGTGGACTGTTATCAGCCTCGCTAGCGCCACTTCGGCGCAGACTCAATAGGATTTGGCGACCAACTATCCGGCTGGCGCTTTTCACACCAGGAACATTGTTCAGTTCGCTTCTGACGTGGATAAAGCGACCGGCGGATCGCTGAAGATCGCCGTCCATCCGGGCGGCACAATGTTCAAGCACGCAGAAATCAAACGCGCGGTCGGCGAGGGCAAGGCGGCCGCCGGCGAGGTTTTGATTTCGCTAGCCGCTGATGAGGCCCCGGTCTACGGGGTTGATTCGATTCCCTTCTTGGCCACCGGGTACGACGGCGCGCGCAAGCTCTACGACGCCCAGAAACCCTACCTCGAAAAACAGCTGTACAAGGAAGGATTGGTCCTTCTGTTTTCGGTGCCGTGGCCACCGCAGGGCATCTATGCCAAGCGCGAGATTAGGGCGATCGACAATCTCAAGGGGCTCAAATTCCGCACCTACAATGCGATGACCGGGCGAATTGCGGAACTCGCGGGCGCACAGCCGACTCAGATCGAAGTACCCGATCTTGCCGCCGCCTTCGCATCAGGGCGAGTCGATGTGATGATCACCTCCGCATCCAGCGGAGTGGAGACGAAGGCCGAGGAATATCTCACTCACTACATCGACTCTCAGGCATGGTTGCCGCGCAACATGGTGTTTGCCAACAGGGCCGCATTCGAGCGCCTCACTATCGCTGAAAAGAAAGCGGTGAGCGAGGCAGCACAAGTCGCAGCGCGTGGCTGGAATTTGTCGATCGAGGAAATGACGGTGAAAACCAAGGCGCTGAAGGATGCCGGCATCACCGTGCTTGCACCGACTCCGGAACTCAAATCTGGAATGGCAAAAATCGGCGACGCGATCGCGAAGGAGTGGGCCGCATCCGCCGGCACCGATGGCGAAGCGATGTTGGCCGCGTACCGGAAGTAGTCCCAATTTTCTTCGGATTGTCGCGTATGATGCTCAGAAACAAGATTCTGACGTGCGTTTGACGATGGCTTTGCCGGTATCGGATCGGCGTCGCATCTGTGCAGTCTGTTGTTCTTTCACGCGATCAATACCACGGCGAATGGCGCGCCATACAAAGGCACGGCGCCCGCACTGATTGATCTGCTCGGAGGTCACCTCGATTTTATGTGCGATCAGACGATCAATGTTTTGCAGCCGGCGAAGAGCGGACTGTTCAAGGCCTTTGCCGCGACGACTCCGCAGCGCCTCAAGGTCGCGCCTGGGCTTCCGACCGTGGCGGAATCCAGGCTGCCTTCAGATGGGTGCTGGTATGCGCCGAAAGGGACGCCGAAGCCGATCATCGATAAACTTTCGGCTGCGCTGCAGAAGGCTCTGCAGGATCCGGACGTGCAGGAGCGGCTGGCGCAATCAGGTGCCGAGACCGTGCCGGCCGAACGGGCGATGCCAGAGGTGCTGCGCGATCATCTCAAAGCTGAAATCGACAGGTGGGTGCCGATCATCAGGAAGGCCGGCGTGTTGGCGCAGTAAGCAGTCAGGCCGGCGCGCGTTGAACGATCCGCAATGCCGCGAAGGCCTCCGCCGCTTCAACGCCGACAGTTGCACCCCGCGTACGTGCCAGGTTTTCCAGAGCGCGGATCGAGCGGGCGTGCGGCTCGGGCCGCATATCGAATTGATAGAGCTCAAGCGCCTCGAGTTTAAGATCGAGAACGGACGTGATCTCGACGAAGAGCGAGGGATGGAATGTGTCACCGAACCCCGGCGGAGCCCAATCGGTGCTTGACGCGACCTCGTAGGCGTAGAACTCACTCACCGGACTTCCCGGGACGGGTCTCAGCGCCGTGGCCGCCGCCCGATAGGTGGTCTGATGGTCGACGTGCAGGTTCCCGCCGTGCGTCACATAGACGACGCCCGGCCTCAGAGTGCTGATCGTGCTCTCGATGGCACCGACGGCATCCGACAAGGCGACCATATCGCTGTGGTTCTCTGGCAGTCCGACAAATTGCGGAGGCTTCGCGCCGAGCAAAGCGGCGGCCCGGCCCGCCGCCGCGCGCCGTTTTGTATTCTGGCCGCTGCCGTCACCGCAAAGAACGAGAACATGAACGGAAGAACCGGCGGCCGCATGCAGCGCCATCGTGCCCCCGCAACCCAAAACTTCGTCGAGGGCATGAGCGGCAATGACGAGGACCGACGGTGCGCTCATGATGCGCTCATAAAAAGCCCTAGGCTCCGTAGAACTCGTTTACGGTGTGGGCCACGTAGCCAATCTGGTCTTCGGACAGCTGTTGATGGTGGGGCAGGGCGAGGGCGCGATCGGCCTGATGCTCCGCCTTGGGAAAGTCGCCGCGTTTGTGCCCAAGGCGCTTCGCGGCCGCGTGCAGATGAAGTGGCGTTCCGTAGTAGACCAGCGATTGGATGCCGCGTCCGGCAAGGAACTTCTGCAACTCGTCGCGTCGCTCCGATTGCGTGATCATCATCACGTAGGAATTCTTCTCGTATTGCTTGTCGGGCGGGATGTGCACTTCCTTCGCCTTGATCGTCTTGCGGTAGAGATCGACGTTCCGCTGGCGTCGTCCGATGACTTCGTTCAATCGCCCGAGCCGGTACATGAGGACCTCGGCGTTGAGCGAGTCGAGGCGTGAATTCACGCCATACATCACGCAGGAATCGCGCTCCTGCAGGCCGTGATTGCGATAGAGCCTGATTTTCTTCGCCAGGTCCTCGTCATCGGTCACCAGAAAACCGCCGTCGCCGATGGCGTTGAGGTTCTTCAGCGGGTGTGCAGAGAACGTGCCGATATTGCCGAACGTGCCGCCGTGCTTGCCCTTGTAGTAGGCGCCCATCGACTGTGCGGCGTCCTCGATCACGGACAGCTTGTGCTTGCGTGCGATGTCGAGGATCGCATCCATGTCCGCGATACGGCCGCTCCAGTGCACCGGCATGATCGCCTTTGTGCGAGGCGTGATCTTCTTTTCGATTTCGGCCGGATCAATGTTCTGGTCCTCGCGCACATCGGCATAGACAGGTGTTGCGCCGACATGGGCAATTGAGCCCGTGGATGCGATAAAGGAAATCGGCGTGGTGATGACTTCGTCACCTTTGCTGATGCCGAGTGCCCAAAGTCCCAGCATCAGGGCGTCCGTCCCGTTCGCGCAGCTCACGCAATGCTTGGCACCAGTGAATTCCGTGACGCGGCGCTCGAAATCGAACACCTCCTGCGTCATCACCAGATGTCCCTGCGAGAGAATGCGCTCGACGCAGGCCATCAACTCGGCCTTTTCTTCGATAAAACGCTGCTGCAGATCGATGAACGGAACCTTGAACTCGGTCATTGACGTTTTCCGGCGTAGAATTCCCTTACGGTCTCTAAGACGTAATCCTGCTCCTCGTGGCTCAGATGCTGGTCAACCGGGAAGCTGATGACTTCGCGACAATGGCGCTCGGCGATGGGGAAGTCGCCAACCTTGTAGCCAAGATATTTCAGCGCGTCCTGAAGATGCAGCGGGATCGGATAGTGCACTTTGGCCTCGATGCCGCGATCGATGCAGTACTTGAGCAACTCATCCCGTTCCCGGGCGAAGAGCACGTAGAGCAGGTAGACGTTTTTCGTCTCGGCACGGCGCGTCGGTACTCGAATTTGCGGAATGGTACGAAATCCGGCGTCGAAATAAGCCGCATTTTCGATCCGTTTTGCGACGATGTCAGGCAGCTGACGCACGATCCACTTGCCGACCACGGCCTGCGTGGAATCGAGGCGCGAGTTGTAACCGAGGATTTCCATCTCGTCGCGATTGCGCAGGCCGTGATTGCGCAGCAGGCGCACGCGGCGGTTCATCTCGTCGTCATTGGTGACGACGATGCCGGCATCCCCCCAGACGTTGATGATCTTCAGCGGGTGCATCGAAAATGCCGTGGCATCGCCCCAGGTGCCGACGCGCCGGCCCCGATATTCGCCCATCAGGCTCTGGCAGCCGTCTTCTACGATGGGCAGCTTGTGGCGTTTGGCGATGTCCATGATCCGCGGCATCTCGGCGACGTCGCCCGTCAGGTGAACCGGCACAATGGCTTTGGTCCTAGCGGTGATGGCTTGCTCGAGTTGATCGACGTCGATGCAGAATGAGTCGTCGCAGTCGATGAAAACTGGTTTCGCGCCAACCTCGCAGATTGCGCCAACCGTCGCATAGAACGTGTTTGCGGCAGTGATGACTTCGTCGCCCGGTCCGATGCCCAGTGCACGGAGCGGAATCTTGAGGGCATCCGTGCCCGAGCCAACGCCGATCGCGTGCCTGACGCCAATCGCGGAAGCAAACATGGCCTCGAATTCCTGCACGGGTTTGCCGAGCGTGAAATCTCCGACCGCCACCAACGCGCGCAATTCTTCAAACACGCTGTCGACGTGCGCGAATTGCTGGCCGAGGGGGGAGTAACGGACGCGCATCTTATCTGTCGTTTGCCATGAGCGAGCTGGCACAAAGAGGCCTAGAACGGGCCCTTGAAGAATGGATCCGGTTGGTCGATCTGCAAATCTTTGCGCTGGATGTCGAGCTCCTTCAGCGCCGAATCGACCTTGACCTGATCGAGCGCAAGGATCTTCCCCGCCTCGCGCACGATGCGTTGAGAGTCTGGATAAAAGCCGGGGATCAGCCCACGTGAACTTGGCGTCGGATGATCCGGGAGGCCCAGCCGCACGGGTGCGGCTTTCAGCGCATCGAAGACCTCGGTCATGACGCTGGCAACGATCTCCGCGCCCAAGCCAAAGCGGACAAATCCGGTGTCGACGGTGATGAGGCGGCCGGTTTTGCTCACCGAGGCCACAATCGGCGCGACGTTGAGCGGACGCAGAACGCGCATGTCGATAACTTCGGCTGAGCAGCCGATCTTGTGCAGAACATCCGCCGCACGCATCGCCTCGAGCACCCCGTGCGAGGTCGCGACGATGGTGACGTCTTTGCCTTCGCGAACTATGCGTGGGCCGTCGAGCGCATTCTTGTAGTAGCCCTCGGGCACGTGGCCAGTCGAATAGTGGAGAAACCGATGCTCGATGAAAATCACCGGATTGTCGTCTTCAATGGCCGCGATCAGCATTCCCTTGGCGTCGGCGGCGAAGGCCGGCATAACGACCTTGAGGCCGGGGAAATATGCAAACAGCGGTTCGAGGCTCTGCGAGTGCTCGGGGCCTTGGCCCCAACCGCGTCCGATCACCATGCGAATGACCAGGGGCACCTTGTGCTGGCCATTGCTGATGTACGAACTCTTCGCGGCGTTGTTCACGATCTGCTCGAATGCGAGCAGCGCGAACTCCACGCGATGAAAGCTTATGATCGGCCGCTGACCGGCAATCGCGGCTCCGATCGCGATACCGACTGCGCCATTTTCAGCGATCGGCATCTCGATGACGCGATCCTCGCCGAATTTGTTGCCGATGCCTTTCAGCGTGCCCCACATCGATGAGGGGTCGGACACGCCCTGCGCGAACAGGAACGTACTGTCGTCTTTCGCAAACGACTCCGTGATCCCCTCGCGGATCGCATCGGCGAGTGTGATCACGCGCTCGTGGCCTTGCGCTACTGCATTCATGCGTAGACGTGCCGGGTAGCCTGGCCTGGATCAGGCAGGGGCGTGGCTCGCGCGAACGCGCGCGCATCCTCGATTTCGGCCATGATATCGGCCGACATGGTGCTTTCCATGGTGGCATCGAGTGCGGCGCCGATGCGCTCACGGTAACGCCTGATCGGATCACGCTGCTCCCAATCCTTGAATTCGCTCTCGGCGCGATAGCCGATGTGGTTGTCGAAAGCAGGGCCGCAATGCTCGCGCCATCGATAGGTGTCTAGAACCAAAAGAGTCGGGCCCTGATCATTACGCGCGCGTTCGACTGCCTGAACTGAAAGCCGATGACACTCATCCAGATCGTTGCCGTCGCCGTGTGCCGCATGCATCCCGTGCGCCTTTGCCAGTTCAGTCAAGGGACGGTTCGGCTGGCGTTCATCGATGCGCGTGTAGACGGAATAGAGATTGTTCTCGCAGAGGAAGATGACGGGAAGTTTGTGCAGCGATGCAAAGTTTGCGCTCTCATGAAAGACGCCTTCCTCGACCGACGCATCGCCAAAGAACGCGACAGTCACTTTACCGTTGCGCATGCGCTTGTCGGCGAGGGCGCTGCCGACAGCGACCGGAATCGAGCTCGAGACGATCGGAATGCTCGCCATGACACCCTTCGGGATATCCATCAGGTGCATGGAACCACCGCGGCCGCCGACGCATCCCGCCGCCTTGCCGCAAATCTCCGCCATCATGCGTTTGAGATCGCCGCCCTTGGCGAGATAATGCGCGTGGCAACGGTGCGTGCTGTAGACCTTGTCAGACGTTTCCAGCGCCGCGCAGGCACCGACCGCGATCGCTTCCTGGCCAATCGAAAGGTGGACCGGGCAGCGCATCTCACCTTCAGCGTAATGATCCGCGATCGCCTCCTCGATCAGGCGAATGCGAAGCATCTGGCGGTACAGATCAATCTGCCTCTTGGGGTCAGGCGACCCGACGGCGGAGAGACTCTTGCGCGGTGCGGCAACTGTGTTCACGCAGAACAATCCAGATCGTGTCAGGTCTTAGTATGGCGATGCGTAACGGCTTTTCACGCGCGCCGACACCCGGTCTGGTCCCCCTCGGGTTCCCAAAGAGCGCCAGCCGCGCAGTCGGCGAAACCATCCCTCTCGGAAGATGCCGCAGAGTTATCGCATGTGGTTTCGGATGTCTATTCTTCGATTTGTTGCCGAAACCGCCGATTTTGCCGGAAATGCGCAGCAAAATTGGCGGGGGCCCGGCGGTTTTCCGCCGAGCCCCCTTACTAAGATCAGCCGGCCTGTAAGCCGGGTTCTGTATGGCCTGCGGCAAGAACCACAGACGTGACGACCATTCCTCTTGCACGCCGGTTGCCCGGCGCATCAAGCAACCTACCCGAACGGCAGATCAGGACTGATCCGGGATTTCTCCCACGCCGCTCCTATTCGGTCTTGCTCCCGGTGGGGTTTGCCGTGCCGTTTCCGTCGCCGGAAACGCGGTGCGCTCTTACCGCACCGTTTCACCCTTGCCGCGGCTAAACGCAACGCGCCGAGGCGGTCTCTTCTCTGTGGCACTGTCCCTGGGGTTTTATCCCCGCCGGACGTTATCCGGCACCGTTTGTCCGTGGAGCCCGGACTTTCCTCTCCGGCCGCCTTTCGGCATTGGCGCGGAGCGGCCGTCCGGCCGACTGACCTGATAGCAATGGGGATATGCGCGTATTGCGTCAAGGTCTCTTGCGCGACAGCATTAAGAAGAGCGAAAGCGTCTTGTCTACGCGATTGTCTTGGGAGGCAGCGGCGCGGGCCGCGTTTCGAGCAACGCACGTAATGTCAGCAGCGTGGAGGGATCGGCAATGCCATCGACGCGAGCCTGCCGAAAATGGCGCTGGAATGCCGTAACCACTTTTTGGGTCGCGTCGTCATAACTCCCAGTTTCGGTTATTCCATAGCCGTACGTGCGCAGCGTGCGTTGCAGTCTGATGACGGCGTCGCCTCGGTCGCCCGGCTTGATGTTGGCGCCCTCAAGATCGAGAGGCGCGGCACGAACCCAGTGGCCTACATTGGAGTCGCTCAACAGGCCCCACGGAAATTTTTCGCCCGGATCCTGTTTGCGCGCGGGCGCCACATCCGAGTGGGCGAGGATGCGGTCGCCGCTGATCGGGCCGCGACGAACAATGATCGACTTGCACAGCGAAATGACAGCTGCAGTCTGACGCAGCGGGAAATCCGGATAGCCGAATTCATGGCCCGGGTTCACAATCTCGATGCCAATTGAGTACGAATTGATATCGGTCTCTCCGGCCCAAGACGATTCACCAGCATGCCAGGCGCGTCGCGCTTCCGGCACGCACTGAACGATGCGGCCGTCTTCGAAAACGACGTAGTGCGCGGACACCTTGCTGGCGGCAGTGGTCAGCGCCTTCAGGGCCGCATCACCGCTTTGCATGCCGGTGTAGTGCAGCAGGATCATGTCCGGCCGGCGGCCGCCCTTGCGTTCGTCGAAGTTCGGTGACGACGCGACGTCGGCGACGATGAAGGAATCCGGCGAGAAAGCAGACATGGGCCGGGGATATAACCGGTGCGTTGATAAAGGGCGGGCATCATTCACCGCCCGGTCAAAAAAAAGCAAGGCTTACGAAATACGCCCGCGGTCCGGTTGCCCGGACCGCGGCTGCATTCGACCAAGCTCTATTAAGGACTAACGGGTACTCGGCGATGGGCTCCCAGAAGGCCTCATGCCGCCGCCGCTCATCGTGCCAGAGCCGGTCGTGCTGGTCGGACGCGGAGCCTCATAGTGCGCGAAATTCTGCGCGTCCTTGAGCTGGTCCTTCGTCGCCGCGACCTTGAGCTTTGGGGATGAGCCGTTGTCGCCCGGTACGACGTCGAAAGAACTCGGCGCTAACGCCACCTCTTTGGAGCCGACGCCGAGGAATCCGCCGACACTGATGACGAAGGCTTCAATCTTTCCGGTCTTGTCGAAAAGAATGTCGCTGACGTCGCCGATCTTCTGGTTGTCGGACCCAAGGACATCCGTGCCCTTGAATTTCGAGGCGAGCCATTGGTCAGGCTTCTGCGACGACACGAAGTTCATCTTGCCTGAAGAG
>Ga0318546_10000514_pt1 | contig 14655 bp, 14 predicted proteins | sample GRESIP169b2f19_FD_203514 | JGI IMG/M metagenome (GOLD analysis project Ga0318546, IMG submission 203514) | Tropical soil microbial communities from Luquillo Experimental Forest, Puerto Rico - GRE.SIPMG.169b2f19 | ecosystem: Environmental > Terrestrial > Soil > Tropical forest > Bulk soil...
GATGTGCGGTTCATGCTGCACTACGGCGATATGACCGATGCAACAAATCTCATTCGCATCATTCAGGAAACCCAGCCAACCGAAATCTACAACCTCGCCGCCCAGAGCCACGTCCAGGTCAGTTTCGAAACCCCGGAATACACCGCCAATGCCGATGCACTTGGGCCACTGCGCCTTCTCGAGGCCATTCGCATCCTCGGCTTGGAAAAGCGTACGCGGTTCTATCAGGCCTCCACCTCCGAACTTTACGGCTATGTCCGCGAAATACCGCAATGCGAGACCACCCCGTTCTATCCGCGGTCGCCGTATGGCGTGGCCAAACTCTATGGGTTTTGGATCACGACGAACTATCGCGAAGCCTACGGCATGCATGCGTCAAACGGTATCTTATTCAATCACGAAGGCCCAACGCGCGGTGAAACCTTTGTGACTCGCAAGATCACACGAGCGGTCGCGGCGATTGAACTCGGCCTGCAGGACAAGCTTTATCTTGGCAACCTGGACGCGGTGCGCGACTGGGGCCATGCGCGCGATTATGTCGAAGGCATGTGGATGATCGTTCAGCAAGACAGACCCGATGACTATGTGCTGGCCACCGGCGAACGCCATTCGGTCCGCGAGTTCGTCGAAAAGGCCTTTGCGTGTGTCGGTCGATCCATCGAATGGCAAGGTTCGGGCATCGATGAAAAAGGCCTTGAGGCCCGCTCGGGGAAGGTGCTGATTGAGGTCGACGCTCGTTACTTTCGTCCCACCGAGGTCGACATCTTGGTTGGTGACCCGTCCAAAGCGCAACAGCGACTCGGCTGGCGACATAAAACAAGCTTTGACGCCATGGCGAAGGAGATGGTTGCGGCCGACCTGGCGGCGGTGCGGCGCGAAACCGAGCGAAAGAGCCGCCATGACTGAGGCCAACAACACCTCGTTATTTGAGATCGCTGGCAAGCGCATTTACGTTGCGGGACATGCCGGGATGGTGGGCGCGGCGCTGGTGCGCCGCCTCAAAGCGGAGTCGTGCACTATTCTGACAGTCGATCACGCGGGGCTTGATCTCACCCGCCAGGCGGAAACGGAGCAATGGATCGGTACTGCCAAACCTGACGTGGTTATACTGGCGGCGGCCAAGGTCGGCGGCATCGCCTTCAACGACAGGTATCCGGTTGACTTCCTATCCGACAATCTCGCCATTGCGCTGAATGTTATCCGCGGCTCATATGCCGCCGGTGTGAAGAAGCTTCTCTTCCTCGGCTCCTCCTGCATTTACCCCAAATTGGCGCCGCAGCCGATGGACGAAGACATGCTCCTTACCGGACCATTAGAGCCGACCAATCAGTGGTACGCGGTGAGCAAGATCGCCGGTATCAAGCTCGTCGAAGCCTTTCGTCAGCAGTACGGCGCAGATTTCATCTCGGTCATGCCAACCAATCTCTACGGGCCCGGCGACAACTATCATCCTGAGCACAGCCACGTTCCTGCGGCTTTGATCCGCCGTCTCCATGAAGCCAAGATTGCCGGCGCACCAACCGTAACAATATGGGGCACCGGCCAACCACGCCGAGAATTTCTTGCCGTCGATGACCTCGCCGACGCCTGCGTGTTTGTCTTGAAATATTACTCCGGATCCAAGTTCCTCAACGTCGGAACGGGACAGGACATCACCATCGCCGAGTTTGCGCAACTCGTCGCCGACATCGTCGGCTACCGCGGCAGCTTTGTTTTCGACACCTCGCGGCCTGACGGGGCGCCACAGAAGCTCTTGAATGTCTCCGAACTTTCGCAGCTGGGCTGGCGCGCCAAGACGCCGCTGAGGAAAGGAATTGCGGCGGCCTACACAGATTTTCTCGCCAACGGTGGCCAGCGCAGCCGAGTTCGGCTTCGAGAAGACGCAAATACAAGCGCGCAATAACTTTAACTGCCAACCTATTGAAGTGATCCTCGTCGAGATCGGCGCAGGCAACATGTCCTCGGCGAGCGGTAAACTGCGGCTCACGGCGTGGGAGAGGTCTTAGCGACTCTGGCGGCTTTACGGGCATTGCCAGCGGCGCGCTCCCATCGAACTACCCGTTGCGCGCGAACATCGTCGCCGGCACACACATAAGCATCGCAGCGAAGATAGGAGAAACCCGGCGCTTTTGCCGTGGGGTTGATAGATGTCCGCGTCGAAAACCGTGCGCAAACGGCGCGGTTTGAACTGGCAAACACGCCCACCGGCCGAGGCCGTACATGATGGTTTACAGACCCAATACCGAAGTTAGCGGAGATCGATGGAGAGCGAAATTCGACGCCAACCGCATTTGGCCACTGGCGCGTTTTGCCACCGCGGGGGTTAGAGGAGGGTGGCGTGTCGGCGCGCCAATGAGCGACGATTTCTGGGCGATTCCGAACGAACGGCGAACGAAAACAGTCGATTGAGCCCGAATATCACGAAAAAGGAGACACCCATGCCAGCCATGCCGCCTCGCGGTGGCATGGACTATTAATTATCGATCGTTCGACAAGACGACGACTAGGCCCGGACATTGCGCCGGGCCTTTTTATAAAACAGGAGTGTCTTACCCGTGGGTTCGAGCTATCGCTTGTAAGCGCGTGCCCGATGCCACCTAGGGCGTAGGGCACCGCTTGCCGGCTGGAGACCAGAATCAGCAAATACATCGGGACTATTCTGCTGAGCGGTGAGACATCACGCGGCCGAGAACAGTATATCCCGCGCGCCGCCGCCGAGAACACCCGTAAGCAGCGCTGTGATTGCGAAGGTAGGCGCAGGGACAGCGTTCGCTAGACAGCTGCAAAGCAAATCCAGCTACATCCCCCGATTGCCCGCGTCACCTTTCCAGCGTGCTGCGCCCATTACCCCGGCGGATCGAACGGGTGCTCATGTCGATTACTTCCCCGTTCACACGGCCTTCCCCGCATTTCGCGTAGTACTGCGGAGGCTGGGTGATGCCGGCGGAGGGAAGGGCCCTGACTTTGGCTTGGTTTCGAAGTCGGCAAGGTCCGGGTGATTGGCGATGAGCCCAGCAACACCTGAACGGATCAGGAGCCTTCAGAGAAAGCTCTACTGTAAGTCGATGGGCATCGAAGCCGCCGATGAAATAACGCCGATCCGCGGAACGCGGCTCTGCTGCGGGTTAGTCGATCTGCAACAGTGCGGCGAGGTGTTCGCGGACTTCATCAAGCAATTCGGCCGGAGCGACGCTAGCCATTTTGACGTATCGCTTCTCCCAGGAGACACTGCGCACCTGGTCCACCAAAATGATGCCAGCAATAGCGTGCCCGGGTGGAATGGCAACTTCAAAAGGATAACCTCGGGCGCGACTGGTAATTGGACAAATGACACAAAGACCAGACGGTGCATTGTATTGCCGCGGTGTCAGCACAATCGCTGGACGATGACCGCTCTGCTCTTGGCCGACCGTGGGATTTAGATCGATCCAGACTAGATCGCCGGCATCAGGGCAATAGTCACCAGACTTCGTTGCCAACAGGCGGTCCCCATTCGAGCTCGCGATGGCGGTTTTCTGGCCTTATGCCGGCAACCAGTTGCTCCAACGTATATCGGCGTCGGCGCCGTTTTGGCTTGGCGATCTCAACAACCAGCTTGCCGTCACGCACCTCCATGTTGGCGGCCTTGCCGACGCTGGCCCCTATTTCTTGCGCGAATGCCTTGGGAATCCGCAGCGCTAAGCTGTTGCCCCATTTCAAAAACTCGATTTTCATGATCCGGATCACTCCTGGCGAGTATCTACAATGTAGATATGTGATGGCCACCCGTCAAGCGGTGCAGCCCGACCGCAGACGAAGCGTCCGTCGAGAGGCACTTGCAATCGGGGGAAGGGATCTATATTCCTAGGTAGACAGTTAGCAACCTAGGTTACTACCGTGCCGCTTAGCATTAAAGACCCAGATGCAGACCGGTTGGCGCGCGCACTGGCTCAGCGCACTGGCGAGACACTCACCGAGGCCGTCATCAAGGCCCTGCGTGAACGTCTTGAGCGCGAACTGCGCAAAGAGCAGTCGATCGAAAGTCTAGTGGAGGATGTGATGGAGATCGGCCGCCACTGTGCCTCGCTACCGGTGCTCGACCGGCGTCGGCCCGACGAAATTCTTGGCTATGACAAGAATGGTCTTCCGCGATGATTATCGACACCTCCGCGCTGGTCGCACTTTTAGACCAAGAACCGGAAGCGAAGCGGATCGCACACGTCCTAGCCTCCACATCAGAGCGGATGCTGTCAGCCGCCAATCTGGTCGAGATCGGCATCGTTATGCAGGCTCGGCGCGGCGACGATGGAGCACGTGATCTCGACCTGCTACTAGCAAAGTTGAAAGTCGACATACCAGCCGTCACGGCACGTCACGCCGATATCGCGCGCAAGGCATTTCGGCGTTTTGGCCGTGGACGACATGCTGCCAATCTCAATTTCGGCGACTGTTTTGCCTACGCGCTCGCAAAGGACAAGTCAGCCCCATTGCTGTTCAAAGGCGATGATTTTGGGCGGACTGATGTGATGGTGGCGCCATATTGACGTATGCTGCCCTAATTACAACGGAGTTGTCCGATCGCATTCGCAGAGCAAAAAGACTGCATTTTGCGCCGGAAATGCGTGAGGAAGCACCCGACCATTTCAACTGTGAATTACAAAGGGCAGGGCCAGCGAATGCCGAGCGCAAAGAGGACGTCAGCAAGATTCCCACTCTCCGCGCCAAAGCGGCGTAGCCTCGTCATTGGCGATTCGAGGCCGCTGCTCACGAAGGCGAGCGACCTCGAAGTGATAGCCCGTGCTTTCAAATCCGCCGGCGTCGAGTTCATTGACCAGAATGTTGGCGGCCCGGCGGTGCGGCTAAAAAAGCGACAGCAAAAAAGCCTTCCTTACTCCGCGCGGAATGCACCCGCTCATTGCTAACCAAATAAGGACTTGGCGCGCTGGGTGAAATAATCGGAAAAAGCCCGCGCACGGCGTCATTGCAGCTTACCCCGAATCGTATCGGGATACGTCGATCGCATGCGTATCATGGAGATTCCCGGCTTTCCCGGCTCGAAAATACAGTTCACCGATTGGGGCTGGTTAATCAAAATCCGGGTGACCAAGGATCTGATCTTTTGGCCACGTTATTTCGACGCGCCTGGCCGATGGGAGCGATCGTCTTTGCGGCTCTTGCTACCGTGGCATGGGGATGTGCACTCGGATATGGAATATTTCTGATCGGGATATGGATATTTTGAGCTAACTGAAGCTTACGCCGCGACAGGGAACGAGAGGAAATCGCGGTCGTTTTCATGCTCGATGCGCATCGATCGTAAATCGAATTCACCTGTGGCCTAACTCTTTTTCTGGTGCCGCTTTCGCAGCCGCACCCCGGGACCACCTTGATCACGATTGGTGACCCGTCGACTTGGGCGGAGTCGTGTCAAACCGAGACTCGACATCGCCTTGCTTATGCAACATCAGGCGGCACCAACTGGCTACGAATATCTTTTGCCAGTGCGCAGCGTTGGTCTCTGTGACCGCCAACACAATTTTCGTGCTTTTGTCACAACCCCCTTGAAATCACAGGGGCTTTTCTTCGGCTTTGAGGTCTATTTTGATCGTCTGACGGGGCCTCCGGAATGAAGGTGCTTCCGTCGGGTTGTTTGGCTTTAGGTATGGGCCAATCTTAAATTGGGCTCACGATACCGGGTAAGGTCCGAGGCATCGACGATGAAGATCCAGGACACGAAGACGCGGTCCCTGGGCCGGCGTGAATTTAACACGCTTTGCGCGGCGCTCGGGCTATCGCTGCCCGCCGGAAGCACAATGCTTGCGGCGCTGTCACATGAGGCGGCGCTTGCCGCAGCCGGCGGCAGCCAATCAGATCCTCGCAGTGTCAAGTTCCACGACGGCACACTGGTCGCGGCAGTCGGTCAGGGCTCTTGGCATCTCGCCGCGGGCAGACGTCCGGCAGCTGTTGAAGAAGAAGCACTGCGCACAGGCCTTTCGCTCGGCATGACATTAATTGATACATCGGGAAATTACAGCGGAGGTCATTCAGAGGAATTAATCAGCCGCGCGATTGCCGGTCAGCGGCACAAAGTATTCCTGGTTTCGAAAGTAGAGACCGACCAAGTGGCCGGCGCGGGTATGGCTCGCGCTTGTGATGCCAGCCTGGCGCGTCTGGGCACCACTTATCTTGACCTCTATTTGATGCACTGGCCGGTTTCGAGCTCGCAATTCGGCGGAATGGTAGCAGGATTTGAACGTCTACGTGCGGCCGGAAAGATTCGTCGATGGGGCGTGTCAAACTTTAACGTCCGCCAGATGGAAGATCTGTTCAAAGTTGGGGCCGGAGACTCCTGCGCCACTAACCAAGTCCCCTACAGCCTGAGCGACCGCAGGATTGAGCGGGATTTGCTACCCTGGTGCGAGCAGCACGGAATGCCGATAATGGCTTATTCTCCATTAGGCGGTCAGGGCAGCGCGCTGGTGAATAATCCGGCACTTGCACGGATCGGCGCGGCACATAATTGCTCGGCGGCTGCGGTTGCGTTGGCCTGGACCATCCGTGGCGGCAATGTCATCGCGATCCCGGAATCCGGGTCCGCGGCGCATGTAACGGAGAACGCTGTGGCGCTTTCAATGGTGCTCACGCCGGAAGAACTGCAGATGCTCGATGCCGACTTCCCAACACACTAGAGCGCGAACCGGACGCGAAACTGCGCCATTATCCGCCGGACTAGCGTGCGTGAATAGCCAATGGCTGTGGCCACTGCCGCGCACGTGGGGTTGGGAGGTTGCAGGTCGCTACGATGCCATCAAGGGAGCGGCCTTCCATATAGATCATTTGGCTGGTCAAGCCGCCATGCTGAATGATCCAATTCCGGACTGGCGCGGGATAGACAGCCCACAGCACCTGCGTGGCCAGCGCGCTGGTGCTCAGGCGCCCATCGTTATTTGGCATCGAGGCGGCGTGGAAACCAAAGCGGGCGCGCGGTGTCGCACAGATTTGGTTGGCCGGCACTAGCCCGAGCACCAGCGTGCAGGCCGACAGGCAATCGCCGTCGATAATTACGCGCTCGCCGGTCGAACGCGCTTGGGCGAAGGCTTGCAAATATTTGCCGACCGGGCCGCCCTTATCCTGGACGATCCGCAAGGTCACCGACGCCGACGTGATGCCGCACGCCAACATGGCTGCACAAAGTAACAGATCGCGAAAATGGACCTCCCCCCTCCCGCCCTGTCGACAAATTGCTATCAGCATCCGGGCAGAAACACTAGCGTGGTGCAAGGCCTATCCAGGCCACATTCATCGCTTTGGGATATGAGCCATAGGCGCGAGGTCGAAGGCGTAACCATCAACAACCCATTTCGCTGAACAGACGACGAACATCAAATCGGATGGCCGGCAAAAACATAACTGTCAAAGTGGCTTCTGGTAGCTGCCAAGCAACATGGGTTCAGTCGATCTGACGATTCTCAAAAACAAGCTTAGCGAGTATGTCCGCCTCGCCGCTGGTGGCGAAACCCGTCCTGATCACCGACCGCGATCGCGTCGTGGCGGAAAACTCGTACCGCCACAACCGGGCCGTAGTCCTCTTCTGGCAGATGCGCGGCTGGCCGAGGCGGTCCGTGCGGGCTGGCTGGCATCCCCACTGCGCGCTGGCAGTGGCCCACCGCCGCGCAAGCCAGTCATGACATTGCGCGATCTGATGCAGGATCTACAACGAGACCGCGAAGATCGGTGATCTATCTCGATGGTTCGTTCGCCCTGGCATATCTGCTCGCCGAAGATGGGTCGGCGAAAACGGGTGGGCAAAAACGGACATCCTGATGCGCCGCTTAACCTTCCTCCGGCCGGCATTGGGCCCACCGCCTTACGGGCGTCACATTGTGCCAGGAGATCGGGAGTGGAAAACCTTCGTCCAAAACCCAGGCGATCGCCAATTAGTCAGGACTAGGCACGATGCGCCGCATGCTGTCATTGTTGGCAAAGGCCGCAGTCTCTATCCTGCTTCTTTATTTTTCGCTGCATTCGATTGATCTCGGCGCGCTGGGAGCGCGGCTGACTCGGCTCGAATCGGGTTGGGTTGTCCTCGCGCTTTTCCTACTGACGGTTCAAGTCGTGCTGCTTGCGGTGCGCTGGCGCAACATTAGCGGCGCGTGCGGCACCAACTTGCCCTTCACTTCGGCTTTGCAAATCAGCTTTATTGCTACCTTCTTCAATCAGGTGCTGCCATCGACAGTTGGTGGCGATAGCATGCGAATCTGGCTGCTCGCGCGCAAGGGCGCGGGTTGGGCAAAGGCGACCTATTCGGTTTTGATTGATCGGATCGCCGGGGTATTCGTGTTGGCACTTATTGTTATCGCATGCCTGCCATTTACCTTTTCTCTCATTCACGATCCGATCGCGCGCGCAGTCCTGCTGGTGATCGGAGTCGGCGTGATCACCGGCACGATAATATTCGTGTTGATCGGGCAGCACTTTCGACAGTTGTTCGACCGATGGAGGCTCACGCGGCACCTGGCCGCCGCTTCACGGATCAGTGCGGCGCTATGCAGCTCCCACCGCGACGCAGCAATTGTGTTGGCGTGCTCGGTCGCAATCCATCTGATCACCGCCACTGCAGCATGGTGCTGCGCCAAAGCGATCGCTTCACCGGTCAGTTTCGCGCAAATTCTGTTCCTCATGCCGCCGGTGCTTTTGATCGCCACTTTGCCGGTATCGATCGCCGGCTGGGGTGTGCGTGAGAGCAGCTTCATGTTTGCCTTCGCCCATGCGGGCCTTGCCCAGAGCGATGGGCTCGCCATCTCGATCCTCTTTGGAGCAGCGAGTTTCATTGTCGGCCTGGTCGGCGGGATCGTATGGATCGCCTACGGTTTACAATTGCGAACGGTCAAGATAAGCGCACACGCCGAAGTCTATGGCGAAACCAAATGATGATGACACCGATTTTACCTGCGTTCGTCGAGTTGTGTGGAAGGCTTCAGCTCCGTTGACTTCCGAACTTTTTGGGGCGGCAAACAGAGATGGTCGCGCCACGTAGCGGTTTATGCCTTTGTGAAAACCATAATCTTAGAAACGAAGGCCATGACGCTTCGCACATGGACGAGGCCACACGCCAAAGCGAGTGTTCCGAAATCTTCCTTTGTGTAACTTGCATAGTACGGTTCATGATAGTTTTGCGGAAACAGTTGTAACAGGCCTTTATAATCTTTCTGATCGTCGCGCTGCAGCGAATCTTGAATGATCAACCGCCCACCTGGCTTGAGCACCCGGGCGCATTCACGCAAAGCACTGCGCCGCACCTTCGGCGGCAATTCATGAAATAGAAAGATGCTGGTTACGGCATCTTGGCTGCTATCAGGGAAGGGAATCGCCTCAGCTTTACCGACAACAAATCTGGTGCGTGACCAGCGCCCTAAATGGCGTCTGGCGTGTCTGACGTAAGCGTCGGACATGTCAAGCCCGACAATTTGGAGGCGTGGCCAGGCCTGCGACAAAGTCGAGAAATCGCCCGGTGCCACAACCGATGTCGAGAAGGTGTAAATGACGCTGATCGCGTCCGGCAAATAGTTCGTGAAGTTGCGGCAGCGCCTGGCGGCCCATCGCATTGGCCGTTCCGTTGAGGAGAACCTCCACTTGGGTGTCGTAGCGCTCAGCGGACTCGTCCGTCAGCCGGCTGCCCGATTGAAAGTGAAAATTCTGCAAATAGTAGCGCGGCCGCGTGCCGCGCGTATTTTTATCGAAAATCTCGCTATGTCCTCGCACTTCGCGACGTCGATGGATCTCCGGGAGGTCCTCGAAAAACAGTCGCGAGCGACTAACCAGCGTGAGCAGCGAACCGTCATGATCGGCGGGAATTGGATAAATGCCCGATTCGACATTGGCGAGGTCCTGCAAGAATAGCTTCGCCATATCGGCATAGAGGCGGCCGTGGTCTGGGACAGGTGCATTGGTACGGGGGCGGCGCCGCGCTTTCGGCCCATTATTTCGCCATGCGGCCTCGGCCAGCTGGCGCAGCGCCAAGCCATGACCAAGATACCAAACCACGCGTGGCAACTGACTGATGGTATAGGCCAGGCGGGTGATAATGCTGGGTTCCGGTGCCATTTCCGGTACGGGGCCAGATGCACGAGATGATGCGAGCCTCGTTTCGATCTCCGCACTATAGTCGAGTGGCCCCTTGCAGCCAAAGCACGGCGGTACGTGCATATATAAAGTCGCTTCCTATATATGAGAACCTTGTGTCCTCCCGACCGATGAACCCTTCACAGCTGTTCCATCCCGCGGTCGCGCAGTGGTTTGTGGGCCGCTTTGTCCAACCGACCCCGGCTCAAGCGCAGGCCTGGCCAGCAATCAAAGCCGGCCGTCATACCTTGATCGCCGCACCAACCGGCTCCGGCAAGACGCTGGCTGCGTTTCTTGCCGCAATCGATGATTTGGTCCGTCAAGGCGTGAACGGCCCACTCGCCGCTGCGACCCAAGTCGTCTACGTCTCACCACTTAAGGCGCTTTCCAACGACATTCAGCGCAATCTGGAGGCGCCGCTCGCCGGCATCCGTGCCGAACTGCGGCGGAGCGGTCTGCCCGATGTCGAGATCCGCACCTTGGTGCGCACCGGCGATACCACCTCAACTGAACGTGGGCGCATGCGTCGGCGGCCACCGCACATTTTGGTGACCACTCCGGAATCGCTCTATGTCCTGCTCGGGTCGGAGTCCGGTCGGAAAATGCTGGCGACGACGCGCTCGGTGATTGTTGATGAAATTCACGCCGTGGCGCCAAACAAGCGCGGCGCCCACTTAAGCCTTTCGCTCGAACGCCTTGCCAGTTTATGTGGTCAAAAACTGCAGCGCGTCGGCCTATCGGCGACGCAGAATCCGATCGAAAGCATTGGCCGCCTTCTGGTCGGGTCAGGCTGCGACGATGCGCGAGGGCCTAAACTGTCGGTCGTCGATATTGGCTATCAGCGCAATCGCGATCTTCAGATTGAGGTCCCCGGCTCCCCGCTTGAGGCGGTGATGTCCGGCGAGGTCTGGCAGGAGGTCTATGAGCGGTTGACTCGGCTGATTGAAGACCACCGCACCACACTGGTGTTCGTCAACACCCGCCGCATGGCCGAACGCGTGGCGCGCGAATTGTCCGAGCGCCTTGGCAACGGCGCAGTTACGGCGCACCACGGCAGCATGGCAAGGGATCAGCGTCTATCGGCAGAGCAGAGACTCAAGCATGGCAAGCTGAAAGCGTTGGTAGCCACGGCCTCACTCGAACTCGGCATCGATATTGGCGACGTCAATCTGGTCTGCCAACTCGGCTCGCCACGCTCGATTGCCGCTTTCCTGCAGCGGGTCGGCCGTTCCGGTCACGCGGTGACTGGGACGCCCAAGGGGCGGCTGTTTCCGCTGTCGCGCGACGATCTTGTGGAATGTGCGGCTCTGCTCGACAGCGTCCGCCGCAACGAACTCGACCGGGTTGCGAGTCCGCATCAACCGCTCGACGTGGTGGCGCAGCAGATCGTGGCAGAGGTCGCGGCCCAGGATTGGCCCGAAGCGGCGCTGTACAAGATGTTTTGCCGCGCCTGGCCGTTTCGCGACCTGGCGCGCACGGATTTTGACGCCGTTGTGCAAATGCTGGCTGAGGGTTTTGCAACACGCCACGGCCGGCGTGGCGCGCTTATTCATCGCGACGCCGTTCATCAACTGCTGCGCGCCCGGCGCGGAGCGCGAACCACCGCGCTGACCTGCGGCGGCACGATTCCTGACACCGCCGATTATCAGGTGGTGCTGGAGCCCGACAGTCACACCATTGGCAGTGTCAACGAAGATTTTGCCGTCGAGAGCATGGCCGGCGACATTTTTCAGCTTGGCAATGCCTCGTATCGCATTCTGCGCGTCGAGCGCGGCACCGTTCGGGTCGAGGATGCCCACGGCCAGCCGCCCAATATACCCTTCTGGCTCGGAGAGGCACCGGGCCGCAGCGACGAGCTTTCAGTTTCTGTGTCGCGGCTGCGCACCGAGATTGGCGACCGGCTGCGCGCGGATCTTTCGGGAAAGGCTGCACGTGCCTGGCTCACCGAACTGGTCGGCATTGCGGCACCCGCCGCCGAGCAACTCATCGACTATCTTGCTGCCGGCGCCGCAGCCTTTGGCTGCCTGCCGACCCAGAACACCATCGTGCTGGAACGGTTCTTTGATGAAGCCGGCGGCATGCAGCTTGTCATTCACGCGCCGTTCGGCAGCCGTATCAACCGCGCCTGGGGGCTCGCGCTGCGTAAGCGATTCTGTCGCAAGTTCAATTTCGAACTGCAGGCGGCCGCGACCGAAGACAATATCGTATTGTCGCTGACCACCGCGCACAGTTTCGAATTGCCAGACGTCGCGCGCTATCTGCACCCCCAAAGCGTGCGTCCCTTGCTGATCCAAGCGATGCTGGACGCCCCGATGTTCACCACCCGATGGCGTTGGGTGGCGGGAGTAGCGCTTGCTCTACCAAGATTCCAGAGCGGCAGGAAAGTGCCGCCCCAGTTCATGCGCATGCGGGCGGAAGACCTCATCGCCGCGGTATTTCCCGATCAGATCGCGTGCGCAGAGAATTTGGTGGGTGAACGGCAGGTGCCCGATCATCCACTCACCAATCAGACGATCTCCGATTGTCTGCACGAGGCCATGGACATCGACGGGCTGGAGCGGCTGCTCGGGCGGCTTGAAGCGGGTGATATCCGCGTGGTGGCCTGCGATCTCACCCAGCCTTCACCGCTGGCGCTCGAGGTGCTCTCGGCGCGGCCTTATGCCTTTCTCGACGATGCACCGCTTGAGGAGCGGCGGACCCAGGCGGTGATGGCCCGGCGCTGGCACGATCCGCAAAGCGCGTCCGAACTTGGGCGCCTGGATCCGGAAGCGATCGCTCGGGTGCGGAAAGAGGCCTGGCCCGATCCCGTCAATGCCGAGGAGTTGCACGATTCTTTATTGTGGCTCAGCTGTTTAACCGAGGCGGAAGCTCAAGCCACCCCGGCATGGGGCGATTGGCTAGAGGCGCTCGCCCGCGACAAACGCGTCACCTGTCTGAGGGCACCGGGCGCGACCCTCTGGATTCCTGCCGAGCGGTTAAACCAGTTCCAATCATTGTGGCCGGCGGCGCGCCTGCAACCCGAGATCACGCCGCCGCCAGGCCAAGAGGCCGTGTGGTCGCCAGATCAGGCGCTGATCGAAATTCTGCGCGGTCGACTGGAAGGTCTCGGGCCGATCACCCAAATCGCGCTTGCGGCGCCGCTCGCACTCGAGGAAACGGCCGTCGCCGCTGCGCTAGCCGCGCTGGAGAGCGAAGGTACGGTCCTGCGCGGACGGTTTGATCCCGGCGTCAACGATGAGCAATGGTGCGACCGCCGGCTGCTGGCGCGCATTCATCACACCACCATTCGGCGACTGCGTTCGGAGATTGAGCCAGTCGCAGCACGCGATTTCCTGCGCTTCCTGTTTGCCTGGCAACATGTCGAAGAGGATACGCGCCTCGAAGGACCGCACGCGCTTTCGACGGCATTGACGATGCTCGAAGGTTTTGAGGCGCCAGCCGGAGCCTGGGAAACAGAAATCTTGCCGGCGCGTCTGGAGGGCTACGAGCCAGCCTGGCTTGACGCCCATTGCATGTCCGGGCGCGCCATGTGGGCTCGCCTTATCCCACCTGCGAACGGGAAAGCTCGAGTGCGCACGGCAACACCGGTGCGATCGACACCAATCGCGCTGTTAGACCGACGACGGCTGCCGTCGTGGATCGCGCACTTGCCGCAGACCAGCACCACACCCCCGGGCGCGCGTGCGCAGGTACTGCTCGACTGCCTCCACGCTCAAGGCGCGCTCTTTTTCGATGAATTGGCGGAGGCGTCGCATTTGCTGCGGCCGCAGGTCGAAGAGGGCTTAGGCGAACTCGTCGCGCTCGGGCTTGTGACCTCGGACAGTTTTGCCGGGCTGCGTGGGTTGTTGGTGCCGTCAAACCAGCGACGGCCGGTTTCGGGTGCGAAACGGCGCGGGCGGATCCTGCGCTTCGACATTGAGAGCGGCGGACGTTGGGCCTTGATCCGACGCGCATCCCCTGCTGATGACCAGGGGCGCGCGGTTGCGATCGAACACGTGGCGCGGGCATTGTTGCAACGCTACGGGGTCGTGTTCTGGCGTCTGCTCACCCGCGAAGCGAATTGGCTGCCGCCCTGGCGTGATTTGCTGCGCGTTTATCGCCGGCTCGAAGCGCGAGGCGAAATCCGCGGTGGTCGTTTTGTAGCCGGATTCTCGGGCGAGCAATATGCGCTCCCTGAAGCGATTGGGCTGTTGCGCGAAACGCGTCGCCGACCGCCTTCAGACCAATGGATTTCGCTGTCGGGCGCGGATCCGCTGAATTTAATCGGCGTCCTCACGCCCGGCGCGAGGCTGGCTGCATTGACCGACAATCGTTTGATCTACCGAGACGGTATTCCAATTGCGACCCTGTCAGCCGGCAAGGTGGAATTTCTCATCGCTATGGATACCAAGAGCCAGTGGGAGGCTGAAAAGCGACTGGTGCGGTCCGCCGCACGAGGTTTGCTCTCCCATCTGAGCTAAAAATCAATTCGCCGGCCGTCGAGTTCAAGTGAGAACGGCGGCGGCCCGGGGTGCGGTACGAAAGCGACACGAGAAGAGGAACTAAGCCCCGGGG
>Ga0318546_10000519_pt1 | contig 14639 bp, 9 predicted proteins | sample GRESIP169b2f19_FD_203514 | JGI IMG/M metagenome (GOLD analysis project Ga0318546, IMG submission 203514) | Tropical soil microbial communities from Luquillo Experimental Forest, Puerto Rico - GRE.SIPMG.169b2f19 | ecosystem: Environmental > Terrestrial > Soil > Tropical forest > Bulk soil...
ACCGGTGTATCTCTATCCCGGTTTCCGGCTCCTTCTCGCTGTAGGCGTTCCCGCCGATGTGCGGCCTGCGCTCCAGGATCAGCACCCGCAGGCCCAGGTCCCTGGTGCAGCGTTCGGCGATGGTCAGCCCGAAGAAGCCGGATCCGACGATGACGAGGTCGATGTTCACGAACTCACCGGCAGGTCCGGGGCGGAGTTGGTGGTCGCGCCGTCATCAGGCCCAGCGGCGTAGTCACCCTCCGCAGGCTCCGGCGGATGCTCCGCCGGATGGCCGCCGCCGCGGGACAGGATCGGGCGGTACACCGCGCGGCGCACCCACCAGGGGATCAGCCGGTAGCCGCCGCGAATGATCACATTGCGCACGTACTGCGCGGGTGTGGTGAAGCCGGTTTTCCTGAACTCACGCTGCAACCGCAGTTCCGAGCGGAGCAGGCCGGTGCCACCGCGCCTTTTGAATGCGGTCTCCCCGACCCGGTAGTAGACCAGTGGCTCGGCCACGTTGACCGCCCGCGCGCCGTTTTGCAGCATCCGGGCGAACAGCGCGTAGTCCTCCATGAGCTTCAGGTCCCCGTAACCGCCCGCCGCAAGCACGGCCCGCCGCCGGTACATGACCGTGGGGTGGTTGAACGGGTCGTGCATCCGCGCGTACCTGGCGATCTTCTCCGCGCCGATGGGCGGCACCCGCTGCCCGACGATCTCGTCGGTGTCACCGGAGAACTCAAGCAGCCCGGACCCGACGATGTCGGCGCCGGCCATCAGCGGCAGCTCCACCTCGAACCGGTGCGGCATGGCCACGTCGTCGGCGTCCATCCGGGCGACCACGTCGTGCTGGCTCGCGGCCAGCCCGCGGTCGAGCGCGGGGCCCAGGCCACTATTGCGCGGCAGCGGGACGAACGTCACCGGCACCGGGCTGGTCTCCCGCAGTTCATCGAGGCACTCGGCAAGCTCCGTCCGCACCGGCCCGTCCCGGACGATGATCACCTGGTCCGGCCGCACGGTCTGGTCGTGGACCGCGCTGCGGAACGCCCGGCGAAGATAGTCGGGCCGGTCTCCGTCATAGACGGGAACCAAGAGCGAGAAGGGCTCATGCATAAGCAGAACTCGCCTTCCTTTGCCTATGGAATGCGTGCCGCAGCGGGCGGGACCTGCGCAAGTGGCCCCGAGGCACGCTTGTAAAGCATAGGCGGCTCGTCAGCTGTGTGCAGGTTTGTGCGCAGGTACTCGCGTACGGCATTGAGCGCCGCCTCTCCTACGATAGCTTGTGAGCTGATTCGCCCGAGTGGCCGCGGCCGCAGGCTATATTGCCTGGTCAGCTACGTCATCACCAGAATCCGCGAGGTATACCGGTTGGCAGCGCCTAGCATCGGACAGGCCAGGGTCTTCCTGCACATCGGGGAGCCCAAGACCGGCACGACCTTTATCCAGCAGGTGCTGTGGAGCAACCGCGCCGAACTGGCCGCCCAGGGCGTCGTGCTGCCCGGGCACCATCCCCAGGACCATTTCCGGGCCAGCCAGGACCTGCGCGGCATCGAGAAGCTGGCCTCCGACCCGGCGGGACCCTGGACCGGCGAATGGGAGATCCTGGCCAGCCAGGCCAAGCAGCCGGGGAAAACGGCGGTCATCTCGCACGAACTGTTCTCCGCGGCCGACCCGGAGCAGGCCGCCACCGCGGTGCGCTCGCTCCAGCCCGCCGCGGTGCACATCGTGCTGACCGTCCGCGACATGGCGACGCTGCTGCCCGCGGAGTGGCAGGAAACCGTCAAGCACCGCAACGCCAGGAGCTGGGAGGACTGGCTGAGCGACGTGATCGACCGGGAGTCGGTTGACGCCGACCGGCGCCAGTGGTGGTTCTGGCGGGTCCACGACACGCTGGCGATCCTCCGGCTGTGGGCCGGGCACGTGCCGCCCGAGCGGATCCACGTGGTCACCAACCCGCCGCGGGGTTCGGCCGCCGGCCTGCTGTGGGAGCGGTTCGCGTCCCTGCTCGGCATCGACCCGGGCTGCGCGGACCTCAGCCGGGCCCGGCCGAACGCCTCGCTCGGCATGGCCGAGACCGAGTTCCTGCGCCGGCTGAACCAGGCGCTGCCCGGCCCGGACGCCGTCCCCGACTGGTTCTACATGTGGAACGTGAAGGAGACGGTGGCCCACCGGGCGCTGGCCGACCGGCCGCGCGGCGGGCGCCTGGTCCTGCCCGCCGAACGGGACGCCTGGGCCAAGGAGCAGGCGGAGACCCTCATCGGCGGCCTGCGCGCCACCGGCTACCAGATCGCCGGTGACCTCGACGACCTGCGCCCGCCGCAGGAGAGGCAACGGCCCGGTGACGGAGGAACCGGGCCGGAGGCCATCGGGGGGTTCCCGGGGGGTCGCTCCCCCGGGCTAGCAGGGCAGCCGCCGGCCAGCCCGTCGGATCAGCCGGCCGACGCGATACTCGACGCGGCGGTCCAGTCCGCGGCGGCCCTGGTGGTCAACCAGTACCAGCGCGAGTACCCGGCTGCCAGGCCGAAGGAGGGCCGCGGCCGTGGGCTGGCGGGGCGGATCGAGGCAGCCGCCGCGGCCTCGCCCCGGCTCAAGCGGACCGTGCGCGAGTTCAGCAGCCGTTACCCGGCAGTGCGCCGCCTGCGGGTCCTGGCCTGGCGGGCGATGGAGAAGACCAGGACGCGAGGCCACTGATGGCGGACAGCCCACGGGTGGCTGCGGTCGTGGTTACCTACAACCGGCGTGACCTGCTGCTCGAGTCGCTGGCGGCGGTGCTCGGGCAGACCAGGGCACCGGACAAGGTGATCGTGGTCGACAACGCCTCGGAGGACGGCACCGCCGCCGCCGTCCGCGGCCAGTTCCCCTCCGTGCACCTGGCCGAACTGCGGCGCAACTCCGGCGGCGCCGGCGGGTTCGCCGGGGGCATGGCGCTGGCCCTGGCCGACGGCGCGGACCTGATCTGGCTGATGGACGACGACACGGTGCCCGAGCCCGGCGCGCTGAACGCGCTGCTCGGCGCGAGGGACCGGATGGCCGCCCAGGACCGCAGCGGTGGGCCGCCCGCTCTTGTCGCCAGCCAGGTGCTGTGGACCGACGGGCGTGAGCACCCGATGAACACCCCGCGGCGCAAGCCGTTCGCGGCCAAGGCCGAGCGGCTGGCCGCCGCCGCCGTGGGCTGCGTGCCGATCCGCTCGGCGTCGTTCGTATCGGTCCTGGTCGACGCGGCCGAATGCCGGCGGCGCGGCCTGCCCAGGGCCGACTACTTCCTGTGGAACGACGACTTCGAGTTCACCACCCGGCTGCTGCGCGGCAACACCGGCCTGCTCTGCCCGGCCAGCGTCGTGGTGCACAAGACCAAGACGTTCGGCTCCACCGACGCCGACCCCGGAGACCGGTTCTTCTACGAGGTACGGAACAAGGTCTGGATGTTCAAGGACAGCGCCCCGCTGGCACCGCTGGAGCGGGCCGCCTACGGCGGGTCCACGCTGCGCCGCTGGGCCCGCACGTTCGCCTGCTCCCACGACCGCCGCACGCTCCGGCAGTCCCTGTTCCGTGGCATCGCGGCCGGAGTGCGCACCAGCCCGCGCCCCACCGCCGATGTCCTAGCCGACGCCGGCCTCCCAGTCCCAGCATCCAGCCAGGACTGAGACTTACGGCTCACCCCTCCTTGGCGGGCTGTCCCGTGCGCGCCGGGTGGCGGCCCGCCCCGCGCTCTGCTAGCTCCGACCCCACCGCCCCGCCCAGCTCAGCAGGGTGGCCGCCCCGAGCACACCTGCGGGTACGAGGGTGATCACCGCGGGCAATTCGTAGCGCCAGGAAAACTGATAGACGTCCGGGGCGAGCAGGACGAACACAGCGGTACCAGTGAACAGCAGGCACGCCAGCCCGAGCTGGCGGGTGCGGGCGGACAGGCGCCGCCGCAGCAGCACGAGCGAGCCGGCCAGGCCGGCCAGCATGCACAGGGCAAGCAGCGGGCCCGGGGTGTAGCCGCCGTCGAGCTGGTAGGACCGCAGGAAACGTGCGATCGGGCGGTCGACCTGGGCGGGGCCGCCGTAGGACGGCTTCAGCGTGCGGGCGTGAAACGCGCCGAACAGCTGGCGCTGCACGCCGATCACGATCGGGCCGCCGGGCCGGACCAGCAGGTCGGTGACCGGCGCCACCCGCCTCGCGGTCGCCTGCTGTGCGGTCATGCAGGCAGCCGGGTTGTACAGCCCCGGCGGGCAAACGTTGACCCACGGCGGGTATTCCGGGTAGCCGTCCTGGAACTGCCAGCGCCCGATCGGCGTGACCCCGGCGGTCTGCTCCCTGGTCAGCGCGAACAGCCGGACCGCGTCGCGCAGGATCCCGCCCGCCACCCGCAGCGGCTGCTGGCCCATGACCGCCGTGTTCAGTTCCGCGATCGCCGCGCCGCGCCTGGCGCCGGGTGGCAGGGGGTTGGTGACCGGGTTGGCCAGCGGCGACTGGCCGGAGTGCTCCAGCCAGTCCGGGCCCAGGGTCTGTTGCGCCGGTGTCGGGCACACCGCCTTCGCGGCGGCGGACATCTGCAGGGTGGCGCAGTCGGCGGAGGCGGCCAGCCGGCCGGCGAGGGACTGCCGGTGGGCCAGCCAGAAATGGCCGTCATGGATGTAGGAGGCGCCGCAATAGCCGAGTATCACCGCGGCGAACGCGATGACCAGTGCGCCGGAGCTGGTTATGGCCCGGCGCCAGCCGCCGCCGACGGCGAGCACGTAGATCGCCGCGGGAACGACCAGTATCACGACAAGCTGCATCACGGTCGCGGACGCTGCGAGGATCAGGCCCCCGGCGGCCGCGAATCCCGGCGTGACCAACGGCCGCCACAGCAGTACCGCCAGCCCCGCCAGCACGATCGCTTCGAACAGCACGTCGGGCATGATCGTGTGTTCCATCTGCACCTGGTAGGCGTCGAGCAGCACCGGAGCGGTGGTGAGGGCCGCGGCCCAGCGGGGGACGCCGCGGCGCAGCAGCACAACGTACAGGGTGACGGCCATGGCCAGGCCGAGCAGGTGCTGGAGCGCGGCGACCGTGCCCAGGTCCCCGACCGCAAGCACGATCTTCAGTGCCGCTATGTAGCCGAACGGCTCGGAGCCGGGCGACGCGCCGTAGAGGTACTTGAGCGTGTCGACGTAGATCAGCGCGGGGTGGTAGGCCGCCATGGTCAGCACCCGCAGCACCAGCCCGGCGGTGAGCAGCGCGGCGAACAGCCAGTGACGCCGCAGCACGGCCAGGGCCCGGGCGGGCGAGGGGCGATTGCGCCGGGGCCCGCTCCCGGGCGGTGTGGCCGGAGGCTGCGCCGGCTCGGCGTCACGGGCCGGACCGGCGTCCCGCGCGGGAGCGGCACCGTGAGCTGGGGCGGCACCGTGGGCGGGAGCGGAATCCGCGGTGGGGGCGGCGTCCTGGGCCGGGCCGGCGTCTTGGGCCGGGCCGGCGTCTTGGGCCGGGCTGGCACCATGAACGGCGGGCGCGGTGTCCGGGGGCGGCGCGGTGTCCTGGGCCAGGGCGTCGGTGGAGGTGGCTTCAGGAGGTGGGGCGTCCTGGGGCGGGACGCCCGGCGGTGCGCTGGCCGGTTTGCGCCGGGCGATCGCCGCGCCCACCCGTGTCGCGAGGTTCGGTCCGGTCATGCCGCCTGCGGAGGTCGCCAGGCCACCGAGCGCGCCGCGAATCGCAGCAGCGGTGCGGGCATGCGCCGGGCGGCGGTAGCCCGGGCCGCGCTGCGCAGCATTCCTGGCGCTCCTTGCTTGTGGACGGTCGCCGCGCCGATGGCGGACGGTGGCCACACGGCTGGCAAACGGTGGTCCCCATTGTGCCTGGCTGGCCGAGTCGGTGGCCACTTATCCCCCTTTTCACGGTGGCACCGCCGACAGGGCCGAACGTTTCGTGCCCGCCGGCGGAGATTTTGCCGGATCGTGGCGCGACCAATAAGACGTAGGCGCAGATCATTGCGGTTCCCACCGTCTGGCGGGGGAGTATTGGTCGCATGAGTTCGCTTTCCCGCCTCTCGCGGCGGGCCTTCATCGGCTTGGCCGCCGGTGCGGCTGCCATCCCGGCGGCTGGCTGTCAGTCCACCGGGTCTGGCGGCCCGTCCCGTCCCGGCGCCAGCCCCACCGCTTCGCGGCGCGGGCCGGTGCCGGAAAACTCGCTGCCCGGCGACCCGCGCTGGAACATCAGCCACGTGGGTGCCCCCGACGCGATGATGGGCTACGCGGGCCAGGCCAGCGTGCTGCCGGGCGAGCCGATCACGCTGTACGCGTCCACGACCGGGCGCTCGTTCACCGTGACCGCGTTCCGGATGGGCTGGTATCGCGGTGACCTGGCGCGGAAGGTATGGAAATCGGGCACGGTGACCGGCCACAAGCAGAACAAGCCGGTCGTGCTCAAGCCCACCAACACGGTGGAGGCGCGCTGGGACCCGTCGGTCACGATCCCCACCCACGACTGGCCCGAGGGCAGCTACCTGCTGCGGATGGACTCGGAGGCGGGCGCGCAGCGGTTCGTCCCGGTCACCGTGCGGTCGGCGAAGACCGCGGGCAAGACCGTGATCAAGAACTCGGTGGAGACCTGGCAGGCCTACAACATGTGGGGCGGTCACGACCTGTACAACGGGCCCGGCGGGATCGCCGACTACAACCACCGCTCGCTGGCGGTCAGCCTGGACCGGCCCTACGACCGGCAGGGCGCCTTCATGTTCCTCTACCACGAGCGGAAGCTGATCGAGCTGGCCGAGCGGCTGGGCATGCCACTCGCCTACGCCACCGGCCAGGACATCGAGGCGGACCCGCACCTGCTCCACGGGGCCAGCGCGCTGTTTTCTCTGGGCCACGACGAGTACTGGTCCCCGCCGGAGCGGGCCCACGTCACGGCCGCCAGGGACGCCGGGATGAACATCGCCTTCCTCGGCGCGAACTGCATGTTCCGCCGGACCCGGCTGGCCAGCACCCGGCTGGGCCCGCGGCGGCTAGTCATCTGCTACAAGACCAGCTACCTGCGGGACCCGATGTACGGGAAGGACAACGCGCTGGTCACCAGCGACTGGCGGGAACCGCCGCACCCCGACCCGGAGTCCTCGCTGACCGGCACGCTGTATGAGTCGAATCCGGTGTCCGCGCCCTATGTGGTCGCCTCGCCGCACGCCTGGATGTTCGCCGGGACCGGGGTGCGGAAGGGCACCAGGTTCCGCGGGCTCGTCGGCATCGAATACGACCGGGTCAACCCAGGCTCACCGGTCGAGCGGCCCATCGAGATCCTGTCCCACTCGCCGGTGACCTGCCGCGGCGTGAACAGCTACTCAGACTCGGCGTACTACACCCACCACGGCGGCGCCGGGGTGTTCAACGCAGGGACCATGCGCTGGGTTGCCTCGTTCACCGGCCCCTACCAGTTCGGCATGGACCGGCACACCGGCGACTTCACCCAGGACGTCACCGCGAACCTGCTGCGGGCGTTCGCCGACGGCCCGGCGGCGGCGAAGCACCCGGCGCACGACAACCTGGCCGCGATGCACGAGTGGCCCGGCGACCCGATCGCCGCGCAGCACAACCTGTGGCCGCCCGTAGTGCGCTGACCGGCAATCGGAAGCGTGGAATCAGGCCTGGGGGAGCTTGACCGGGCGGCGCTTGGCGGCGGGTGCCGACGGCGGCGGCACGACGGGCCCGATGTCGCCGTCCGGTGCCTCGTCCAGGTCCACGATCACCGGCGCGTGGTCGCTGGGCCCGGTGCCCTTGCGGGCCTGCCGGTCCACCCAGGCCGCGCGCACCCGGCCGGCCACCGGGGCACCGGCCAGCACCAGGTCGATCCGCATGCCCAGATCCTGGTGGAACATCCCGGCCCGGTAGTCCCAGTAGGTGAACACCCGCTCGTTCGGCCAGCGGTCGCGCAGGACGTCGTGCAGGCCGAGCGCCTGGAGGCTGGCCAGCGCCTCCCGCTCCGGCGGTGTGACGTGGGTCTGGCCGATGTAGGCCTCCGGGTCGAACACGTCGGCGTCGGCGGGCGCGATGTTCATGTCCCCGCACACCATGACGGCCTCCGGGCCGGCGCTGACCTGTTCCTTGAGCGCCGCCAGCCAGGCGAGCTTGTAGTGGTAGTGGTCGGAGTCCGGCGTCCGCCCGTTGGGCACGTAGACCGAGTGCACCCTGACCCCGGCGCAGTTGGCGGACACCGCGCGCGCCTCCGGGTCCGGGAACCCGGGGGCGCCGGGGATGCCCGCCACGACGTCCTCGAGGCCCACCTTGGACAGGATCGCCACGCCGTTCCACTGGGCCTGGCCGTGCAGGGCGGCCGCGTAACCGCGGCCCTCGAGTTCGGCGCCGAGCAACTCGGTGAAGGCGGCGTCGGTGAGCTTGGTCTCCTGCAGGCAGACCACATCGGGCTGCCGCTGGTCCAGCCACGGCAGCAGCCGCGGCACCCGCTGTTTGACCGAGTTCACGTTCCACGTCGCTACCCGCACCGGCCCTACGGTAGCCGCCCGCGCTGACATCGCGTACCCCTTCGGGGTCCCCACGATCCCGCCGCGCACAGGCCAGGGCGCCGGACCGGACCGGAAATTCGCCAGCGGATGTCCGGCAGCGGTGGGCGGCTCCGACGTCCCAGGTAGCAGCACCGCTACGGTGCCGGAGAGAGGAGACCGCGATGAAATACATGATCTTGCTGTACGGCTCGCAGCAGGACTACGACGCCCTGACCGGGAAGGCGGTCCCGGGCAAGCCGTCCTGGGTGCCGGAGGACTTCGCAGCCATGGGCGCGTTCATGGCCGAGTTCAGCAAGGACCTGAGCGAGTCGGGGGAACTGGTGGAGACCCGCGGGCTGACCGCCCCGGTCCATGCGCGGCGGATCCAGCTTGTCGGCGGGGCGCCGGTGGTGACCGACGGGCCGTACGCGGAGACCCAGGAGGTGCTGGCCGGCTACTGGGTCGTGGACTGCGAGGGCTTCGACCGGGCGACCCAGATCGCCGGGCGGCTGGCAAGCTGCCCTGGCCCGGCCGGTGCCGCGACCGACGCGGTCATCGACGTACGGCCGATCGCCGACTCCAGGGACGAACTGGAGCTCTGACCCGCATGGCCGAACATGGAGCCGAGGACCTGCTGCGCCGCCTGGCGCCGCAGGTCCTCGGCGCGTTGGTACGGCGCTACGGGCACTTCGGCACCGCCGAGGACGCGGTCCAGGAGGCACTGCTCGCCGCCGCGGTGCAGTGGCCGAGGGACGGCACCCCCGCCGATCCGCGCGGCTGGCTCATCACGGTTGCCTCGCGGCGGCTGACCGACCTGCTGCGCAGCGAGCAGGCCAGGCAGCGGCGGGAGGACACCATGGCCCGGCAGGTCCTGCCCGGTGAGTGGGTGGCACCAGCCGCGGATGCCGCTGGCGCGGGCTCGGGCGATGACACGCTGATCCTGCTATTCCTGTGCTGCCACCCGGCCCTGTCCCCCGCCTCGCAGATCGCGCTCACCCTGCGAGCGGTCGGCGGCCTGACCACCGCCGAGATAGCCCGGGCGTTCCTGGTGCCGGAGGCGACGATGACCCGGCGGATCAGCCGGGCCAAGCAGGGCATCAGGGCCAGCGGCGTGCCGTTCAGCATGCCCGCGGCCAGCGAGCGCGCCGAAAGGCTCGCCGCGGTGCTGCATGTGCTCTACCTGATCTTCAACGAGGGTTACGCCAGCACGTCCGGGCCTGGCCTGCAGCGCGCAGAGCTTGCGGGGGAAGCGATCCGGCTGGCCCGGCTGCTGCACCGGCTGCTGCCCGGCGACGGCGAGGTGACCGGGCTGCTCGCGCTGATGCTGCTCACCGATGCCCGCCGGGCCGCGCGCAGCGGGCCGTACGGCGAACTGGTGCCCATGGCCGAGCAGGATAGGGGCCGGTGGGATGCGGCCGCCATCGCGGAAGGGGTGGCGCTGATCACCGATGCGCTGCCGCACGGCCCGACCGGCCCGTACCAGCTCCAGGCCGCGATCGCCGCGATCCATGATGAGGCACCCAACGCCGAGGCGACCGACTGGCCGCAGATCATGGCACTGTATGAGTTGCTGCTGCGGATCTCGGACAACCCGGTGGTGGCGCTGAACCACGCCGTCGCGGTCGCCATGGTCCAGGGCCCGCGGGCCGGTCTTGACCTGCTGGCCGGGCTCGAATCCGACGAGCGGATCGCCGGGGACCACCGGCTGCAGGCGGTCCGCGGGCACCTGCTGGAGGCGGCCGGGGACCGGGCGGCGGCCCGCGACTGTTACGAGGCCGCGGCGCGGCGGGCGCTCAGCCTGCCGCAGCAGCGCTACCTGCAGGCCCGCGCCAGCCGCCTGGAGGATGAACAATAGACGCTGCCGTGATCATGGCGATCCAGCCTCAGCCCGCACAACAAGAAGGCAACCGCGGCGCCGGCGGCGCCCGGCGCGGCTTTGCGTGGCCATTACTGAACTGGAGACGGCCCGCGCCCGTTAACGGGTGGGGGATGCCTACGGTACAGACGGGGAAAGTCATGCAGGTTCGTCTTCTCGGGCCTGTCGACGTAATGGTCGACGGGGAACCACGACCGGTCCGCGGCCTGCGGCGCAAGGCCGTGCTTGCGGTCCTTGCGCTGCAGGCCGGCGAGGTCGTCAGCACCGACCGGCTGACCGATGTGGTCTGGGGCCACGCCGCCCCGGCCACCGCGGTGAACACGCTGCAAAGTCACATGTCATACCTGCGGACGGTGCTTGGCGACAAGTGCGCGATCCTGGCACAGGCCCCGGGTTACCTGCTTGACCTGTGCGGTGACGGCACCGACGTGCAGGAGGCGGAGCGGCTGCTGACCCAGGGCACGCGATCGGCCGAGCCCGCCGAGACGGCGCGGCAACTGCGCCGGGCGCTGAGCCTGTGGCGGGGGCACCCGCTGGCGGATGTGACCGGAGTGGCGTGGCTCGAGGAGCAGGCCGAGCGCCTTGACCTCCTGCGGCTGCGGATCAGGCAGGCGCTGTCCGAGGCCAGGCTGGCCGCCGGGGAGCATGCGCAGCTTGTGCCCGAACTGGAGGAGTTGGCCGACGGCCACCCGCTCGATGAGCGGATCCATGAGCAGCTCATGCTGGCGCTGTACCGCAGCGGCCGCCAGGCGGACGCCCTCGCCGTGTACCACCAGCTGCGGGCGACGCTGGACGAGGAGCTTGGCATCGGCCCCGGGCAGGCGCTGCGCGACCTGGAACTGGCCATCCTCCAGCAGGACCCGGCCCTGGCCGGGCCCGTGCCGGCCGGCATGCCCGCGGCGCCGCTGGCACCGGTACCCGCGCAACTGCCCCCGGCGGTGCCGGCGTTCACCGGCCGAAGCGCGGAACTCGCCAGCCTCGATCTGCTGGCCGGCGGTGGCGCCGGAGCGAGCCCAGCCGCCGGAGCGGGCGCAGCCGCCGGAGCGGGCGCAGCCGCCGGAGCGGGCCCAGCGGCGCCCGCCGAGGTGGCCATCTGCGCGGTGTCCGGTACCGCAGGGGTGGGCAAGACCGCGCTGGCCCTGTACTGGGCGCACCGGGTGGCCCGGCGGTTTCCCGACGGGCAGCTGTACGTCAACCTGCGCGGGTTCGGCCCGGCCGGCACAGCGCTCGATCCAGGTCAGGCGCTGAGTGGGTTCCTGGACGCGCTCGGCGTGCCAGCGGCGCGGATCCCCGCGGACCCCGACGCAAGGGCAGGGCTCTACCGCAGTCTGCTCGCCGGAAAGCGTGTCCTGGTGGTGCTGGACAACGCGCGCAGCGCCGATCAGGTCCGGCCGCTGCTGCCTGGCTCTCCCGAGTGCCTGGCCATCGTGACCAGCCGCGACCAGCTGGCCGGACTCGTCGCCACCGAAGGCGCCCGGCCGCTGCCGGTGGACCTGCTCACCACGGCCGACGCCAGGGAACTGCTCACCCGGCGCCTCGGCGAGGCCCGGGTGGCCGGCGAACCGGAGTCCGTCGGCGAGATCATCGCCGCCTGTGCCCGGCTCCCGCTGGCACTGACGATCGCGGCCTCCCGCGCCGCGACCAGCCCGGGCTTCCCGCTGGCCGCCGTCGCCGCCGAATTGGGCGAGGCCTGCTGCGCCCTGGATCCGTTCCACGGCGGTGACCACGCCACCGACGTGCGGGCGGTGTTCTCCTGGTCCTACTGTGCGCTGAGCCCCGAGGCGGCCCGGTTGTTCCGGTTGCTCGGGTTGCACCCGGGCCCGGACATCCCGGCCGCCGCCGCGGCCAGTCTCGCGGCGGTCCCACCCAGCCGGGCGCGGATGCTGCTGACCGAACTCACCAGGGCGCACCTGATCGCCGAGCCGGCCCCCGGCCGGTACGCCCTGCATGACCTGCTGCGCGCCTACGCCGGAGAACTGGCCAGCGAGCAGGAATGCCCGGCCGACCGGGACGCGGCGGTGCACCGGTTGCTGGACCACTACCTGCACACCGCGAGCAACGCCGCGGCGCTCATCGACACCTGCCAGTCCATGGAACTGGATGGGCCCCTCCCCGGCGCCATCGCGGGGGAGCACGCGGCCGCCGAGGACGCGCTGCACTGGTCCGACGACGAGCGCGCCATGCTGCTGGCCGCCGTGTACCTGGCGGCCGACGCGGGCCTTGACGCGCACTGCTGGCGGCTCGCCTGGACCCTGACGACGTTCCTGGGACGCCAGGGGTTCTCGCAGGACCAGATCAGCACGCTGCAGACCGGCCTGGCTGCCGCTCGCCGCAGCGGCGACGCCACCGGCCAGGCCCACACCCTGATCGGCCTCGGCCGCGGCTACGCCCGCGCCGGGCGGCTGCACGACGCCGACCGGCATTACCGCGATGGGCTGCGGCTGTTCGACAGGATCGGGGGCCACTTCAACATCCGCGCGACCGCGCACAGTGGCCTCGCCCTGCTGGCTGAGCACTGGCAGCGCCCTGCGGACGCGCTCAGTCATTCGCTGCGAGCCCGTGAGCTGTACCGGGCAGCGGGCGACGAGAGAGCCCAGCTTCTGGTACTCAACGACGTCGGCTACGCACACGCCCTGCTCGGAGACTACGAGCAGGCGCTGAGTTGCTGCGAGCGTGCCCTCGCCGCGGGCGAGGAATTCGGGGAAGACGACTGGGTGAAGGCCACGCTGCACAGCCTCGGCTACATTCACCACCGGCTCGGCCATTACGAGCCGGCCCTGGCCTACTACGACCGATCCATCGAGTACTGCCGGGTGCTCGCGGATCGTTATGACGAGGCCGAAACGCTCGTCAATCTGGGGGACGTGTACGACAGCGCGGGAGATCTCCTCGCGGCCCGCAGAGCCTGGGCCCAGGCCCTGCGGATCTTCGAAGAGATCGACCACCCAGACCGCGACCAAGTCCGCGCCAAGCTCCGCGCGCCCGTCCGTGAGGCGGCCCTGGCAGGCCGTTAGCCCGCACGCCATCCGGCGGCCATCTGGGCTGGGCTTCATCGGCATTCTTTCCTGTGGGCAAACGCTGCCCGGATGCTGCCAGCCAGGCCTGGAACCGGGCTGACGCGCCGTTTCAGCGCCGCATCAGCGCGCTCTGGCAGTGTCAGGTCCAGCCACGGCTTGACCGGGTTTGGCACCAGGCCCGCTGGGAGGCACGGCCGTGGCTGACCGCGGGCACCACCCGTGGAACCCCAGGGCGCGCAGCCGCACCCTGGGTGGAAGGAAGCTGGGCTGGCACCCCCGCCGCGGATGCCAGCCCAGCCTCCTCGTCAGCCGAACAGCGGCGCGCCGAAGTCGGCGCCACGGTCGCCATTACCCGGCCTCAGCGGCGGTCACGGATGGCCGCCGACCGCCGGCGGGCCATTGCTGCGGGCGAAGAAGTCGCGCGGGTTGCGGACCAGCATCTGCTCGATCTGGCCGTCGGTGACGCCGCGCTCGCGCAGCCCCGGCAGCAGCGCGCCGTGGATGTAGGTGTACTGCCAGTCGGGCAGGACGAAGTCCTGCTCGGCATTGGTGAACCAGTCGGTGAACGAGGCCTTGTCGTGGGAGAGCATGACCCGGTCGGCGTAGCCGCGCTCGCAGAGCTTGGCCAGGGTGTCCAGCTGGTCGGCGAGCGGCACGGTGACCTGCAGCCCGCAGCGGTCCCAGCCGATGTAGGACCCGTTGGCGATGATCTGCTCCAGGTAGCCCAGGTCGGTGCTCTCGTTGGAATGCCCGATCATCACCCGGCCCATGTCGGCGCCGCGGGCGGCCAGGATCCGCTGCTGGTCCAGGCCGCGTTTGCTGGGCGCGTGCGCGTGCGTGCAGACCGGCGTGCCGGTGCGGGCGTGCACGCTGGCGACCGCCATCGCCAGCCGTTCCACGTCCGGCGTCATGCCCTGCTCGTCGGTCACGATCTTCAGCACGGCCGCGCGGAACCCCGTGTCACCGATGCCGGTGGTCACGTCCCGCTCGAACAGCGACTCCAGCGTCCGGTCCTCATCGTCAAGGATCTTGCCCCGGCCGCGATAGTGGAACGGGAACGGGAGGTTGTCGTAGGTGTAGTAGCCGGTCGCGAACATGACCTTGAGCCCGGTGCCCTCGGCCGCCCGGGCGACGAGCGCCGGATCGCGGTACAGGCCGGGCACGGTCATGTCCAGGATCGCACCTATCCCGGCCTGGCTCAGCCTGCTGAGCCGCTCGTGGGCGGCCGCCACCTCGGTCTCGGTGTCCCAGCCCCCGAAGCCGGGCCAGCCCTGCTGCAGGGTCTCGGTCCGGATGAACACGTGCTCGT
>Ga0318546_10000532_pt1 | contig 14472 bp, 17 predicted proteins | sample GRESIP169b2f19_FD_203514 | JGI IMG/M metagenome (GOLD analysis project Ga0318546, IMG submission 203514) | Tropical soil microbial communities from Luquillo Experimental Forest, Puerto Rico - GRE.SIPMG.169b2f19 | ecosystem: Environmental > Terrestrial > Soil > Tropical forest > Bulk soil...
GTTCGAGACCGTCCACCTGGGCGGCGGCGGCGTCAACTTCGCGCTGTTCACCGAGTCGACGCCGGCGGCCATGTCCGACGGCGGCGGCCTGTGGAACGCCATCTACGGCTCGATCGTGATGGTGGTGGCGGCCACGCTGATCGGCACGCCGATCGGCATCTTCTCGGGCGTGTACCTCTCCGAGTACGGCCAGCGCAGCTGGCTGGCGTCGACGACGCGCTTCATCAACGACATCCTGCTGTCGGCGCCGTCCATCGTCATCGGCCTGTTCATCTACGAGCTGATCGTCGTGCCGACGCATGGCGCGTCCGGCTGGGCCGGCTCGGTGGCGCTGTCGCTGATCGTCATCCCGGTCGTCATCCGCACCACCGAGAACATGCTCAACCTCGTGCCGCACGCGTTGCGCGAGGCCGCGTACGCGCTCGGCACGCCCAAGTGGAAAGTGATCTCCTCGGTCACGCTGACGGCCGCGCGCTCGGGCGTCATCACCGGCATCCTGCTGGCCGTGGCGCGCATCGCGGGCGAGACGGCGCCGCTGCTGTACACCGCGGCGAGCAACCAGTTCTTCAACGCCAGCATGAACAAGGCGATGGCGAGCGTGCCCGTCACGATCAACAACTTCGCCATGCAGCCGTACCCGAACCTGCAGCGCATCGCCTGGGCCGGCGTGTTCCTGATCACGCTGGGCGTGCTGGGCCTGAACATCGCCGCGCGCGTGTTCTTCCGCAAAGAGAAGTAAGAAGCAACCGAAAGCCAATCATGGACGCCAAGGTCGAACTGCCGGTCACCGAGAAAGCCAAGCTTTCCATCCGCAACCTCAACTTCTATTACGGGGCCTTCCACGCGCTGAAGAACATCAACCTCGACATCCCCGAAGGCAAGGTCACCGCCTTCATCGGGCCGTCGGGCTGCGGCAAGTCCACGCTGCTGCGCACCTTCAACCGCATGTACGCGCTCTACCCGGAGCAGCGCGCGCAGGGCGAGATCATCCTGGACGGCGAGAACATCCTCGAATCGCGCCTGGACGTCAGCCTGATCCGCGCCAAGGTCGGCATGGTGTTCCAGAAGCCGACGCCGTTCCCGATGTCGATCTACGACAACATCGCCTTCGGCGTGCGCCTGTTCGAGACGCTGCCGCGCGTCGAGATGGACGAGCGCGTCGAGTGGGCGCTGAAGAAGGCCGCGCTGTGGAACGACGTCAAGGACAAGCTGAGCCAGAGCGGCTCGGCGCTGTCCGGCGGCCAGCAGCAGCGCCTGTGCATCGCGCGCGGCATCGCGATCAAGCCCGAGGTGCTGCTGCTCGACGAGCCGTGCTCCGCGCTGGATCCGATCTCCACCGGCAAGATCGAGGAGCTGATCCACGAGCTCAAATCGGACTACACCGTGGTGATCGTCACCCACAACATGCAGCAGGCTGCGCGCTGCTCCGACTACACGGCCTACATGTACCTGGGCGACCTGGTCGAGTTCGGCAAGACGACCGACCTGTTCATGAAGCCGAAGAAGAAGGACACCGAGGACTACATCACCGGCCGCTTCGGCTGAGAAACGCGTCGCCCCGACAACCACTCTTCAGCCAACCCGCTTACCGTACAGACCTCTCCAGGGACACGAGCATGACCGACAAGCATCTCTCCACGCAATTCGACGCCGAGCTCAGCGAGATCTCGAACCGCGTCCTCGAGATGGGCGGGCTCGTCGAGTCGCAGGTCGCGCAGGCGGTCTACGCGCTGACGAACTTCAGCGGCGAGACGGCCAGCCTGGTGCTCGAGCGCGAGATGCGCGTCAACCAGATGGAAGTCGAGATCGACCGCGACCTGTCGGCCATCATCGCGCGCCGCCAGCCCACCGCGCGCGACCTGCGCCTGCTGATCGCCATCTCCAAGACCATCGGCAACCTCGAGCGCATCGGCGACGAGGCCACGCGCATCGCGCGCACGGTGCAGCGCCTGATGAACTCGGGCGTGTCCAGCCGCCTGCGCCTGCCGGTGGCCGACATCGCCTACGGCGCCAACCTGGCGACCGCGCAGCTGCGCAAGGTGCTCGACGCCTTCGCGCGTCTGGACGTCAACCGCGCGCTGGAGGTGCTCAAGCAGGACGACGAGATCGACAAGGAGTTCGACGGCCTGATGCGCAAGCTCATCACCTACATGATGGAAGACCCGCGCACGATCTCGTCGTCGATCGACCTCGTGTTCGTGGCCAAGGCCATCGAGCGCGTCGGCGACCACGCGAAGAACCTGTCAGAGCAGATCATCTACATCGTCAAGGGCACCGACGTGCGGCACCACACCGTCTCCGCCGTCGAGGACGCCGTCCGCTAACCGCTCGTTCAACCCGACAAGGCAGCCCCACCCATGAGCCGTATCCTCGTCGTCGAAGACGAATCCGCGATCGCCGAGCTGGTCGCGATCAACCTGCGCCACGCCGGTTTCGAAGTGTCCATCGCCGAAACGGCCGACGCCGCCCAGGTCGAGGTCGACCGCGTGCTGCCGGAACTGGTCGTCCTCGACTGGATGCTGCCGGGGCAGACCGGCCTCGCGCTGGCCAAGCGCTGGCGCTCGGAGGCGCGCACGCGCGACCTGCCGATCATCATGCTGACCGCGCGCTCGGAGGAGGCCGACAAGCTGTCCGGCCTGGACGCCGGCGCCGACGACTACCTGACCAAGCCGTTCTCCACCAAGGAACTGCTGGCGCGCATCCGCGCCGTGCTGCGACGCAAGGCGCCCGAGGCGCTGGACTCGGCGGTCGAGGTGTCGGGGCTGCGCCTGGATCCGGCCACGCGGCGCGTGACGCGCGGCTCGCAGGAGGTCAAGATCGGCCCGACCGAGTTCCGCCTGCTGCACTTCTTCATGACGCACACCGAGCGCGTGCACAGCCGCACGCAGCTGCTGGACCGCGTCTGGGGCGACCACGTGTTCATCGAGGAGCGCACGGTCGACGTCCACGTCAAGCGCCTGCGCGAGGCGCTGGCGCCGGTGCAGTGCTCGTCGCTGATCGAGACCGTGCGCGGCGCCGGCTATCGCCTGACGCAGCAGGCCGCGGCCACCTCCGCTTCCGCTTGAGCGCGCAACCGCTTTCCTTGCCGAACCCGGGAGCGACATGAGCTGGCTGCTGAACCGCGCCATGCTGGTGGTCTTCATCGCGCTGGCGGGCGCCGCCGTCGGCGTGGTCGTCGGCGACCTGGTCGACGCGCGCCAGCTGGGCCCGGCCGTCGGCGCGGCGGTGGCCATCGCCGTCTGGGTGATGGTCGACGGCGTGCGCGCGCTGCACCTGATGAACTGGCTGCGCGGCGACCTCGAGCGCGAGGCGCCGCGCGACCGCGGCTTCTGGGGCGAGGCCTCGTACCGCATCGAGCGTGCGCTGCGCCAGCGCGACCGCGCGTTCGCGCTCGAGAAGGAGCGCTTCGAGCAGTTCATGTCCGCCATCGAGGCCTCGCCCAACGGCGTGCTGCTGCTCGACGCGGGCGACCAGATCCAGTGGCTCAACGCCGTGGCCGCGACGCACTTCGGGCTCGACCCGGTGCGCGACCGCCTGCAGCGCGTCACCAACCTGGTCCGCTCGCCGGCCTTCGTCGCCTACCTGCAGGCGGGCGTGTTCGACGACCCGCTGGTGTTCTCCACGCCGGGCAGCGACTCCACGCTGAGCGTCATCGTCAGCCGCTACGGCGACGGCATGCGCCTGGTGCTGACGCAGGACATCACCGAGCGCGAGCGCACCGAGGCGATGCGGCGCGACTTCGTCGCCAACGTGTCGCACGAGATCCGCACCCCGCTGACGGTGCTGGCGGGCTTCGTCGAGACGATCTCCTCGCTGCCGCTGACCGACGTCGAGCGCGAGCGCGTGCTCTCGCTGATGACGCAGCAGACCTCGCGCATGACCACGCTCGTGGAGGACCTGCTGACGCTGGCCAAGCTCGAGGGCAGCCCGCGCCCGACCTGCGAGCGCTGGACGCCGGTGGCGCGCCTGTTCGCGCAGGTCGAGAGCGAGGCGCGCGGCCTGTCCGCGGGCCGCCACGCGCTGCGCTTCGACGTCCAGGGCCAGGACGAGATCGCGGGCAACGAGAGCGAGTGGACCAGCGCCGTCGCCAACCTGGTGAGCAACGCGGTGCGCTACACGCCGTCCGGCGGCTCGATCACGGTCACCTGGGCGCATCGCCCGGACGGCAACGCCGAGATCGAGGTGCGCGATACGGGCCCGGGCATCGCGCGCGAGCACATCGGCCGGCTCACGGAGCGCTTTTACCGCGTCGACGGCAGCCGCTCGCGCGACACCGGCGGCACGGGGCTGGGCCTGTCCATCGTCAAGCACGTGGTGCAGCGCCATGGCGGCGAGCTCGACATCCAGAGCGAGGTGGGGCGCGGCTCCGTCTTCCGCATCGTCGTGCCCGCGGCGCGCGTGCGTCCGCTGGCGCCGGCGCAGCCGGTCGCCGAGGAGCCGTCGACCGTCCGCTGAAGGACGCGTCCGCGGACTCCCTAAGTGCAATCCCGTGGAGGTTTCCACGGCGCCCGCGAACGCCGGCCAGGGCCTAGACTCCGCGTCATGGCCATCGACATCCCCACCCTGCACACCGAGCGCCTCGACCTGCTGCCGCCCACGGCGGACTGCGCCGACCTGTACCGCACGTTCTACACGGACGCCGACGCGTCGTCGCTGTACGGCGGCCCGCTGTCGGTGGTGGGCTCGTGGACGCGGCTGGCGAGCGATCTCGGCTCCTGGCACCTGCAGGGCTTCGGCGTGTGGGTGCTGCGCGACCGCGAGCGCAACGAACTCGTGGGCGTCTGCGGCTTCTGGCAGGCGCCGGGCTGGCGGCGCGAACTCACCTGGTGGCTGCTGCCGCGCTACCGCAGCCGCGGCTTCGCGCAGGAGGCCTCCGAGGCGGTCGTCGAGCACGCGTACGCGGTGTTCGGCTGGCCCGTCGTCGAGACCTACATGGTCGACACCAACGACCAGGCGCACGCGCTCGTCAGGCGCCTGGGCGGCGAGCGCATCGAGCGCTTCATCGCGCCGGACGGCGCCGAGCGCGACCTGTTCCGCATCCCGCGGCCGGGCAAGCCGGCCTGAAGCGCGTCAGCGCGAGGCGGCGGACGCCGCGGAAGCGGGCACGGCGGCGGCAGGCGCCTCGGTTTCGCCCTTGAAGGCGCTGTCCAGCTGGCGCAGGTGCGATTCGAGGACGTGGACCACCAGCACGCGTTCGTTCAGCACGGCCACCGTCTCGCCCGGATCGGCCTTGTCGATATAGATGGTCCGGGTGATGTCCGACAGGTTGCGCAGCCCGCTGTCGCGCACCGTGTCCCACATCGCCTGCGAGAAGAAGCGCTGCGTCGCGTAGATCTCGCTGTAGCGCGTCAGCAGCGCGTGGTCGAGGTAGTTGACGGAATGGTCGGAGAGGGCTGCGTCCCACGCGGTGGTCTTGAGCGGCGCCAGCGCGTCGCGGAACAGGCGCTGGGCGTCGCGCAGCGTCGCCACGCGGCTCGCGTTCGTGCCCTGACCGTCGCCCGTCTCGGCGATCGTGCGCTCCAGCAGCGCGTCCCAGGCCTTGGCGTTCGCCTGCGTGATCGCGAGCGATTCCTCGACGGCCTTGCGGTTGCCGGCGATTTCCTGCTCGATCTCCTCCTGGGCGCGCGCGCCCTCGTGGCGATGCTCCAGGCGCAGCGCCACCTGCTCGAGCGCCAGCGCCGTCAGGATCGACAGCACGATCATCGCGTAGTGCGACAGGAACTCGCGCACCGAGCGCGGCAGCTTTTCGAGGGGTTCCACGTGCATGGGCGGCGATCCGGTGGGGGCAGGGCGGAGCCGCGATTCTGGCAGATGGGCGCGCCGGAGTTCGATGTCCGAATGCGGCGGGACGCGCGGGCCGGCGTGCCGGAGACTGCGTCGCATCGCCCACTCGCACAACGCATGCCATGTCCTCGTTCCGCCTGGTCGGCCTTGCCGCTGAGAACTTCGAACCCTTCTTCGCGATGAGCGATGCCGAGCTCGCCGCGCTGGGTGCGCGCCGCGTCGTCGCCGACGCGCCCGTCGGCTTCCCGTGCCGCGTGTCGCTGGCCGACGCCGAGGCCGGCGACGAATTGCTGCTGCTGCCGTTCGAGCACCTGAGCACCGGCTCGCCGTACCGCGCCAGCGGCCCGGTGTTCGTGCGCCGCGGCGCGCGCCGCGCCGTGCTGGCGCCGGGCGAGATCCCGCCGTACGTGACGCGGCGCTGGATGTCCGTGCGCGCCTACGACGCGGACGACATGATGGTCGCCGCCGAGGTCTGCGACGGCGCCGAGGTCCGCGCCGTCATCGAGCGCCTGATCGCCGACGAGGCCGTCGCGTTCATCCACCTGCACAACGCCAAGCGCGGCTGCTTCTCGTGCCGCGTGGAGCGCGTGGCCTGAGAACCCTCAGGGCTTGCGGTAGTCCGCCTCGACCCAGGCGGTCGCGGTCGCCAGCGTGAGCTTGAAGTCGGGCCGCACCTTCACCTGCGCGATGCGCTCGCCGAACTCGTCCTGCGCGGCCAGCAGCGCGTGCGGGTCGAATTCGTCGGGCACGATGTCCAGCGTCACCAGCACGCGGCCGGCGTCGGTGGCGACCTGGAACTGCTTGTGCATGGCCGCGTGCAGCGCCTGCTCGTGGCGGCGGATCACCTCGGAGGCCGTCTTGACCAGCGTGTTGAACGCGTTGACGTCCAGCGGCTTCGGGTTCTTCTTGTCGCGGCCCATCGTCCACGGGCCCACCAGCGCGGGCTCGCGCTCGCCGTCGCGCGTCATCGCCACGGCCCAGCCGTCGTCGTCCTCGTTCTTGACGACGCGGGCCGTCCAGCCGTTGTCCACCCACAGGCGCGCCTCGTGCACGCGCTCGGCCGCGTCGTCCGCGACGCCTTGCTCTTCGATGTTCGATGCCATGCGCGCATGATACGGGGCGCACTGGCTCACGGCGTGCGCCAGCCGGCGCGAAACACAGCACAATGGCGGCGCATTCGAACGACAGCGGAGGTGGCGTCATGGATCTGAGCGATTCGACCTGGTGGTGGCTCGTCGCCGGCGTGCTGGCGGCCGCCGAGCTGGGAACCGGCACCTTCTACCTGCTGATGCTGGCCGTCGGCTGCGCGGCCGGCGCGCTGGCCGCGCACGCGCAGCAAGGCGTGTTCGTGCAGGCCATCGTCGCCGCCGTCGTGGGCGGCGGCGCGGTGCTGGCCTGGCACAGCGTCCGCGCGCGCGCCCCGGCGCCCGTGCCGCCGCAGGCCAATCGCGACATCAACCTGGACATCGGCGAGCAGCTGCAGGTCGACGGCTGGAGCGCCGACGGCACCGCGCGCGTGCCGTACCGCGGCTCGGCCTGGAACGTGCGCTTCATCGGCGACGGCCCGGCCGCGCCCGGCCCGCACGTGATCGCCGAGGTGCGCCACAACGAACTCGCCGTGCGTCGCGCCTGACGCCGACCAACCGATTTCTTCAACAGGGACAGCCGCAATGGATTTCCAGATACTCGCGATCGTCGTGGTGATGGTCGTCGTCACCTTCGTCTACCGCGCCGTCAAGGTGGTGCCGCAGCAGAGCGCCTGGGTGGTCGAACGCCTGGGCAAGTTCCGCGCGGTGCTGCCGCCGGGGCCCAACATCCTGATCCCGTTCGTCGACAACGTCGCCTACAGGCACTCGCTCAAGGAGATCCCGCTGGACGTGCCCAGCCAGGTCTGCATCACGCGCGACAACACGCAGCTGCAGGTCGACGGCATCCTGTACTTCCAGGTCACCGACGCGATGCGCGCGAGCTACGGCTCCAGCAACTACGTGCTCGCGATCACGCAGCTGTGCCAGACCACGCTGCGCAGCGTCATCGGCAAGATGGAGCTGGACAAGACCTTCGAGGAGCGCGACCTGATCAACGGCATGGTCGTCAACGCGCTCGACGAGGCCGCGTCCAACTGGGGCGTGAAGGTGCTGCGCTACGAGATCAAGGACCTGACGCCACCGGCCGAGATCCTGCGCGCGATGCAGGCGCAGATCACCGCCGAGCGCGAGAAGCGCGCGCTGATCGCGGCGTCCGAGGGCCGGCGCCAGGAGCAGATCAACATCGCCATCGGCCAGCGCGAGGCCGCGATCGCGCGTTCCGAGGGCGACAAGCAGGCCGAGATCAACAAGGCGCAGGGCGAGGCCACCGCCATCGTGGCCGTCGCCGAGGCCACCGCGGACGCCCTGCGCAAGGTCGCCGCGGCGATCCAGTCGCCGGGCGGCGAGGAGGCCGTGCAGCTCAAGGTGGCCGAACGCGCCGTCGACGCCTACCAGTCGCTGGCCAAGGCCAACAACACGATGATCGTGCCGGGCAACATGACCGAGGTTTCGTCGCTGATCGCGAGTTCGATGGCGCTGATCCGGAGCAGCGCGGTCAAGCCCGGCGCGTGATCAGCCCTGCTGCGGGAACTTGGACATGTCGAAGAACAGCGGCTCCCAGACATGGCCGTCGAGGTCCTCGAAGGCGCGGCTGTACATGAAGGGCAGGTCCTGCGGCGGGTTGACGTCGACCTTGCCGCCGTGGGCGCCGGCGGCGGCCAGCATCGCGTCGACGGCTGCGCGGTCGTCGACGCTGATGGCCAGCGATACCTCGCTGGACCTGGGGTCGCAGATCGGCTTGTCGGTGAAGGTCGCCCACTTCGCGTGCGTCAGCAGCATCGTGTAGATGGTGTCGGACCAGACCATGCAGGCGGCGGTCTCGTCGCTGAACTGCGGGTTGTTGACCGCGCCGACGGCCGCGTAGAAGGCCTTGGCCTTGGCCAGGTCGCGGACGGGAAGGTTCACGAAGATCTGCTTGGGCATGAGTCGCTCCTGATGGGTTGATCCGAGGTTCGGCGCGCCGATCGAGGCGCGCATGTCCCCACGACGAATGGGGCAGGCGGCTTTCGACAAGTCTCGATGAATTCCACGCGGGCCGGCGGCGTGCGTGCCCGAACGGGGACAATGCCGCATGACAGCTCCCTCCCCGCCGACGCCCCGGGCGCAGCCCCGCAACCCGCTGCACGGCATGACGCTCGAGGCCATCCTCGAAGCCCTGGTGGCCGAGTACGGCTGGCCCGGCCTCGACGAGCGCGTCCCGCTGCGCTGCTTCGCGTTCGACCCGAGCATCAGGTCCAGCCTGAAGTTCCTGCGCCGCACGCCGTGGGCGCGCGAGAAGGTCGAGGGGCTCTACCTGTTCATGCTGCGCGAGCAGCGGCGCTCGCGCGCGTGAGCGCGGGCGCGCGTCACGCGCACGCGGGCGTGGCCGCGCGTCAGCGCGCGGACGCGACGCGCCCGAAGTCGGCCGGCCGCGGCGCCGGGGCGCTCGTCTTGCGGAACACCGCCGTCGACTCGTCGCGCTCGGACGGGCGGTGCAGGTGCGCCACCAGCGTCCAGCCGGGCGGGGCCTGGACGAGCGCGCGGCGGTTCTCGTCGACCAGCAGGTAGGGGCAGGCTGTGGTCTTGGCCACGTCGCCCTGGGCGTCGATGCGCCAGCTGGCGTAGTTCTCGAGCGCGGCGAGCGCCGAGCGCGGCAACTGCGCCGCGACGCACACGCCGCTGGGCACCTGCTGCGCGACCAGCGCGACCCAGGGGCGGTAGCTGCGCGCGTAGTCGATCGCCGGCAGGCCCAGCGTCAGCAGCAGCAGCCAGAACAGCGCCACGCCCGAGGCCGGCAGCACCAGCGACTTCCACAGCGCGTGCTGCACGCGCGCCGTGCGCCAGCGCACCAGCGCCAGCCAGGCGGCCATGCCGGCGACGGCCAGCGCCAGCAGCGGCGCGGAGAAGTGCGGCTCGAAGCCGGGCAGCAGGGCGGCGATGCGCTGCGCGGGCTTGGCGGGCGTGCCGGTCATCATGCCGACGTAGAACACCCACATGACGATGGCCAGTGCCGTGAAGAAGAACACGGAGAACCAGTCGATGGCCGAACCCGCCGAGCGCTTGAGCGTGGGCAGCGCGAACGCGGCCAGCACGGCGACGCCGGGCACGGCCAGCATCAGTGCGCGGTCGGAGCCGCCCATCGTCAGCGACGCCACCAGCGCGACCGCGACGCCCACGCTGGGCACCGCGATGTGGCGGTAGGTCAGGTGATGGCGCCAGCGCCACAGCGTCCACAGCGCGAGCAGCCAGCCCGGCCAGAGGAACCAGGCGCTCAACCGGATCAGCTCCCACGCGGAATTCCAGCGCAGGCCGGCGCGCCAGGCCCATGCGTGGCCGGCCGCGGCCACCAGCGCGCCGGCCAGCATGCCCAGGAGCAGCCACGGCCGCAGCCCGAGCGCGCCGGGATGGCGCGACCACTGGCACAGCACGAAGCCGCTCGCGCCGAGGGCCAGCGCGATGGTCGGCGCGCCGCTGGCGGCGATCGCCGTGAGCGCGACACGGCCGACGCCGCCGCGAGGCGCGGCCGTGTCGGCGCCGCGGCGAGCACCCACATGAACAGCGCGACGCCGCTCAGCTGCACCAGCTCGGGCGTGGTCTCGTGGCCCAGCTGCAGCAGGCCCAGGCTGGCGATGGTGGCGAGCACGGCGCCGTCGGCCAGCGCCCGCGCGTAGTCGACCGGCGACGCCTCGCCGCCGAACGCGAAGGCCACCGGCTGCGCGGCCTCGGTGCGCGCGAGGTGCAGCGTGCTGTACCAGATCAGCGCCAGCGTCGCGGCCAGCAGCAGCGCGAACGGCACGCGCGCGGCGTTGGCGGGGTCGACGAAGGGCAGCGCCTTGATCGAGACCGCGCCGAGCCAGTAGGGCAGCAGGGCGCCGTCGCCCGGCAGCCCGGCCAGCGCCGGCGCCGTCCACGGGCTGCGGCCCTCGGCCAGCGAGGACATGTAGCCGAACGCGGTGATGTCGGCGTTCTTCCAGGGCTCGCGCCCGAACTGCCCGGGCAGCAGGTAGGCGGCGCACAGCAGCATCAGGGCCCAGCGCGGCAGTCGCTGGGCCGCGCGCTGGGTGACGAGGGCGGGAGTTGGCAGATTCACGGGGGAGAGATTGACGGCCCCACCCCCCGGAGGGGGCGCTCCGCGGCGGTCGCTGGCGCTCCCTGCCCCCGAGGGGCCGGCCGCGAGCGGCCCGGCGGAGCCGGTTCCGCCGCTCCCTTGAAACTTCTCACGACAGGAGTGAGCGGCAGCGCCGGAGCAGGTTGGCGGTTGAGGATACTAACAAAAAAGGCAGCCGAAGCTGCCTTTCCAGTGGGAAGCGGGCGATGCCTGCCTCGGTCCGCGTTGGATTACTTCTTGAGGCCGACGCGGGCGAACTTGTTGCGGAACTTCTCGACGCGGCCGCCCAGGTTGTCGACCGACTTCTGCGTGCCGGTGTAGAACGGGTGGCTCTCGCTGGTGGTTTCCAGCTTGAACAGCGGCAGTTCCTTGCCGTCTTCCATCTTGATGGTTTCCTTGCTGGCGGCGCACGAACGCGTCACGAACTTGAAACCGTTGGACAGGTCCACGAAGCAGACTTCGCGGTAGTTGGGGTGGATGCCTTCTTTCATGGTGTCCTCTATCTCGCTTTGCCGGCCGGACCGGAGTCGTCGGAAGCCACGTGGGCCCCATGCCCAGCACTTTCCGAAAGCGGAAAACCTTGGATTATAGGATGGATCGGCCGGATTTGTCCAATCCGCCAGGTAAAGCCGGTTCCAGACGGACGAAAGGCCCGCGCGGGCGAGCCTTTCGGTGGGCGGCGCCGCGGCGCCGCCGAAAGCCTGCAGACGTTCAGCCCCCCCGACGCATCATGTCGAAGAAGTCGAGGTTGGTCTTGCTGGCCTTCATCTTGTCGAGCATGAACTCCATCGCCTCGATCTCGTCCATCGGGTAGAGCAGCTTGCGCAGGATCCAGGTCTTCTGGAGGATCTCCGGCTTGAGCAGCATCTCCTCGCGGCGGGTGCCCGAGCGGTTGATCTGGATCGACGGGTAGACGCGCTTCTCGGCCATGCGGCGGTCCAGGTGGATCTCGCAGTTGCCGGTGCCCTTGAACTCCTCGTAGATGACTTCGTCCATCTTCGAGCCGGTGTCGATCAGCGCGGTGCCGATGATGGTGAGCGAGCCGCCTTCCTCGACGTTGCGCGCCGCGCCGAAGAAGCGCTTGGGGCGCTGCAGCGCGTTGGCGTCGACGCCGCCGGACAGCACCTTGCCGGACGAGGGCAGCACGTTGTTGTAGGCGCGGGCCAGGCGGGTGATCGAGTCCAGCAGGATCACCACGTCCTTCTTCATCTCGACCAGGCGCTTGGCGCGCTCGATCACCATCTCGGCGACCTGCACGTGGCGCGCGGCCGGCTCGTCGAAGGTGGAGCTGATGACCTCGCCGCGCACGGTGCGCTGCATCTCGGTCACTTCTTCCGGGCGCTCGTCGACGAGCAGCACGATCAGGTGGATCTCGGGATGATTGGCGACCAGCGCGTGCGCGATGCTCTTCATCATCTCGGTCTTGCCCGTCTTGGGCTGGGCGACGATCAGCGCCCGCTGGCCTTTGCCGATCGGCGCGATCAGGTCGATGATGCGGCTGGTGATGTTCTCCTCGCCGCGGATGTCGCGTTCGAGCTTGAAGCACTCCTTGGGGAAGAGCGGCGTCAGGTTCTCGAACATGATCTTGTGCTTGCTCTCCTCGGGCGTGACGCCGTTGACGCGGTCGACCTTGACCAGCGCGAAGTAGCGTTCACCGTCTTTGGGCACGCGCACCTCGCCCTCGATCATGTCGCCGGTGTGCAGGTTGAAGCGGCGGATCTGGCTGGGGCTGAGGTAGATGTCGTCGGTCGACGCCATGTAGCTCTCGTCGATGGCGCGCAGGAAGCCGAAGCCGTCCGGCAGCACTTCGAGCACGCCGTCGCCGAACACCTGTTCGCCGCCCTTGGCGCGCTTCTTCATGATCGCGAACATCAGCTCCTGCTTGCGCAGGCGGGCCACGTTGTCGATCTCGAGGGCTTCGCCCATCGTGATCAGCGCACCGATGTGCATGGCCTTCAGTTCGGAAAGATGCATTGTTTTTTCACCCTGGGGTGTGAGCCGCGGCGTGGAAAGATCGCCGGACGGCTGGCCCGGCCTGCTGCAAGTGCGCCTCGTGCTGGCCGATCCGGGCAACCAGTGCGCGCGGGGTATGCGTGCGCTGGCCGGGTCGAGGCCGTCGGGGCGACGTGAAACGGTTGGGGCTTGGGACGAATCGCCGAAACCGCGCGCCGGAACCCGCCGGACTGCGGCGGAACTCAGGGCGCGGGGGCGCTACCTTGACTCGGTGCGGGCGCCTTGGCTCGTCGGAGCGGGGCGCCGGTTCCTGCACCGGTCAGGGCCGATTATAGGGGGCGGCGGCGGACGCCCGTCAACTGCGCGTCGACGAACGCCCGGCGGGGGCCGCCATCAGGCCAGGTGGCCTTCGAGGAATGCCGTCAGCTGCGACTTGGACAGCGCGCCGACCTTGGTCGCCGCGAGCTGGCCGTCCTTGAACAGCATCAGGGTCGGGATGCCGCGGATGCCGAACTTGGCGGGCACGTCGCGGTTGTCGTCGACGTTCATCTTGGCGATCTGCAGGCGCGGGCCATAGTCCTTGGCGACTTCCTCGAGGATCGGGGCGATCGCCTTGCAGGGGCCGCACCACTCCGCCCAGTAGTCCACCAGCACCGGGGTGCCGGACTTGAGGACGTCGGCCTCGAAGGACGCGTCGGAGATGTGTTTGATTGCTTCGCTGCTCATGCGTTTTCCTTGGGGCACCGGCGGCGGGCGTTCATCGGGAAACGCGCGTTGCCCGTCGCTGGTGAAAAGATTCTGACACAACCGCCCGGCCCCGGCGGGGGTGGGGCCGGGTGGCCGCGCCCGGTTTCCCGCTCATGGTGGAGTTGGTGGCTGAAACCTGAAATGGAAGGCCCGTCGACAGGATTCTGAAAACTTTAGGGCTGCCCGACAGTGAATTACGCATCGTTTTCGCCCCTGTTTCGCCCGCCGGGCTCCTTCGGGCAGGGTTCCAATCGACCGATCCTTCCGTCATTGCGTTCATGGTCGACACCGTTCCTCCCACCGCCGCCCCCGCGGCCGCGCCCCAGCGCGCGGTGCGCCTGCTCGGCCGCTACCAGCTGCTGCGCCTGCTCGGCAAGAGCGCGCAGACGATGCTGTGGCTGGCCTCGGACACCCGCGGCGACGTCGAGGTCATGCTGGCGATGCCGCGCGCGCGCCCGGCCGACCCGGACGCCCTGGGCGCCTGGCTGGCCCGCGTCACCCGCACCGGCCGCCTGAAGCACCCGAAGCTGGCGCGCGTGCTGGACGTCGGCGAGCACGAGCGCTGGCCCTATGCCGTCTACGAGCGCGAGCAGTTCGTCACCTGGGGCGAGAAGCTGACGTCCAGGGGCCTGCCCGCGCCCGAGCTGACCCAGTGGAGCGTGCAGGTGCTGCAGGGCCTGGCGTTCGCGCACGAGGCCGGCTCGGCGCACCGCGACCTGCAGCCGTATTCGCTGCTGGTGGACGACGCCGGCAACGTCAAGCTGCTGGGCGTCGGCGTCGTGCGAGACTGCGATGAAGGAGGTCGCGAACGAG
>Ga0318546_10000536_pt1 | contig 14448 bp, 13 predicted proteins | sample GRESIP169b2f19_FD_203514 | JGI IMG/M metagenome (GOLD analysis project Ga0318546, IMG submission 203514) | Tropical soil microbial communities from Luquillo Experimental Forest, Puerto Rico - GRE.SIPMG.169b2f19 | ecosystem: Environmental > Terrestrial > Soil > Tropical forest > Bulk soil...
CATTTCGACACCGCCGACGCCTACGGGGGCGGCCGCAGCGAGCTGTCGATCGGCCGCTGGATCTCCTCGCGCGGGATCCGCCCCCGGCTGACGACCAAGACCTACAACCCGGTGCGGGCCGGGGGAGACCACGGCCTGCGACCGGAGCGGATCCGCCGGCAGCTATCGGCCAGCCTGGACCGGCTCGGGGTCGGCCACGTCGAGCTGTATCTCGCCCACGAGTTCGACCCGGAGGTGCCGCTGCCCGAGTCGCTCGGCGCCCTGGATGAGGCCCAGGCCGAGGGCACGATCCTGGCCTACGGGGTCAGCAACTTCGACGCCCCCCAGCTGGCCGCCGCGCTGGCGGCCGGCACGCCGCAGGCGATCCAGAACAGCTGCTCGCTGCTGGAGCGCGGCGACGAACGGGAAGTCCTCCCGATCTGCGCGCGGGAAGAGGTCGCCTACCTGGCCTTCAGCCCGCTGGCCGGCGGCTGGCTCACCGGCAAGTACTGCCGTGGCGAGCCGTTCCCGGTTGGGTCGCGGATGACTCAGCGGCCCGAGCCGTATCGCGCGCTCGTCACCGGCCAGACGTTCGACGCGCTGGACCGGCTCCAGGCCATGGCCTCGGCCCGGGGCATCTCCCTGGCCGGCCTCGCGCTCGCCTGGCTGCTCGCCGACGAGCGGGTGACCCAGGTCGTGGTCGGCCCCGGCCGCCCGGAGCACCTGGCGCCCGTCGGCGAAGCCCTTAGCCATCCGCTCACCACGGCGGAGCGGGCCGAGGTGGGAAGGGTGGTCTCCTGATGCGCGTGCTCGTCCTCAGCCACCGCGATGTGCTGGCCGCGCTCTTGCCCGAGGCCTGCGCCGAGGCGATGGCCGCGGTGCTCGCCGGGCACGCCCGGGGTGAGACCTTCATGCCGCTGCGGTCGGTGATGATGCCACCGGACGCGGCGGGCTTCATGGGACTGATGCCCGGCTGGCGCGGGCGGCCCGGCGGCGCCGCGGCGTTCGCGCTCAAGGCGGTGTGCATCATGCCCGGCAACCCCGGGCGCGGCCTCGACGCGCACCAGGGACTGGTCACGCTGTTCGACGGCGAGAGCGGCGTGCCGACCGCGATCCTCGACGCTTCCGCGGTCACCGCCGTCCGCACCGCCGCGGTCACCGCGGTCGCGACCGCGGTCCTGGCCCGCGACGACGCGCGGACGCTCGCCGTGCTCGGCGCCGGGACGCAGGCGCGGGCCCATCTGCGGGCCCTGGCCGGGGTGCGCGAGTTCGAGCAGGTGCGCGTCTACGCGCCGACCCGGGCGCACGCCCAGGCGGTGGTCCAGGAGATGGCCGGGCGGGCCGGGGCGCCGCGCGGGGAGCTGAGCACCGCCCCCAGCGCGCAGGAGGCGGTCCGCGGGGCTGATGTGGTGGTGACCGTGACCAGCGCGCGGGAGCCGGTGCTCCGCCGCGCCTGGCTCAAGCCCGGGGCCCACGTCAGCGCGGTCGGCGCCAGCACGCCGCAGGCGCGCGAACTCGACACTGACACCGTGGCCGCGAGCGCGCTGTTCTGCGACAGCCGTGAGTCGCTGCGCCACGAGGCCGGCGAGTTCCGGCTCGCGGTAACCGAAGGCAAGATCACTGGCGAGGAGCACGTCCGCGCCGAGCTCGGCGAGGTGCTCGCGGGCACGGCCGCCGGGCGCCGTGACCCGGCCGAGCTGACCCTGTTCCGGTCGCTGGGCCTGGCCATCGAGGATCTCGCGGCGGCCGAGACCGCGGTGGCGGCGGCCACGGCGCGCGGCCTTGGCACGGAGGTGGAGCTTTGACCGACCTAGCGGCGATCGAGGCGGCGCGGGAGCGGATCAGGGGCACGGCCATCCGGACGCCGCTGGTGCGCCTGCCGGTCGAGGATGCCCCGGCCGAGATCTACCTCAAGCTGGAGAACCTTCAGCCGATCAACTCGTTCAAGATCCGGGGCGCGACCAACGCGGTCCTGCTCGCCCCGGCGGCCGAGCGGGCCCGGGGCCTGGTCACCGCCAGCGCCGGGAACATGGCCCAGGGGGTGGCGTGGGCCGCCCGCGAGCTCGGCGTCCCGGCCACGATCGCGGTGCCCGAACACGCGCCCGAGGCGAAGCTGGCGGCGATCGAGCGCCTCGGCGGGCGGGTGCTGAAGCTGCCGTACGACGACTGGTGGAACGTGATCATCACCGGTCATGTCGACGGCACCGAGGGGCTGTTCGTGCACCCGGTCCAGGACCCCGGGGTGATGGCCGGGAACGGGACGATCGGGCTGGAGATCCTGGAGGACCTGCCGGACCCGGACGCGGTCGTGATCCCCTACGGCGGGGGCGGGCTGACCGTCGGCATCGCCACCGCGATCCGGGCGCTGCGGCCGGCCACGAAGATCATCACCGCGGAGCCGGCCACCGCCGCGGCGCTGGCCGCGGCGCTCGCCGCCGGGCACCCGGCCGACGTGGACTACCGCGCCTCGTTCGTCGACGGCTCCGGCAGCCGCCGCGTGCTGGACAGCATGTGGCCGCTGGTCGCGCCGCTGGTCGACCAGGCCCTGGCGATCGAAGTCGGCGAGGTCGCCGCCGCCGTGCGCACGCTGGCCGAACGAGCCCGGGTCATCGCCGAGGGAGCGGGCGCGCTCGCGCCCGCCGCGGCCCTGGCCGGCCGGGCCGGGACCGGGAAGATCGTGTGCGTGGTCTCGGGCGGCAATATCAACCTGAGCAAGCTCGGGGAGATCCTGAACGGCGCGGACGGGTAGCCGGCCGGCCCGCGGCTGCGGGCCCGGCGCCCGCTGGCGGGCTGGCTGGCCGTTTCCGGGCCGGCGGACCTCAGCGCCCGCCGGCGGGCTGGCCCGGCCTTCCGCGCCCGGTCAGGTCCCGCGCATCCCCTCCAGGGCCTCGACGAGCCGGTCCACCTCGTCCTCGGTGTTGTAGTGGATAAAGCCGACCCGCACCGACTTGCCGGCGTAGCCCAGGCGCGGGTACAGGTCCAGCGAATACCACGAGTCGTGCGCCCAGACCCCGATCCGGTCCGCGGCCAGCCGGGCCGCCACCTCCTCCGCCGGCACGCCGTCGACGTTGATGAGGAACGTCGGCACCCGGCCATCCATCCCCGGCAGCCCGTACACGGTGACCGCGTCGGAGATGCCGTCCAGGAACCGCTGGCCCAGCGAGCGCTCGTAGGGGACGATCGCCGGGAAGCCCCCGACCGAGTCCAGGTAGCCGATCGCCGCGTTGAACCCCGCGAGCAGCTCGTAGGGGAGCGTGCCGGTCTCGAACCTGCGGCCGAGCGGGCTGGTGGGCGCGGGCCGCGCCTTGTACGGGCGCCAGCGCTCGATCACCTCGGCCCCCCCGTAGGCCACGCCGAGGTGCGGGCCGCAGAACTTGTACGGCGAGCAGATCAGCACGTCGGCGCCGACCTGGCTGACGTCGATCGGCTCGTGCGCCGCGTAGTGGACGGCGTCGATCCAGGCCAGCGCGCCGAAGTCGTGCGCGAGGTGGCAGACCCGCCGGGCGTCCACGATCGTGCCGATCGCGTTGGACGCCCACGCGAACGCGACCACCCGCGTGCGGGGCCCGAGCTTGCGCTGGAGGTCGTCGAAGTCGAGCGTGGTGTCGTCGTTGAGCTCGACGTGCCGGACGACCAGGCCGGCGTCGTGCGCCAGCTCCAGCCAGGGCGCCACGCCGCCGTCGTGATCCAGCGAGGAGACCAGGATCTCGTCGCCCGGGCGGAAGCCGCGGCCCGCGGTCCGCGACAGCATGAAGTTCAGCGTGGTCATGTTCGCGCCGAAGATCACCTCATGGGGCTGGCAGCCGAGGAACCGCGCCGCGTTCTGCTCGGCTTCCGCGAGGATCTCGCCGACGCGCACGCTCGTCGCGTAGCCCGCGCCGAGGTTGGCGCTGGCCTCGCGCAGCGCCCGCGCGATCGCCTCGCCGACCTCGTCGGGCACCTGCGAGCCGCCCGGGGCGTCGAGGAACGCGAAGTCGCCCCGCAGGGACGAGAAGCGGTCCCGGACCGCGGCGACGTCGATGGCCGGGCGGATGGTTTCGGTCATCGGCAGCTTCCTCTCTCACGGGGCCCAGATTGCGATCGAATCACAACTGCCAGGCGGATCTCAAAAACCCTTCCCTTGCCCGGGCCTGCAGCGCATGGTTTGATTCAGCCCAAAATCCGACCGGGCAGCATGGGGGAGAGCGTCTTGAGTTTCCGCATCGTCCGCAGCGCCCAGGCGAGCTGGCAGGGCAGCGTGCCGGAGGGCGGTGGCCGGATATCGCTCGGCAGCGGTGCCTTCGACGGGCCGTACTCGTTGCGCGCCCGGGTCGAAGAGGGCGAGCGGGCGGCTAACCCCGAGGAACTGCTCGGCGCGGCCGAGGCCGCCTGCTTCACGATGTCGCTCGCGAGCCTGCTGGGCGAGGCCGGCCACCCGGCGCGGGACCTGCGCACCACCGCGCGGGTGACGCTCGCCCAGGTCGGCGCCGGCTTCGACATCACCCGCATCGAGTTGCGCACGGTCGGCGACGTTCCCGGGGTGGACCAGGCTGCCTTCCGTGACCTGGCCGAGCGGGCCAAGAACTGCACGGTCGGGCGCGCCCTGGCCGGCATCGAGATGACGCTCGAGGCGAGCGTGGCCGGCGGCTGACGATCGCGGATTCCGGCCGTCGGCTCGCCCGGTGGGGAAGCAACAGTGACACATCAGAGAAAGAAAGGGAGGGCGTATCCATGAAGAGAAGCGCGATCATCGCCGCGGCGGCGCTCGGTGCGCTCGTGGCGGCTGGCTGCGGCAGCAGCAGCAGTACCACCGGCGGCGGCAGCGCCAGCGGCACCACCAAGGCGTGTGTCGCCTCGATCGGCCTGGAGGCGCCGATCACCGGCCCGGTGGCTCCGCTCGGTCAGGAGCAGCTGCACTTTGCGCAGCTCGCGATGATCACCGACAACCTGGCCAACAAGACGAGGATCACGCTCGTCCAGGGCGACACCCAGCTGAATCCCGCGATGGCGACGACCGTCACCCAGCAGTTCACCTCGAACAACAAGATCGTGGCGGTGGTCGGCCCGGCGGGCAGCCAGGAGGTCGAGGCGGTCGGGCCGCTGATGGACCGGGCGGGGCTGGCGTTCATCTCCGGGTCGGCGACTAACGCCTCGCTCACGACGGGCAAGTACCCGACGTTCTTCCGGAGCGTGTCCAAGGACAGCGTGCAGGGACCGCAGGACGCGAACTACATCGTGAACACCCTGCACCCGAAGGCCCTGATGATCGTCGATGACCAGGAGGCCTACTCGACCGGCCTGGTGTCCGCGATGGTCCCGATCTTCAGCGCGGCCGGGATCAAGGTCGACCACGAGTCGGTCTCGCAGAAGACCACCGACTTCTCCTCGCTGGTGGCCAAGGTCACGCCCGACACGACGGTCGTGGTGCTGCCCTGGCAGGTCGCGGCCAACGCCCAGCAGTTCGGCAAGGACCTGGCCCAGGAGCACAAGAAGGCCGTGATCTTCGGCACGGACGGGCTGTTCTCGCCGGGCACGTTCACGATCAGCGGCTCGTATGTGTCGTCGTTCGGCCCGGACATCACCGCCATTCCGGCGGACTCGGCTATCGCCGCGGCCGCGAAGGCGAAGTACGGGACGTTCGGCACGTTCGGCCCGCCCGTGTACGCGGCCACGCACGTGGTCGACGAGGCGATCGCCTCGGTGTGCAAGTCCGGCCAGACCCCGAGCCGGGCCAATGTGCTGGCGGCGATCAAGAACACGAACGAGGTGACCTCGATCCTCGGGCAGCCGATCAAGTTCGACTCCCACGGGGACGTGGTCAACGGCAAGTTCTTCCTCTTCAAGATCGACTCGTCGGGCAAGTACGTGCTGGTTCCGGCGTGATCGGCTGAACGCAGGTGGCTGCCCGGCGGCGCGCCGGCCACGAGCAGGCGCGCCGCCGGGGGCATGACACCGGGCAGGACCCTCGCGCATGGCCTTCTTCTTCCAGGAACTCGTGAACGGCCTCACCACCGGCGCGCTCTACGCGCTGGTGGCGCTCGGCTTCACGATGGTCTACGGGGTGCTGAAGCTGCTCAACTTCGCGCACGGCGACTTGTACATGATCGGCTCGTACGTCGGCTTCTTCGTGATCCAGTGGTTCGGCGGGCCGAACAAGCTGACCATCGCCGTGCCGCTGCTCCTGGTGATCATGTTCGTGCTGGCGGCTCTGCTGGTCGGCGGGCTGGGCGTGGCCATGGAGCGCTTCGCGTACCGGCCGCTGCGGGACGCGCCGCGGATCGCGCCGCTGATCACCGCGATCGGCGTCTCGTTCTTCCTGGAGAACTCGGCCCTGCTGCTGTTCGGCGCGCAGTACCGCGTCTACAACACCTCAGAGTTCATCTCGCTGTCCAGCGGTATCCAGATCGGGTCGGTCACCATCGACAGCGTGCAGATCCTGGTCCTGGTGCTGGCCGCGCTGCTGACGGTAGGCCTCAGGCTGCTGGTCAACCGGACCACGCTCGGCAAGCAGATGCGGGCGGTGGCCGCCGACCGGGAGGCGGCCGAGATGCTCGGGATCAACGTGAACTTCACGATCGCGGCCACCTTCTTCATCGGCGGGGCGCTGGCCGGCGTGGCCGGGGTGATGGGCGGACTGCTGTTCAACCAGGTGACGCCGACCATCGGGTTCATCGCCGGGCTCAAGGCGTTCACCGCGGCCGTGGTCGGCGGCATCGGGTCCATTCCCGGCGCGGTGCTCGGCGGTCTGCTGCTCGGCGTCGCGGAATCCTTCATCACCGGTTACATCTCTTCGACGTACACCAACCTGCTGGTGTTCTTGCTGCTGATCGCCGTGATGCTGGTGCGGCCCAGCGGCTTGCTCGGCCGGGCCCAGCTGCAGAAGGTGTGACGCCCAGATGAGCCTGGATTCGCCACCCCCAGCGGCCGACCCTCAGGTCGGGGCCGACGAGTGGGTCGCCCGGGAGGCCGGCCGGCACGAGTACCTGCCGTCCTGGATGGGGGACACGCAGCGCCGGTGGGAGCGGATCGGCTGGTGGCCCAGGCTCGCGCTCGCGGGACTGGCCGGGCTGGCGCTGCCGCTGATCGGCCTGGGCGGGTTCCAGCTGCAGGTCGGGATCGACACGCTCGTGATCGTGCTGCTCGCGCTCGGGCTGAACATCGTCGTGGGCTGGGCCGGCCTGCTCGACCTCGGCTACGTGGCGTTCTTCGGCTGCGGCGCCTACGGGTTCGCGCTGCTGTCCTCGAGCCAGCTCGGCATCCACCTGCCCACCTGGCTGTCTGTGCCGATCGTGATGATCGGCGCCGCGATCCTCGGGCTGCTGGTCGGCTGGCCGTCCCGGCGGCTGATCGGCGACTACCTGGCCATCATCACGCTGTTCTTCGGCGAGGCTTTCGTCGAGTTCACCAACAACGTGGCCCCCGGCGTTTTCGGCGGGCCCAACGGGATCGTCGGCATCGACCCGTTCAGCGTGTTCGGTCGACAGATCACCACCAATACCGGCTACTACTACCTGCTCGTGGTGGTGGCCGTGCTGACCATGGCGGTGCTGCGGCTGCTCGATACCTCGCGCACCGGACGGGCCTGGCGGGCCGTGCGCGAGGACTCGCTGGCCGCGGCGTCGATGACCATCCCGGTCAATCGGGTCAAGCTGATGGCGTTCTCGTTCGGGGCCGTGGTCGCGGCGCTGGCCGGGACCATCTTCGCCGCGCAGCAGATCAGCGTGTTCCCGACCGACTTCGACACGCCGATCCTGATCCTCATCTACGCCGCGCTGATCCTCGGCGGCGCCGGCAGCATCGCCGGCGCGGCCGTCGGCGCCCTGGTGGTAATGATCATCTACGACGGGCTGCTGCGCAGCCCGACCGATTCCGGCTACCTGTTCTACGGCCTGATCCTGCTGACCCTGGTGGTCAAGCTGCGCCCGTGGCGCAGGCTGGCCGCTGTCCTGGCAGCCACCGTCGCGCTCGGCCTGGCCGCGCACGCGATCGCGAAGGCCATCTCGGCCAGCGCCGTGGCGGGCGGGCCGGCCTCGACCGGATGGCTCGGCGACGCGTTGCGGAACTGGGTGATCGTCCCGGCCAATTCCACCGTCCTGGGGAAGTGGGGGTACGTTCTGCTGGTGTGCCTGCTGATCGCGCTCGTGCAGGTCAAGGGCCGCTGGCGGACCATCCTGCTGGTGCCGACGCTCTGCTTGGCCTCGTTCGTGTGGGAGACCGTGCTGAGCGCCCAGCCATCGGTCACCCGGCAGATCATGATCGGCGCGATCCTGATCGTGATGATGATCGCCCGGCCGCAGGGGCTGCTGGGGTCGCGGCGCGTCGAGGCCCCGACGTGACCGGGTCCCCCGCGGGGCCCGTCCTGGACCTCGAGCGCCTGTCGCTGCACTTCGGCGGCCTGCGCGCCCTGTCCGAACTCGACCTGCGGGTGGACGACGGAGAGATCGTCAGCCTGATCGGGCCCAACGGCGCGGGCAAGACCACGGTCTTTAACGTGATCACCGGCGTGTACCAGCCGAGCGCCGGGGACGTCCGGTTCGCCGGGCAGCCGATCGCCGGGCTGGCGCCGCACAAGATCGCCCGGCTGGGGATCGCGCGGACCTTCCAGAGCCTGCGGCTGTTCCTGAACATGTCGGTGATGGAGAACGTGATGGCTGCGACCTACGGCCATACCAAAGCGACGCCGCCGGAGTCGGTGCTCCGCCTGCCCCGGGCCCGGCGCGAGGAACGCGAGGTGCGGGCGCTGGCCGAGGACGTGCTGTCGTTCTTCGGCCAGCGGCTGGCCGGGTACCGCTGGGATCAGCCTGCCTACTCACTGTCGTACGCGAACCGGCGGCGGCTGGAGATCGCCCGGGCCCTCGGCACCAGCCCCAGGCTGCTGCTGCTCGACGAGCCCGCCGCCGGGATGAACCCCGCGGAGACGCACGAGATCACCGAGCTGATCGGGCGGCTGCGCGACGAGCGCGGCGTCTCGATCCTGGTGATCGAGCACGACATGCACGTGGTCGCGGGCTGCTCCGACCGGGTAATCGCGCTGGACCACGGCGTCAAGATCGCCGAGGGCGGCTTCGACGAGGTCGCCGGCCATCCGGCGGTCGTCGAGGCCTACAAGGGACGTGACCCGCAGGCCCTGACGGACGCGGGAGAAGCAGCGGGGGGAGCCGCGGAAGGAACCCCGGGGGGAGCCGCCGGGGAGCCACCCGAGGGAGCGCCGCAGTGAGTACCGCGCTGCTGACCCTCGACCACGTGACCACCTACTACGCGCAGATGCGGATCCTGGAGGGAATCTCGCTCCAGGTCGGCGAGGGCGAGCTGGTGTGCCTGCTCGGCGGCAACGCCTCCGGCAAGTCGACGACGCTGAAGACGATCCTCGGCATCGTGCGGCCGCGCTCCGGGCACGTGCTGCTCGGCGGCCAGGACGTAACCAACTGGCCGGTGCCGCAGCGGATCGCCCGCGGGATCGCGATCGTGCCGGAGAACCGCCGGCTGTTCGGGCAGCTGACCGTGCTGGAGAACCTCGAGCTCGGCGCGGTGCTGCGGCGCGGCGAGAACCTCGGCGACGACTTCGACCGGGTCTACGGGCTGTTCCCACGGCTGTACGAGCGGCGCGGCCAGCTCGCGGGCACGCTGTCCGGCGGCGAGCAGCAGATGGTCGCGATGGGCCGCGCTCTGATGTCGCGCCCGCGGCTGCTGCTGATGGACGAGCCGTCGATGGGCTTGTCCCCCGCGCTCGTGCAGCAGAATTTCCAGATCATCGCCGACATTCACGCCTCCGGCGTCTCGGTGCTGATGGTGGAGCAGAACGCGACGATGGCGCTATCGATCGCCGACCGCGGCTATGTCCTGTCGACCGGGGTGATCGTGCTCGAGGGCTCCGCGTCCGAGCTGTTGAGCAGCGAGGACCTCAAGCGTGCCTACCTGGGGCGCTGACGCCGTCGGCCAGGGCGCTAGCACGCCACCCCGCGGTGGTACGGGCCTCGCCGCTGCCGCCACAATGACCGATGTGAGGCTGGCGTTCCGGTTCGCCGAGGAGCGGGACGTGCCGGCCATCGTCGGCCTGGTCGAGGCCGCCTACCGGGGCGAGGCGGGCTGGACGACCGAGACGCACCTGTTGGACGGCCAGCGCACGGACGCCGGCATGGTCCGGGCGGCCATCCGCGCGCATGGCAGCGCCGTGCTCGTGGCCGAGGCCGGCGGGCACCTGGTGGGCTGCTGCCAGCTCGAGCGGCGCCCGGACACCGAGGTGTACTTCGGCATGTTCTCGGTGCGGCCCGGCCGCCAGGGCCAGGGCTGGGGGCGGCAGATCCTGGCCGAGGCCGAGCGGCTGGCCCGGGACGACTGGGGCGCGAGGACCATGGTGATGACGGTCCTGGCCCAGCGCGGCGAGCTGATCGCCTGGTACGAGCGCCGCGGCTACCGCCGGACGGGCGAGAGCCGGCCGTTTCCCTACGGCAACGTCCGGTTCGGGATCCCGAAACGGCCGGACCTGAGCTTCGTCGTGCTCTCGAAGCCGCTCGCGGGTGGATCCTCTTGACCTCCCGCCCAGGCCGGCCCGCGGTGGCGCCGGGGGTAACTCACGATGTCCGCATCGACCGGGAGCGTGGCGTGGTCACCAAGCGGTTCTCGTCGTGGGCGCGTGACGGTCGCCGGGTACGCGTGGTCGACTTCGAGGACTGCGGCCCCAGCGAGCGCGCGTTCGAGCTCGCGATCCTGGTCGAGCACTTGTCCGCGTGGTCAGACGCCCAGCTGGACGCGGACGCGTTCGTGGCCGGGTTCGAGCTGGCCGCCGCCGAGCGGGCGCGGCTGGCGCAGTTCCCGCGCCTGGCCGCCCTGTTCTGGATGTTGCAGCTGCGGCCAGCCAGCCGGGCCAGCCGCCGGAATCCGCCCGGCACCCTCCCGCGACAGGCCGAGCGCTTGCTTCAGCCCGGCCTTGTTCCACCGCCCTACGGCCCTGGGAATCGGCATGTGTCCTGTGCTACCACTGAGGTGATGGCACAGCAACCGGGCGGCGAGCCGGCCCCGGCTCCCGCCGAGGCCGGAGAGGCCGCCCGCGATTCGCACGACCTGCTCGGGTCCGTGCCTGGGGCGAGCGGTCCGGCCGGATCCGAAAGCCTCACGACGGTGCTGGTCGCCTTCGGCGTCAATGTCCTGATCGCCGTGGCGAAGACCGCCGCGGCCGTGATCACCCAGTCGGCGTCGCTGGTGGCCGAGGCGGCGCACTCGTGGGCGGACGCGGGCAACGAGATCTTCCTGCTGGTCGCCGACCGGCGGTCCCGCCGCCCGCCCGACCGCGCGCACCCGTTCGGGCACGGCCGGGAAGCCTACGTATGGTCGCTGTTCGCCGCGGTCGGGCTGTTCGTGGCGGGCGCCGCGGTGTCGGTCACGCACGGCGTCCAGGAACTCAGGCACGCGGAGCCGGCCCAGAACTTCGCCGTCGGCTACATCGTGCTGGCCGTCTCGTTCGTCCTGGAGACCGTCTCCTTCCTGCAGTCGGTCCGGCAGGCCAAGCCCGAGGCCGAGTCGATGCAGCGGGACCTCCTCGAGCACGTCCTGGCCACCTCCGATCCCACGCTGCGCGCGGTGTTCGCGGAGGACTCCGCCGCCCTGATCGGCCTGGTCATCGCCGCGGCCGGGCTGGGCCTCCATCAGCTCACCGGAAATCCCGTCCCGGACGCGGTCGGGTCGATCCTGATCGGCGCGCTGCTCGCCGTCGTCGCGGTCATCTTGATCAACCGCAACCGGCGTTTCATCGTCGGCCAGGAGGCCGACCCCCGGGTGCGCAAGGCCGTCATCCAGGCCCTGCTGGCCGAGCCGGAGGTGGCCCGGGTGACCTACCTGCGGCTGGAGATCGTCGGGCCGCGGATGGTCTCGGTGATCGGCGACGTCGACCTCAGCGGCAATGACACCGAGTCACGCCTGGCCGTCCGGTTGCGGGCGCTGGAGGCGAGGATCTGCGAGTCGCCGGCCGTGGCCGGCGCGGTGCTCAGTCTCTCCGCACCCGACGAGCCGACGCTCATGGTCTAACCCCGACACGGGAGTTCACCCCGTAGTCAGCCACGCGGGCTGACCCCGTAAGGCCTGTGTTAGCCGGCGCGGCGACTATGGTAAAGCGTCCGTCCGAGTCACCCGGCGCCCTGGTCTCGGGAGCGCCCCGGGCGGGCGCCGTCCAGGGACCTGGTGGCACATCACCAGCCCCAGCTACGATGTGCGTCCCAGGAGCCGCTACGATGCGATCCCCGGAAAGGGCAGCTGCCCCGGCCCGGCCGCCCCTCCCGTCACCCGCAGAGCCAATGCCTGCGGCGCCGGTGCGCGGGTCCGACTACGCCGAGTTGTCGCGGCGGGTGAAGCAGGCCGGACTGCTGGAGCGGCGGCGCTGGCGCTACGTCTGGAGGATCACGATCACCGCCCTGCTGCTGGCCGCCGGATGGGCCGTGTTCGTGCTGGTGGGTGACTCATGGTGGCAGCTGGGGGTGGCCGCGTTCGTGGCCGTCATGTTCACACAGGTCGGGTTCCTGGGCCACGACGCCGGGCACCGGCAGATTGCCGGTTCCCGGCGGGTCAGCGACATCCTCGGCGTCCTGCTCGGCAATCTGGGCATCGGGCTCAGCTACGGCTGGTGGGTCGCCAAACATAACCGCCATCACGCCCACCCCAACACCGTAGGCGCAGATCCCGACATCGCGATCAGCGTGCTGGCGTTCACCCCGGCCCAGGCGCACGCCAGCCGGGGCCTGTCCCGGCTGGCGTTCCGCTACCAGGCGTACCTGGTCTTCCCGTTGCTGCTCGGCGAGGCGGTCAGCCTGCACGTCGCGAGCATCCGAGCCCTGGCCAGCCGCAAATCCCGGGGCAGGCCAGCGGAGGCGGCCCTGCTCGCTGCTCACCTTGCTGGCTACCTGACCATCGTGTTCCTGGTGCTGCCGCCGGTGAAGGCCGTGACGTTCATCCTGGTTCAGCAGGGCTTGTTCGGCCTGTACCTGGGCGCCTCCTTCGCCCCGAATCACAAGGGCATGCCCATCCTGGACGAGGGCGACCGGAGCGATTTCCTGCGCCGCCAGGTGCTCACCTCCCGCAACGTCCGTGGCGGCTGGCTGACCGACCTCGCCCTCGGCGGCCTGAACTATCAGGTCGAACATCACCTGTTCCCCTCCATGCCGCGAGCCAACCTGCGCCGCTCACAACCGCTGATCAGGGAGTTCTGCGAGCAGCGCGGCGTGCCCTACTGCGAGACCAGCCTGGCTGACTCCTACGTCCAGGCGCTGCGCCATCTCAGCACGGTCGGCCGGCTGCCCCGCTCAGCCGCGGCGCCGCCCCGGTGCCTTCCGGCGGAAAGGTGAGGGATTCGGCGCACCCTCGCTCACGCCACCCGCATGCGGTCCTTGTCGTGGTCGCCTGAATCGTATTTCCTCGTCCTGTGGTACTTGCTCGGGATCCGGCGGGAGGAGCCCGGTATGTATCCACCGGTCATCTGCCGTCGCCGCGCCAGGTACAGGCGGCCGTGGACGAGGCCTACCGGCGTTACCGCCCGGAGGCCAGCGGGGCGACCTCGCCGACCTACCCGGCGCTGAGCCGGGTGCCCGGGGACCTTTTCGGCATCTGCCTGGCGGGCACCAGCAGCCGCATCTACCGGGCCGGGGACGCCGGGCACGAATTTGCGATCATGAGCGTGGCCAAGCCGTTCGTCTTCGCGCTGGCGTGCCAGGCGCTCGGAGCCGAAGAGGTCAGGCAGAAGATCGGGGTCAACGCGACCGGGCTCCCGTTCGACTCGCTGGCCGCGGTCGAGCGCAGCGCGGACGGCAGGTCCAATCCCATGGTGAACGCGGGCGCGATCGCGGCCACCAGCCTGGTGCCGGGGGATGGCATCGAGGCGAAATGGCGGTTCATCCGCGAGGGGCTGTCCCGTTTCGCCGGGCACGGCCTTCGGCTCAGCGACGAGGTCTACGCTTCCGCGTCGGCGACCAACCACCGCAACCGCGCGATCGCGAACCTGCTGGCGAGCCGGGGCCGGATTTACTGGGACCCGGCGGAAACGGTGGACCTGTACACCCGGCAGAGCTGCCTGCTGGCCACCGCCGAGGACCTCGCGGTCATGAGCGCCACCCTGGCCGACGGCGGGGTCAACCCGGTCACCGGCACGCGGGCCGTGACCGCAGGCGTCTGCCAGCATGTGCTCGCGGTCATGGCGACCGCCGGGATGTACGAGACCTCGGGCGACTGGCTCTTTGACGTCGGGGTCCCGGGGAAGAGCGGGATCGGGGGCGGGATCATGGCCGTGGCGCCGGGCAAGGGCGGGCTGGGCACGTTCTCCCCGCTCCTCGACCGGGCCGGGAACAGCGTCCGGGGACAGCTGGTGGCCCGGCACCTGTCGAGAACGCTCGGGCTGAGCATGTTCGCCTCCCAAGCCCAGCGCCCTGAACCGCAAACCTGACCCAGCTCGTTTCAAAGGTTGACCGGCATGCCTTCGGACGTGGTACCGGATATGGCATGCTCATCCCG
>Ga0318546_10000549_pt1 | contig 14378 bp, 13 predicted proteins | sample GRESIP169b2f19_FD_203514 | JGI IMG/M metagenome (GOLD analysis project Ga0318546, IMG submission 203514) | Tropical soil microbial communities from Luquillo Experimental Forest, Puerto Rico - GRE.SIPMG.169b2f19 | ecosystem: Environmental > Terrestrial > Soil > Tropical forest > Bulk soil...
CGAGGTGGTCGGTAACCCCGAGCATTTCAACGAGCCGGTTACGAATGCCATGGCGAGCCACCTGGTGACCGTGGCGGTCGATGCTCCGGTAGCGCAGCTGATGGAGATATTCAAGCGTGGCATGGTGGCGATCGTCATGCAGGGCAGCGAGTTCCAGGGGCTGATCACCCGCATCGATCTGCTCAACTGGCTGCGGCGCAAACTGTGAGGCAGACTCTCGGGCCGCAGTTCGAGAGTTGGCACTCGCATGAGTGAAGAGAAGACTGCACAGCGCTTTGCGACCCGGGTGATTCACGGCGGTCAGCGGCCCGATCCGCAGACCGGCGCCGTGATGCCGCCGATCTATGCGACTTCCACTTTCGTGCAGTCGAGCCCCGGCGTTCATCAGGGGTTCGACTACGCGCGCACCCGCAACCCGACCCGCGATGCGCTGCAGGCGGCACTCGCGAACCTCGAGGGAGGCGCGGCGGCGTTCGCCTTCGCCTCCGGCATGGCCGCGACCGCGACGCTGCTCGAGCTGCTCGATGCGGGCTCCCACATTATCGCCATGCACGACCTGTATGGCGGCAGCTACCGCCTGTTCGAGAACGTGCGGCGCCGCTCCGCCGGACACAAGGTGTCGTTCGTGGACCTGTCGGAGCCTGCCGCGCTCGAGGCGGCAATCCGCCCCGAGACGCGCCTGCTGTGGGTGGAGAGTCCGACCAATCCACTGCTGAAGCTGGTGGACCTCAGCGCGGTCGCACGCATCGCACGCCAGCGCGGTCTCATCTCGGTGTGCGACAACACCTTCGCCACGCCTTTCATCCAGCGGCCGTTCGAGCATGGCTTCGATGTGGTGGTGCACTCGACCACCAAGTACCTCAATGGGCACTCGGACGCTATCGGCGGTGCGGCGATCGTACGTGAGGGGTCCGATCTCACCGAGCGGCTCGCCTACCTGCAGAACGCCGTCGGCGGCGTGCCGGGGCCGTTCGACTCGTTCCTGACGCTGCGCGGAATCAAGACGCTGGCGCTGCGCATGGAGCGGCACTGCAGCAATGCGCTCGCCATCGCACAGTTCCTCGAGCAGCACCCGGCAATCGAACAGGTGCGCTATCCCGGACTGGCGAGTCACCCGCAACACTCCCTCGCCCGGCGGCAGATGCGCGGCGGATACGGCGGTATCGTCACCGCGGTGCTGCGCGGCGGGCTCGATGCGGCACGGCACGCGCTCGAGCACTGTCATCTGTTCGCGCTCGCGGAGAGTCTCGGTGGCGTCGAGAGTCTCATCGAGCATCCGGCTTTGATGACGCACGCGTCGCTGCCGCCACAAGTGCGCGCCTCGCTCGGCATCAGCGACGGCCTCATACGCCTGTCCGTAGGCGTCGAGGATGTCGAGGACCTCAAGGCCGATCTGAGCGCCGCTCTGAAGTAAGTGCCGCACCGGCCCCCCGGTGGGGTGCTGTCAGCGGTCTGGGTGCAGTCCCGCCTGAGTGGTCAGGTACACCGCGAAGGTGCCGAGCCAGTGGCCACCTTCGTAATGCTCGCCGGTCACCGCCGGCAGTGCCGCCGCGGCGTGCTTCGCCGCGGTCGCAAGCAGCGCGGTGATGCGCGCATCGCCTGGCGGCAGTCCGTGCGCGATTCCCTCGAGCATCCAGGCGCGGCTCAGGTTGAGCCCATCGATATGCGCCAGCTTCGGGTCGGAGCGGTCGGTGACGACACCAGGGGGCAACCAGGATGTCAGGTCCGCTGAGCCGCTGCGGCCCCGCGGCAGCTGCGGCAGAAAATCACCGAGCCAGTGTGCAAACGCTGACGGCGCGAGCACGCGCCGCATGAAGTCCGCCTCCGCGAGGCAGGGCGACAGGAAATCCTCACCCGAGGGCTCATAGGCGAGCGGGCAGTTGCGGTCGTGCCGATAGAAACGCTGCGCGGCGTCGGTGAGCAGGGCGCGCATGTGCGCATCGCCGCTCACCGCCGCCCAATCCCACATGAGACCGAGCGAAAAAGCGCTCTGATCATGCTCGCCGATCCGGATCGGATAGTGGAGCTTGGGCAGGTAACTCTCGAGCCGTGCACTGACCTCGGTCTCGAGCGGCGCGAGGGTCGCGTACCAGGCGCGTGCCTCAGGGTCCGCGAAGCGGCGCAGCTCCGCCGCCAGTTGCAGCAGCCAGGCGAGTCCATAAGGTCGTTCGAAGGAGACGCGGCCGGCGGCGCGCAGGTAAGCGATCTCAGCTGCGATGTTCGGCGGCGTGAGACTACGCGCTACCGCTGCGCGGGCCTCGCCCGCGAACGGCGCATCGGGAAACTGCCGTATCAGCCGCACCAGCAGCCAGTGGCCGTGGACGTCCGAATGCCAGTCGAGGCAGCCGTAGAACGCCGGCGTCAGCTCGCGCGCTGGCCGTGCGTCGGCGTCGCCATTGAGAGTGTGGCTGATGTGATTCGGGTATTCCTGGTGCAGACACTTGAGCGCAAGTGCCGCGAAGCGTGCCGCAGCACCGGCGTCGAGGGACGTCGGCGCTGCTGCCGGCACCGCCGGCGCTGTGGGCGCGGGCGATGCGTTCGCCGTAGCGAGAGCGGCCAGTGTGGCCACAAGTGTGACGCAGATCCGGACGCTCGCCGGCGCAATGCGGTCGCTCATGACCACATGTTAACCTCGCGCACGTGAGCGAGCCGCTTCCCATTGTGTTGATCCCGGGACTCCTCGCGTCGGCGCGCATGTATGCCGCGCAGATTCCGCAGCTGTGGCGCCTGGGACCCGTCACGATCGCCGATCACACCCGCGCTGAGAGCATGAGTGCCATCGCGCAGGACATTCTGCGCGTGGCGCCCGCGCGCTTTGCGCTCGTGGGACTCTCGATGGGCGGTTATATCGCGTTCGAGATGCTGCGCCAGGCTCCGCAACGCATCGCGAAAGTCGCGCTGCTCGACACGAGCGCCCGTGCCGACGCCCCCGAGCAGGGCGCGATGCGGCGCGCACAGATGAGCCTCGCCGCGCAGGGGCGGCTGGCCGAGGTGGTGGAGCAGCAGTTTCCGCGCCTGGTGGGGCGGGCACGGCGCGGCGATGCGGCGCTGCGCGAGATCTTCAGAGTCATGGCGGAGGAGGTGGGCGCGGCCGCTTTCATCCGGCAGCAGACTGCCATCATGGGGCGGAACGATTCGCGCCCGACACTTGGCGATATCCGTTGTCCGGCGCTGGTGCTGGTAGGCGCAGAGGATGAGCTCACACCTCCCGAGCGCGCTGCCGAGATCGCCGGCGGCATCGCGGGCGCGCGCCTGGTCACCGTGCCGCAGAGTGGCCACGTGTCCACTCTCGAGCAGCCGGAGGAGGTGACACGGGCGCTGCTGGAATGGCTGCAGGTCTGAGAGCCGAGCCGTATGAGCTCCGCCGGCGCCCAACGGGCGTACCTGTTCGCTCATCCCGATGCCGGCGGAGATTTTGTCTGGAGCATGGCCGCGGAAGCGGAGTTCTCGGCGGGCGCGACCCTCAGCTGCCGCTACACGCTGCAGGCCGATGTGGCGCGGCTGCGCTTGCCGCGAACCGGGATCAGCCGCCGCGCCGATGGGCTGTGGCGACACACCTGCTTCGAGGCCTTCGTCACCACTGCCGATACCCGGGCCTACTATGAGTTCAACTTTTCACCCGCTCTCGACTGGGCGGCGTACCGCTTCGAGGACTATCGCCGGGGTATGAGCGTCGCGACTCTCGCCCAGGCGCCTGGCTTACAGGTGCGCCGCAGCAGCGAGGGGCTCGAGCTCGCAGCGACCGTGCATCTCGCCGGGACTCCGCTCGGCAACGCGCGGGCGCTGCGCATCGCGCTGGCCGCGGTGATCGAGGAGCAGGATGGCCGGCTCGCCTACTGGGCGTTGCGGCATCCGCCCGGGAACCCGGACTTCCATCACCCGGAGAGTTTCACCCTGGAGCTGCTTCCCTCATGAAACTCGGCATCGAGCGGCTCCTCGAGGAGCCGGCGCTGCGCAAGCCGCTGCTTGGGCGGCGGGTGGCGCTGCTGGCTCACCCGGCCTCGGTGACGCGCGCGCTCACGCACTCGCTGGACGCGCTCGCCTCGCTGGCATCGCTGCGCCTCACCGCCGCGTTCGGCCCGCAGCACGGCCTGCGCGGAGACAAGCAATACAACATGGTCGAGTCGGCCGACTACGTCGACCCGGTACACCGCATTCCGGTATTCAGCCTCTACGGCACGGTGCGCCGGCCGACCGCCGCCATGATGGACACCTTCGATGTGCTGCTGGTCGATCTGCAGGATCTCGGTTGTCGCATCTATACCTTCATCACCACGCTGCGTTACGTGCTGGAGGAGGCTGCGAGGGCGCGCAAGGCGGTATGGGTTCTCGATCGCCCGAATCCGGCAGGTCGGCCGGTGGAGGGACTCACGCTGCGCGCGGGCTGGGAGAGCTTCGTCGGCGCCGGCCCGCTGCCGATGCGTCACGGCCTCACCATGGGTGAGCTTGCGCGCTGGTTCATCGACACGCTGCGCCTCGATGTCGAATGCGAAGTGATCGCGATGCAGGACTGGCAGCCGGACGAGGCTCCTGGGTTCGGCTGGCCGCTGCTCGAGCGCAGCTGGGTCAATCCGAGTCCCAACGCACCGAACCTGTCGATGGCGCGCTGCTACGCCGGCACGGTGATGCTCGAAGGCACGACGCTCTCGGAAGGTCGCGGCACGACGCGGCCGCTGGAGCTGCTCGGCGCTCCCGACCTGGAGGTAGAGCCACTGCTCAGGGAGATGCACGCCCTGGCGCCGGCGTGGCTGCGGGGCTGCCGCCTGCGCCCATGCGCTTTCGAGCCGACATTCAACAAGCACCTCGGAGCCCTGTGCAGTGGTTTTCAGGTGCATGTGGAGGATGTCGAGCACTACGACCACGCGGCGTTCCGGCCGTGGCGACTGATCGCGCTCGCGTTCAAGGCTCTGCGGCGGCTGCGCCCCGACTATCCTCTGTGGGCCGACTTTGCCTACGAGTACGAGTTCAGCCGCCGCCCGATCGATGTGATCAACGGCAGCGAGCTGCTGCGCACCTGGGTGGATGATCCGCACGGCAGCCCAGCCGACCTCGACTCCCTCGCCGCGGCCGACGAAGCTGCCTGGCGGGCGCAGCGGCAGTCGTTGCTGCTGTACTGAGGCCCGGTTCGCTCACGGCGCGGGGTCCGGCAGCAGGAAGGTCCGCCGCGCGCGCTCGCTCGCCAGGCGCTCGGGGCGATACCAACGTGCCAGCGCGCCCTTGTCGAGCAGGTCCGGGTTGTCGCGTACGAACGCCGCGAAATCGGGCCACTGCCCGCCGTCCAGCCGCTCGGCGATCACCGCGAGGAACGCAATGGTCATGGTTTGATGGAAGGCCTGCGGCTTGCCTGCCCGTTGCGCCATGGTGCGCAGCGCCCGCGAGAAGTGCAGCGCACTCTCGGCGAAGTCGTGACGGCGCAGCATCTCGAAGGCCATGCGGACGTGCTCTCGATGCGCAAAACCGCCGGGCGACAGCTCACCGCGCACGAAGCGCTCGAGCTCAGGGCAATCAGTCGCCATCACCCACCTCCTGCAGCCGGTGGGAGTCCTTCGCCGTGAGGTCGAGTCCGTAGACTGCCTTCAGTGCCTTGATCTTGCGCAGCGTCGCGGCGGAGAAGGGTGGCTTGCCCTCGAACGCGTGCAGCACGATGCCCTCGAGCAGATCACCCAGCGACATATCCAGCTCGGTAGCGAGCCCCTTCAGCACCTTGAGCACGCGGCTCTCGAGACGCACTCCGGTCTGGGTGCGGGTGATGGCTTTCATGTGCAGTATGGTAACGTGGTACCAAAGTACCAGTCAACCGGATGCGTGTGGGGAGCCTGCGCCGGATGGCGCGCTCAGCGCCGCACGCAGCTCTGGTAAGGCGCGGCCTCACCCGGCACGATCGGACAGAGTTTGATGGGGTTCAGCCTGGCAAGCTGCTTCGTCCAGTAGCCAACATCGATGGCGCGCGGCTGCGCGGAGTCCCGTCCGCGCTCGGTCCACTGCAGGGTGTAATAGTCGTTCGAACCCTTCAGGGTGAGCATGACCGCGGACTCGCTGTAGGTCTGCTTATCCGCCTGCAGCCGCCCGCAGCTGACGATCACCTCGTAGGCGTCGTAGCCATCGACCCGCTGCGCCCCCGGGGCGGCGCTGGTGAAGGTCTCCGGACAGTTACGCTGGAAGCCCGCGGTCATACGGGCGAGCATCGCCTGCGGTGTCGCGTTGGGGTTCGAGGCGAGCCCTTTGGTGGCCGTGAGCGTGATCATGCGTGACCACTTGCCGAGAGTCTCACCCTCGGGAACCTGCTCACGGACGTAGAAGCTGCCGCTGTTCTTCTCGTAGGTCGGCTTCGACGACTTGAACTCGGGTGGCAGCGAGAACATCACCAGCTGCGTGAATACCGGCGTGACGGCGGTGAGCTGTGGCTCCGCCATGGCCAGCGAGCCGCCGGCGAGCGCCACCGGCACCAGCAGCGGGCAGCATTTCCTGCCCGCTCTCTCGATCGCACGCATCTGCACGCTCCCCTTTCGCTACGGCCGCACGAACTGCTCAGCTCACTATAGCCCAGGGCGCCGGTGCGGGGCCGCTAAACCAGGGTGGTGCATGACGCTGACGAGGGGCTTCTGCTCTAATGTGCGGCTGCATGCAGACCGCACCCGACATCACCGGCTACCGCAAGCACTGGGCCGCGCGCTTCGGGGATGCGCCGTTCCTGCCCATGTCGCGCGCGGAGATGGAGCTGCTCGGCTGGGACAGCTGCGATGTCATCATCGTCACCGGCGACGCCTACGTCGATCATCCGAGCTTCGGCATGGCCATCATCGGCCGTGTGCTCGAGGGACAGGGCTTTCGCGTCGGCATCATCGCGCAGCCTGACTGGCACAGCGCGGACGCCTTCGGAGTCCTCGGGCGGCCAAACCTGTTCTTCGGCATCACGGCCGGCAACATGGACTCGATGGTGAACCGCTACACCGCCGACCGCCGCATGCGCAGCGATGATGCCTACACGCCCGGTGGCGCGGGCGGCCGTCGGCCCGACCGCTCGGTGATCGTGTATGCGCAGCGTGCCCGCGAGGCGTTCCGCGACGTGCCGATCGTGATCGGCGGTATCGAGGCCTCGCTGCGCCGGATTGCACACTTCGACTACTGGTCGGAGAAGGTTCGGCGTTCGGTGCTGCTCGATGCCAAGGCGGACCTTCTCGTTTACGGCAACGGTGAGCGGCAGATCTGTGCCATCGCCCATCGCCTGGCCGCCGGCGAGTCCATCCACGCGATCACCGACCTGCGCGGCACGGCATTCGTACGCAAGGCAGTGCCCGCGGGATGGATCGAGATCGATTCCACTCATCTCGATGCACCCGGCGCCCTCAACCCTCCGGTCGATCCCTATGCGATGGCGGCCGCCCCGCTCAACCGCGCGGGTGCGGTCGAGGTGGGCGCGCCGGCGGTGACGGCAGCGCCCACTGCTGCTGCGGCGCCCTGCGGCGGCATTCCGGCAGAAGCGGGCGGCGAGCGCGTGGTGCGGTTCGTACGCCGCGTAAAGAATGCCGACCGCGAGCACAGCGTGATCCGCATGCCCGCCTACGAAGCTGTTGCCGCGGATCCGGTGCTGTATGCGCACGCCTCGCGCATCCTGCACCTCGAGTCGAACCCCGGTAACGCCCGCGCACTGGTGCAGCGGCACGGCGATGCGGAGCTGTGGCTCAATCCCCCGCCGATTCCGCTCGCCACCAGCGAGATGGACTGGGTGTACGAGCGCCGCTATGCACGTGCGCCGCACCCCTTCTACGGCAAAGCCAACATCCCCGCCTACAAGATGATCCGCTTCTCGGTTGCGATCCAGCGCGGCTGCTTCGGCGGCTGCACTTTCTGCTCGATCACCGAGCACGAGGGCCGCATCATCCAGAGCCGCTCGGAGACTTCCGTGCTGCGCGAGATCGAGACCGTGCGCGACACGGTGCCGGGGTTCACCGGCGTCATCTCGGATCTGGGCGGACCGACTGCCAACATGTACCGCCTTGCCTGCAGGAGCCGCGAGATCGAAAGCGCCTGCCGCCGTCCCTCGTGCGTCTACCCCGGCATCTGCCCGAACCTCAACACCGATCACAGCCCGCTGATTCAGCTCTATCGCCGTGCACGTGCGCTGCCCGGAATACGCAAGGTGCTGATTGCCTCGGGCGTGCGTTATGACCTCGCGATCGAGTCTCCCGAGTACGTCAAGGAGCTCGCGCAGCACCACACCGGCGGCTATCTGAAGATCGCGCCCGAGGCGCTGGCGGAGGGGCCGCTGTCGAAGATGATGAAGCCCGGAGTCGCCGCGTACGATCGTTTCGAGGAGCTGTTCGAGCGTTACTCGCGGGAAGCCGGCAAGGAGCAGTACCTCATTCCCTATTTCATCGCTGCGCACCCGGGCACATCCGATCAGGACATGCTGGAGCTCGCGCTGTGGCTCAAGCAGCGTGGCTTGCGCGCCGATCAGGTGCAGGCCTTCCTTCCCGGCCCGATGGCCACCGCCACGGCGATGTACCACTCCGGCAAGAACCCGCTGAAGCGCATCACGCGCGACAGCGATGCGGTGTTGATTCCGAAGGGCCTGAAGGTGCGGCGCCTGCACAAGGCTTTCCTGCGCTATCACGATCCCAACAACTGGCCACTGCTGCGTGAGGCGCTGCGCCGCATGGGGCGCGCGGATCTGATCGGCAGCGGGCGGCGGCAGCTGGTGCCCGCCTATCAGCCCCCTGGCACTGGCGGCGCTCCCGAGGGCCGACGGGCTGGCGGGCGCCCCTTCCGCACCCAGCACACCGGGCTCCCGCGTGTGCCGCGCCGCGCTGCCCTGAAACCACGCTCGTGAGAGCGTGCGCTGCCGGCAGGGCACGCGATTGCGAATGCCGCTGGCGCAAGAGTAGGGTGGAGCTCATGAGAGTACTGGTGCGCGGCGCACGTTGCTGCGGATTCCTCGCGACGCTGCTGCTCGTTGCTGCGGTCTGCCAGCGTTCGGCGGCCGCTCCGCCCGTGGCAGCCGCAAGCCCGGGCACTGCAGCAGTCCTCGAGATCAACGGCGCCATCGGACCGGCAACCTCGCGCTACATCGTGCACGGTATCGAAACCGCTCAAAAGAACGGCAGCCGCCTGGTCGTGCTCGAGATGGACACCCCCGGTGGGCTCGACAGCGCGATGCGCGACATGATCCGCGCGATCCTCGCTTCTTCGATTCCCGTGGTCGCCTTCGTGAGCCCCTCGGGGGCGCGCGCCGCGAGCGCCGGCACCTACATTCTCTATGCCTGTCATGTGGCTGCCATGGCGCCAGCGACCAATCTCGGCGCCGCGACACCGGTACCGATCGGTGGTGAGCCCGAGCCGGGCTCCGTACCCTTGCCCGGCGGCGCACGTCCCGGTGACAAGCCCGATGCGGGCGCCGGCGGCACGGGCTCGGGCGACAAGAGCAATCCGGGCGCGAGCAAGCCCCCCGAGGAGGGCGAGCCGGCGGGTACGCCGCGCGGCGCGATGGAGCGCAAGGTGGTGAACGATGCGGTCGCCTACATCCGCGGGCTCGCCGAGCTGCGCGGCCGCAACGCCGACTGGGCCGAACAGGCGGTGCGGGGCGCGGCGAGCCTGTCGGCGAACGCAGCGCTGCAGCAGAAAGTCATCGACCTCATTGCGCCCGATGTGCCCGCTCTGCTCGCCCACATCGATGGGCGCGAGGTGCACCTCGAGAATCGCACCGCGACGCTCGCGACGCGCGATCTGACGGTAGTGCGCATGAAGCCCGACTGGCGCACGCAGCTGCTGGCGGTGATCACCAACCCGACGGTCGCTTACGGGCTGATGGTGATCGGCATCTGGGGGCTGCTGCTTGAGGGCTACAATCCCGGCGCGGTGCTGCCGGGAGTCGCCGGCGCAATCTGCCTGCTGATCGCGCTGTTCGCGTTCCAGATCCTGTCGGTGAACTACGCGGGACTCGCGCTCGTGGTGGTGGGCACGGCCATGATCATCGCGGAGTTCTTCTTTCCCACTTATGGCTCACTCGGCATCGGTGGAATCATCGCCTTCGTGGTGGGCTCGCTCATCCTGTTCGATACCGACGTGCCGGGTATGAACGTCGGCCGGCCGCTGATTGCGGCCATCGCCACGGTGGGGGCGCTCATGGTCGCCGGCATCGTCTACATGGCGACCCGCGCCATGCGGCATCCGGTAGCGACCGGGGCGCAGGGAATGATCGGCGCCAGTGCCGAGGTGGTGGCGGATTTCACCGGCAAGGGCACGGTGCGCTATGGCGGCGAGCTGTGGAAGGCTCGCAGCAGTACCCCGCTGCGCGCGGGCGACCTGGCGCGCATCGTCAGGGTGGAAGGTCTAACATTGTGGGTCGAGCCGCAGTAAGCGCCTCGCCACTCCGGAGCTCAGCATGCCGTTCGTGATCGCGGTCCTCATACTCATCGTGGTGCTGGTATTCAGCGCCATCAACGTGCTGAACGAGTACGAACGCGCCGTGGTGTTCACGCTCGGGCGCTTCACCGGCATCAAGGGCCCGGGACTGGTGCTGATCTTTCCCATGGTGCAGCGCATGCGCAAGGTGGACCTGCGGGTGATCGTGCTCAGCGTGCCGAAGCAGGATGTCATCACGCGCGACAACGTGTCGGTCAAGGTAAACGCCGTCGTCTACTTCCGCATCGTCGATCCCGGCAAGGCCATCATCCAGGTCGCGAATGCCTTCGATGCCACGAGCCAGGTGGCGCAGACGACGCTCCGCTCGGTGGTCGGACAGCACGAAATGGACGACCTGCTGGCGCAGCGCGACAAGCTCAACGTCGACCTGCAGCGCATTCTCGATCAGAGCACCGAGGCCTGGGGCATCAAGGTCTCGACGGTCGAGATCAAGGATGTCGACCTCGATGAGACCATGATCCGCGCCATGGCCAAGCAGGCCGAGGCCGAGCGTACCCGGCGCGCCAAGATCATCAACGCCGAGGGCGAGAAGCAGGCGGCGACGACCCTGGTCGAGGCGGCGCAGGCGCTCGCGGTGGCGCCGAGCGCACTGCAGCTGCGCTACCTGCAGACCCTCGCCGACATCGCGCACGAGCGCACGCAGTTGATCGTCTTCCCGCTGCCGCTCGATCTGATCAAGCCACTGCTCGGCCAGCGCAGTGACTGAGGCACCCCGCGAAATTCCGCCCGACGCACGCGGCCAGTGCATATCGACCAGCCAGAAGCGAAATTTCGCGGCGACCCCGCCAGCGGACGCGTGCTGGCGCTGGCGGCGTTACTGCTGGCCCTGGCGACCGCCTGCGGCGCCTTCGGGGCCCACGCGCTGAAGAGTCAGCTTCCGCCCGAGCGGCTGCAGGTGTGGGATACGGCCGTGCGCTACCAGTTCTTCCAGGCCCTGGGACTGCTCGGGGTGGGGCTGACGCTGCGCGTTCTGGATGCCACTGCAGCACTGCCACGCGCCGCAGGCCTGGTGCGTACCGCCGCGGTACTGATCGTCGCGGGCGTGGTGCTCTTCTCCGGAAGCCTGTATGCACTGGCACTCGGCGCCCCGCGGGCAATTGGCCTGCTCACCCCGCTCGGCGGACTGGCCTGGATTGCCGCCTGGGTGCTGTTCGGCTGGGCCGTGTGGCGCGCGGGCATATGAAATCCGAAAAGGAGCCGTCGACATGTTGAATCGAACCCTGGCCGCACTGGTGCTCGGCGGTTGTGCGCTCGCGCTGGTGAGCGCCGGCGGCCACGGCGCCACGGCCGACACCGCAGCCCACGCGCAGATCGGCAGCTTTGGCCTTGACCTCACCGGTGGCGATCCGAGTGTGAAGCCCGGCGATGACTTTGCGCGCTACGCCAACGGTCACTGGCTGGACACGGCGCAAATTCCGCCCGACCGCGCGTCCTGGGGCAGCTTCGCCATGCTGCGCGAGCGCTCGCTGCAGCAAGTGCACGACATCCTCGAGTCGCTTCCCAAGGCGAACCCCGCGGGCAGCAACTCGCAGAAGCTCTACGACTTCTATCGGTCCTATCTCGACAGCGACGCCATCGACCGCGGCGGGCTCAGCGCGGCCAAACCGGTGCTGGACGCCATCGCTGCGGCCCGGACGCACGAAGAGATTGCCGGATTCATGGCTCGTCCGGAGCTGCGGCTCACCGCGCCGGTGAGATTCGATATGGAGCCGGACGCAAAGGACCCGGACCACTATATGGTGGAGGTGTTTCAGGGCGGGCTGGGACTTCCGGACCGCGACTACTACCTGAAGGATGAGGCGGTCTACCAGGACCTGCGGGCCAAGTACGCCGCGCACATCGAGCGGTTGCTGTCACTCGCCGGACAGGCCGATGCGGCGCAGTCGGCGAGATCGATCGTCGAGCTCGAAACCAAGATTGCCACCGCGCACTGGCCGCGCGCCAAGACACGTGAGCGTGACCTGACCTACAACCCCTACAGCCGCGAGGCGCTCGCCACCCTCGCGCCCGGTTTCCCGTGGCCGATGCTGCTCACCGGAGCCGAGCTCGAGACGCAGCCGCGTTTTATCGTGTTCGAGCCCGATACCGTGCAGGCGCTCGGGGCGCTGTTCAGGCAGGTGCCGGTGGAGCGCTGGCGGCAGTACCTGACCTACCACTACCTCGCCCGCAACGCGGAGGTACTGCCGAAAGCCTTCGACGATGAAGTGTTCGACTTCTACGGCCGAACGCTCCATGGCCGCCAGGAGCAACAGGCACGCTGGAAGCGCGCGGTGGCGGCGGTCGATGCGGGGCTCGGAGAGGCGGCGGGCGAGCTGTATGTGCAGCGTTACTTCCCGCCCTCCTCCAAGGCGCAGATGCTCGAGCTGGTGGAGAACCTGCGCGCCTCCTACCGCGAGCACATCGAGAAACTGCCGTGGATGAGCGCCGACACCAAAAAGGTGGCACTGGAGAAGCTCGGCGCTTTTCGCCCGAAGATCGGCTACCCGGACCAGTGGCGGGATTATTCGGCCCTCGAGATCAAGCCCGGCGACGCCTTCGGCAATGTGGCACGCGCGGCCGCCTTCGATTGGCAGCGCCAGGTGAAGCGCCTCGGCGGACCCACCGACCGTGGCGAATGGGGCATGACACCACAGACCATCAACGCCTACTACTATGCGACTTTCAACGAGGTGGTCTTCCCGGCAGCCATCCTGCAGCCGCCGTTCTTCGATCCGCACGCGGATGCCGCCGTCAATTACGGCGCGGTGGGCGGTGTCATCGGTCACGAGATGGGCCATGGCTTCGATGACCAGGGATCCAAGTCCGATGCCCGCGGCGTGCTGCACACCTGGTGGCTGCCGCAGGACACGGAGGCTTTCCACGGGCGCGTCGATCGCCTGGCGGCTCAATACGACGGCTACGCGGTGCTTCCCGGCCTCAATGTCAACGGCCGCCTGACGCTCGGCGAGAACATCGGCGACCTGGGGGGTCTGTCGGTGGCGAACGATGCCTATCACCGCTCGCTGCACGGCAAGGACGCGCTGCGTCTTGCCGGTTTGACCGGTGACCAGCGCTTCTTCCTGGCGTGGGCACAGGGGTGGCGGCAGAAACAGCGGGAAGAGGACCTGCGCGCTCAGGTCACCAGCGATCCGCACAGCCCGTCGAATTTCCGTATCAACGGCGTGGTGCGCAACGTCGACGCCTGGTACGGCGCTTTCGGCGTGCATCCGGGACAGAAGCTGTACCTGGCACCGGACCAGCGCATACGGATCTGGTGAGGTCGGGACTGCCGATCGATGCCGCGCTGCCCGCACTGCGCGCGGCGCTGAGCGCGCACACCTCGGCAGTGCTCGAGGCGCCGCCCGGCGCCGGCAAGAGCACGGTGGTGCCGCTGGCACTGCTCGCTGAGACCTGGGCGCAGGGCAAACGGCTGCTGATGCTCGAGCCGCGCCGCCTCGCCGCGCGCGCGGTTGCCTCACGCATGGCAGCGACGCTCGGAGAACACCCCGGCGGCACGATCGGCTACCGCATGCGGCTCGAGACGCGCGTGTCGCGCGCGACACGCCTGGAGGTGCTCACCGAGGGCGTGCTCACCCGGCTGTTGCAGGAGGATCCGGCACTCGAAGGGGTGGGCGGCGTGATCTTCGATGAGTTCCACGAGCGCAGCCTGCAGGCCGACCTCGGGTTGGCGCTGTGTCTCGATGCACGGGCGGCGCTCGCGCCGCAGCTGCGCATCCTGGTCATGTCGGCGACGCTCGATGGCGCAGCGGTAGCACGCCTGCTCGGCGATGCACCGCGGCTCGGCACCGCGGCGCGTACCTTCGATGTCGAGACGCGCTACAGCGCCGAGAGGCTGCCGCTGCTGCCCGGAGGGCACGCGGGGCGGACCGCCCACTCCGCGGAGAGACTCATCGCGCAGCTCATCCGGCGGGCATTGCGCGAGGAGCAGGGCGATGTGCTGGTGTTTCTGCCGGGCG